>Ga0182741_1000717_pt1 | contig 47344 bp, 36 predicted proteins | sample eDN5th37CBELigOP_FD_128874 | JGI IMG/M metagenome (GOLD analysis project Ga0182741, IMG submission 128874) | Enriched Organic Plus compost microbial communities from Emeryville, California, USA - eDNA 5th pass 37_C BE-Lig OP (version 2) (version 2) ... | reverse complement strand
TCGTCCCGGGCGGGCTCGCGTACCGCGTGACCGCCCCTCGCGCGGGTGGGATGTCCGCGGAACACCCCGGATCGCCGCGGATCGCTCCGCGCCCATGGGCGCCGGTGCCGCGTGCGTCCCACCGGCGCGGGGTCGCCCCCCTCCGCGTACGCCTCAGTCAGCGGGAGCGGGTCATTCTCCGCTCTCTCCTCTGCGGCGCTTGACTTGCTCTCGTAATGGAGTAGAGTGCAGGTATGCTCCATGAGGAGAGGAACGGTGCCCGCTGTCCAGCAACGCATCGACGACTTCGAGGCCGCAAGGGCGGCCGTGCCGGCGGCGTTCCGGGCGTTCTTCCGGATCGTGGAGGCGTGGAAGCTCGACAACGCCCAGGCGCGGACACTGCTCGGAGGACCTCCGCCCTCGACCTTCTACAAGTGGAAGGCGGGGGAGGTCGGGACCGTGGGCCGTGACGTGATCGAGCGGCTCTCGTACCTGCTCGGGATCTACAAGAGCCTGCAACTCCTCCTCCCCGATCCGGAGGCCGCCGACGGCTGGGTGCGGCGCCCCAACCAGGCCCCGCTGTTCGGGGGGCGGAGCGCGCTCGACAGGATGCTCTCGGGGAACGTCGCCGACCTGTACCGCGTGCGCGAGTACCTCGACGCCGAGCGTGGTGGCTGAGCTCTCGCTGGTGGCGGGGATGTTCGACCCGCCGGTGGCGCGCGTGACCTGGGCGCCGAGCTACCGCCTGATCCCCAGCCGCTTCCCCCCGGTCGACCTGTTCGAGCGCGTCGCCGACCCCGCCGACTGGGAGGCGCTGGCGGCGATCGAGTCGCTCACGAACAGCCGGCTGCGCAACGAGCTCGGCGAGATCGCCATCGTCCCCGTCGAGCAGCGCGTGTCCGGGCCCGGCGCCTCCTTCATCATGAGTCCCTTCACGCACCTCTCGGAGGAGGGGGGACGCTTCTCGACGCGCTGGTTCGGTGCCTACTACGCGAGCCAGTCGCTGGAGACGGCGATCCGCGAGACGGTGCACCATCGCGAGCGCTTCCTGCGCGCCACCGCGGAGCCGCCGATGGAGATCGACATGCGCGAGCTGCAGGCGCGGGTGGACGCCGACCTGCACGACCTGCGCGGTCTGCGCGACGAGCAGCCGGCGCTCTACCATCGCTCCGACTACTCGGCGTCGCAGCGCTTCGCCGCCGACCTGCGCGGCCGGGGCGCCGGGGGAGTGGTCTACGACAGCGTGCGCCACGACGAGGGGTGCTGCGTCGCCCTCTTCGACCCCCGCCTCGTCAGCGGCTGCCGCCAGGGCGCGCACCTCTGCTACGTCTGGGACGGGAGCCGGATCGTGAGCGTGTACGAGAAGGGAGGGCTGCGGGAGATGTAGGAGTGCGGACGGCTTCGTCCTGCGTCTCAACTGCCTCGGGACGCTTCTGACGCAGGACGCAGCAGTTTACAGTCCGCAGCCCGGCCGAATGCCGCTCGGCCGTGACCCCGGCGCATGCCCGGCGTGTTGACACTGCATCCACGACTGCGTCCGGTGCCCCCCATGCGCCTCTCTCCGATCGCCCTCGTCGGCACCCTCGGCTGCCTCTCGCTCTCGGGCCCGACGGCGGAAGTGCCGGAAGGTGGGACGGTGCTCTTCGTCGGGAACAGCCTCACCTACGCCAACGATCTGCCACAGATCGTGGAGGCGCTCTCCGCTGGGGGGACGCAGGCGATCGAGGCGCGGATGGTCGCCTTCCCCGACTTCAGCCTCGACGACCACGTCTCGCGCGGCGACGCGATGGCGGCGATCCGCCGGGGAGGATGGACGACCGTGGTGCTGCAGCAGGGGCCCTCGACGCTGCCGGAGAACCGTGCGCAGCTCCGCGTCTCGGCGAAGCGGTTCGCCGCCGAGGTGTCGAAGGTGGGCGGGCGGACCGCGCTCTACGCCGTGTGGCCGGCGCAGCACCGGGCGGCGGACTTCCCCGCGGCCGACGAGTCGTACGCGCTGGCGGCGGCCGACGTGGACGGGATCCTCCTGCCGGTCGGGGAAGCGTGGCGAGCCGCCTGGCGCCGCGATCCGAACATCCCGCTCTACGCCGCCGACGGCCTCCATCCGAGCGCCACGGGGTCGTATCTCGCCGGGCTGGTGATCGCCGGCCGGCTGACCGGACGGTCCCCGGTCGGCATGCCGCGCGACCTGCGGCTCGCCGGCGGGGGGCGGATCGAGATGCCGGCGGCGCTGGCGGCCACGCTCCAGGAGGCGGCGGCGGAAGCGCTCGCGTCGCGCTGAAGTCACGATCCGGCACCTTCGGAGGCGCGGCGTGACGGATCTGTTGACATCGCACGGATGGCGACCTAATGTCGCTTGGAAGGCACGATCACCCGCACACCGCCGCGACATGTCGCTCCGGGTCCGCCGCACGATGCAGCACCAGCTCACGCAGCGACTGCTTCCTTGCGGGAAGCAGGCGGGGGCGAGCGCGGCGAGTTGACGGGCATCCCAGGTCGTGATGGTCCATGCTCGCCCCCGCGCTCACCCGAGCGCGGGGGCGTTTGCGTGACGGGAAGGGAACCCCGCACGCGTGACAACCGAGGAGCAGCGCACGATGCGTAAGATCAACACGCGCAATTTCCGACTCGCGACGAGACAGACACAGCGAGAGGTCAATCGCCGCATCGTCCTCAATCTGATCCGCGAGTATCAGCCGATCTCGCGCGCCGAGCTCGCTCGGCGCATGAGCGTGCGACGCGGGGCGGTGACGCTGCTCGTGCGCGAGCTGCTCGAGAGCGGCGTGGTGCACGAGACGGGGCCCGCCGCCGTCGTGCGCGGCCGCCGCCCGACGATGCTGAGCGTCCGCACGAGCGGCTCCCTCGTCGCCGCCGCCGACGTCCGCCCGGCCAAGACCTACCTGGCGCTCGCCGACGTCGGGGGGCGCATCGTCGCCCGCCAGTCGATCGACACTCCCGAGTCGCCCGAGCGGCTCCCCGACCTCCTGGCGGAAGGGTTCCAGCAGCTCCTCGTGCAGCACGGCTCGGGGGACGTGGTGGACCAGTGCGTCGCGCTCGGGCTGGTCGTCCCGGGGATGATCGACCGCAAGACGGGGCGGCTGATCTACGCGCCGCGACTCGGCTGGCGCGACGTGGAGCTGCGGCGCGAGGTGTCGGAGCGGCTCGGGCTCAAGGTCTACATCGAGAGCGCGCCGATCGCCTGCGCGATGGCGAGGCTCTGGCTGTCCCCGGACGAGACGCGCGGGGTGAACAGCTTCGCGTACGTGCACATCTCCGACGGCGTCGGCGTCGGGATGGTGCTGAACGGCGAGGCGGTGCGCGGCGAGACGCACAGCGCCGGGGAGTTCGGCCACGTGACGCTCGACTGGAACGGCCCCGAGTGCGTGTGCGGCCGCCGCGGCTGCTGGGAGGCGCTCACCTGCAACTCGACGACGATCGCGCGCTACGTCGCCGGCGCGACCGGCGAGCGGAAGTCGGGGAACGGCAAGGTGACCCCGTCGCCGGCGGCGCTCACGATCGGCGAGGTGGTGCGTCGGGCGAAGCGCGGCGAGCGCGCCGCCGTGGACGCGATCGTGGAGGCGGGGCGCGACATCGGGCGCGGTCTCTCGCTCGTCGTCGGCGCCTTCAACCCGGGGCGCATCTACGTGGGCGGCGAGATCACCGCCGCCTGGGAGCTCCTCGAGGAGCCGGTGCGCCTCGCGCTGGCCGACGGCGCGATCACCCGCGAAGCGCGCGCGACGCCGGTCTTCCCCGACGGCAGCCCGGCCGAGTATCGCCTGCAGGGCGCCGTGGCGCTGGTGACGGCGCCGACCTTCGCGGCCCACTCGGTGGGGTAAAGGACGGTCGGCCGCCCTTGCAGCGCCATCTGTTTCGTCTAGCTTCGTTGTCCCGAACAGATGCCGAAGCTGATGATCACGAGAGAAGAGCTGGAACGTTGGCTGTGTGGACCGGAGGCGCCGCCGCTCGCGCCGGTCGAGATCGCCTCGGCGCTGGGGGTGCCGGAGCGGGTCGTCATCGATAGCACCATCGTCCGGACCGAGCGTCGCCTCCGGGCGGCGCGGTTCACGGTGAGCGTGCTGCGCGACCGCTATGCCGAGGACGGGGAGGTGCGACGCTGGCTGCGCCGACCGCGCGCCGAGCTCGGCCAGCGATCGCCGCTCGAGCTCCTCCTCGCCGGGCACGCGCGCCCGGTCGAGGATCTGGCGGTCGAGGACTGGAACGCGGCGTAGGTGGGGAGGACGGCGGCGTACGCGGGGGTGAGCCTCGCGTTCGTGGGATTTCCGCGGAAAGAATCGGCGATTCACACGGATACGGCTTCACTCCGGCTTCGATCCCGCTTCCGATCTGCGCGCACCCGCCGTGATCCGCGACCATGCCATTCCCGCGAGGAATGGACACGCGGTACGCGAGCCCGCTCCCCCCCCTTCACTCCGCCCCGAGTCCCAGCACCTTCGCCACCTGCTGCACGGTGTCCATGACCGCCTTGGCGCGCGCGGTGTCGCCGCGCACCGCCAGCCCGTAGGCGAGCTGCTGGCCGACGTAGGCGTAGGCCGCCGGGATGGAGGCGGAGGGGGCGTCGAGCCAGCGCCCCTCGCGCAGCAGCTGGCGGTGCCCCTCGTAGGTCGAGCGCCAGAGCGCCTCGGTGCGCGGCACGTCGAGGAAGGTGTCGCCGACCTTCACCAGGTCGCCCCCTTCGGCGAGCGCGGTGGGGGAGAGCCGTTGGGCCAGCCCCTCGCGGCGGATGTACGGGGCGAGCCCGAGCCGCTGCGGGTAGTTGCCGAGCGAGAAGTAGATCGGCCGGCCGGGGAAGCTGTCCTTGATCGCGCGCAGCACGAGGATCTGATCGCGCGTGAGGTAGCCGGCGGGGATCGTCGCGTCCACGGCGCCGTGCACGAAGCGCTGCGGCTGCGGGACGGCGACGTAGCTGGGGAGCGCATCGAGCTCCGACGGCCCGAGCGTCCAGAGGGGAGCGACCGGCCTCGTCCACTCGCGCTCGCGGAAGTGCGCCGGGCCGCGCGCCGCGTCGTACGTCTCCGGCGGCTGCTTCAGCATCTCCCGCGCGTACCAGGGGAGACCGAGGTAGGGGGTGAGGAGGACGGTGACGTCGCGCCGCCGCCCCTCGACCTGCTGCGCGTACCAGAGCGGGAAGCTGTCGTTGTCGCCGTTGGTCACGAGCACCGCGTACGGCTCGACCGAGTCGAGGAGGTCGGCGGCCCAGGCGCGGGTGAACTGCTGTCCCGCGCGGCTCGCATCCCGCCAGTTGACGAGGAGCGGGAGCGCCGCGAGCAGGAGCACCGGCGCCGTCCGCCCCCAGGCGAACCGCGACGCCGCGCCTCCCGCGCCTCCCGCGCCGGCCGCGCGCGCGAGCGCCCGCCAGCCGCCGACGATGCCGATTCCCGCGAGCATCCCCCAGAGCGAGAAGCTCCACAGGTAGAAGTAGTCGCGCTCGCGCACCTCGTGGAGATCGAGGTCGGTGATCTCCGGGGCCTGCGAGAAGCCGTACTTGAAGTTGAGGTAGAAGACGAGCGCGAGCGTGAGCGTGAAGGCGAGCGGCGCGAAGTACCACCAGGCGGCGCGGTCGTGCCGGCGGAGCACGACGAGCCCGGCGAGGCCGAGCGCGAGCATCGCCATCGCGATCGCCTGCTGCGCGAAGGGGACGCGCGCGCCGCCGTCGCGCAGCCACTGCCAACGGAAGTACTGCCAGAACATCCCGAGCTGGGCGCCGAAGGGCGCCTGCCGCTCGAGCACCGGATGGCCGCCGTACTGCTCGCGCTCGATGTTCGCGCTCAGCCGCCGCCAGGTCTCCGCGCTCAGCGTGCAGCCGATCTCGGGGCGTCCCCCCTCGCACGCCGTCGGCAACCCCTCGTTGATCGGAGGGGCGTGGGCGGATCGAATCGGCTCCACCGCGAACGGGGTGAGCCCGGCCAGGAGGAGCGCGCCGAGGACGAGGAGGAACTTCCAGCGCAGCAGCGTGCGCGGCCGGCGCACGAGCACCGCGAGCGCGACGGCGGGGGCGGTGAGGAGCCCCGCTGGGTGCACGGTGTACGCGACGCCGGCGAGATACACGATGGTCATCAGCAGCGCGTCGGCACGCCGCCCGGCGCGCGCATCGGCTCCGGTCACGGCGAGCCAGCGCACGAGCAGCCAGGAGCCGAGCGCGAGCCCGAAGAGCGACACCGTGTAGACCTTCTCGTTGACGACGCTCTGGTTCCACACGGTGAACGCCGTGGCGCCGAGGAGCGCGCCGACGCTCGCCGCCAGGAGGCGCCAGCGGCGCTCGGGGACGACGTCGCGCAGCATCGACTCGCCGCACAGGAACCAGAGGGCTGCGCTCCCGGCGCTCGCGACCGCGGCGAGCAGGTTGATGCGCACCGCGTAGTCCACCGGGATCGGGAGGAGCCCGGCGACGTGCGCGACGAGCACGAACATCGGATTCCCCGGCGGATGCGGGAGCCCGAGGACGCGCGCGACGGCGATGTACTCGCTCGTGTCCCACATCGCCGTCCCCGGCGCGAGCGTGGCGGCGTAGAGCGCGAGGACGACGGCGAAGACGCCGGCCGCGGCGCCGTACGGGGGGCGGACGCTGCGTTCCTCAGTGGGCGCGCCGCCCGCACCCCACGAGGAGATGGCGAGGGGGAGGAGGACGCAGTAGCCGACGACGAGCAGCACCGCCGCCGTGGAGGTTCCGCCGCGCCAGAGATCGACGTAGCCGGCGAGGACGGCGAGGACGCCGGCTGGTAGATAAAATCTTGTCATTTGCTGGCGTGGCATGAGGGCGGAGTGAGGTAGGGGTCGGAGTGGGGTCAGAGTGGGGTCAGACCCCTTGCTCGTAAGTCGTTGATTTTCCGTCGGCAACGTTTCGCCGTGCCCGACGAGCGCGCGTTCCGCGTCTCCACTCCTCGCGCGTCTCGGGATTGCCGCGGAAACCAGCGGGTCTCCGCGGAGCGCTCCCGGCGAGGGAGAGCGCACCGCACCGGAACGGATCCGCGTGAATCGCCGTTCGCATCCGCGTGAATCCAACCTGCGCGAGGCTGGCCCCGCGTACGCCGACGGGTGTCACGGACGGCCGCCGCGAGTCGTTGCCGCACCGCGACGCGCCAGCGCGTCGGCGGCGAGCGCCCGGACGCGTGGGCTCGGGTCGAGCGTCGCCGCGACCCGTGCCACGGCGACGGAATCGCTCCGCTGCGCGAGCCGCGTCACCGCGTAGGCGCGCGACTCCCACCGCGCGTCGCGCATCAGCGAGTCGAGCACGTCGCGCGTCGGCGCGAGTTGCGCGAGGCCGGTCGGGAGGGTGACGCACGTCGAGAACGCCGCCGCGGCGGCCAGCTGGCGGCGCGTCGCCGTGCGCAGCTCCCGACGCGAATCGACGATCGCGGCGAGCCGCGCCCGCAGCCCGCCGCGCGACGACACGGCGAGCGCGAGGGGACGCCCGCCGCGCAGCCCGTCGGCGGCGCGCGCGAGCAGCTCGGCGTAGTCGCTGCGGCGCACCCCCGCGGCCAGCACCCGTTCGTCGCACGCCAGCTCGCACTCCGCGCGCAACCGCGCGGCGATCCACCAGACGCCGGGGTGGAACCAGAGGATCGCGCAGAGCAGGCGCGCGAGCAGCTGCACCGCCGCGTCCCAGGCGCGGACGTGCACCAGCTCGTGCACGAGCACGGCGTCGCGATGCGCCGCCGGCCAGTGCAGCGCGGCGCGCGGCACGACGACGACGGGCGAGAGGAGCCCCCAGGTGACGGGGACGCGCTGCTCGCTCGAGACGAGGAGGCGGACGGTGCGGCCGACGCGCAGCCGCGCGCGCGCCGCGTCGAGCGCCGCGCGCCATTCGGCCGGCGCCGGCACGGCGCGACGGGCGACGGCGCGCAGCTGCCACGCCGCGCGCGCGAGCACGAGGAGCACGCCCGCGAGCCCGACGAGGTAGAGGGAGAGGAGCGCCGTCGGGAGTCGCTCGTCGATCCCCGTTCCCGCCGGCGCGACCGAGAGCTGGGCCCGGCCGAGCATCACGAGCGGCGACGCGAGGCCGGCGGGGACGACCCACGCCGTGAACGGGAGCGACAGCGTCCCCGACGCGACGCGCAGCGCGAGCGCCCCGAGCAGGGCGAGCACGGCGCAGCGCCAGACGAGTACCCGCACGGCGGCAGGCGCCCGCCGGAGCGCGACCGCCGCCACCCCCGCCGCGACGATCGGCACCACGGTGAGCAGCGACGTGGTGTAGACCTGCGCCACGACGCGCGCGCTGTCGGCGGGACTCAGCGTGGGGAGGGGCATCGTCAGCGGCCGTCCTCGCGGAGGCGCCGGATCATCGCGTCCAGCTCCGCGCGCTCGCTCTCGGAGAGCGGACGCTCGCTCTCGTCGAGCAGCGCCGCGACCGCCGCCGTGCGCGACCCGCCGAAGAAGGTGCCGAGGAGGTGGCGGAGCGCCGACCGCTGCGCGACCGCGCGCGGCGTCGTCGGATGATAGACGTGTCGCGGGCCGTCCTTCTCGTGTCGCAGGTGCCCCTTGTCCTCGAGGATGCGGAGGAGGGTGCGCACCGCCGCCGCGTGCGGCGGATCGGGGAGCCGCGCGTGCACCTCGGCCGCCGTCGCGCTGCCGAGGCCGTAGACGACGTCCATGATCTGCCGCTCGCGCCGGCTCAACGAGGCATGCGAGGCGGAGACGGTCGAGGAATGGTCGGAGCTGGGCACGGAGATGGTGACAAGATTTTCTCTGATGCCGTGAATCTCTGGTCAGGCCCTGGCGGCTGTCAAGCGCTCAAGTCGACCGTCCGACCGCCGATACTCGGATGGTTGGCGCCCCCGGTCCCGGAGGCGGCCAGATCCCGAGCAGCGCATCTCGATGTCCCTCGACCGACTCATCCGCATCGCGCGCCGCACCCTCGCGGTGCGATCGGTCGTCGCGCTGCGCCGCCCCTTCGACGCGCCGCCGCTCGCCGAGCCGGCCGAGCTCGCGCCGGGAGCGGCCACGGTCGCGCACCTCCGGGCGCTGGTCGCCGAGCCGGGAACGCCGGGGAGCGAGGGCGGCGCGTCGACGCTGACGGAGCGGGTCGTCGTCGGCGTCGATGGGGCGCCGGAGGCAGCGCTCCTCGCCGTCGTCGTGCGCGACCACGAGGGGGCGGCGCAGCTCCTCCTTGCCGCGATCGACGAGCCGACGCGCCGGTGGCGCGATGCTGACCGTGAAGTGCTGCGAGAGATCGCCGCGGAGGCGGCCGAGCGTCTCGGCCTCGAGGAGAGCGAGTCGCGCCATCGTGCCCTCGTCGAGCAGGCGTTCGACGTCACCCTCGTCGTGGAGCCGGACGGGACGATCGTCTACGCCAGCCCATCGGCGACGCGGCTGCTCGGCCACGACGCCGAGCGGATGGTGGGGACGAACGTGTTCACGTACGTCCGCGACCGGGATCAGGGGCGCGCCCGGCAGGCGCTGGAGCTGCTCCTGGTGGACGACTCGCTCGTCGAGCGCGTCGAGGTGCTGGCGAGCCACGCGAGCGGGGAGTGGCGCGGGGTGGAGGTCGTCGGACGCCTCCTCCCCGCGGCGGCGGGGGCACGCGTCATCCTGAGCGTCCGCGACAGCACCGATCGGCAGCTCGCCGAGGCGGCGCTCCGGGCGAGCGAGGAACGATTCCGCTCGCTGATCGCCTCCTCCCCGCTCGGCGTCTTCCTCACTGACGCCGACGGGGGCGTCACCTTCGCCAACGAGCGCGCGCAGGAGATGTGGGGCGCCTCCGAGCCCGAGCTGATGGGTGCCGGCTGGGCGAGCTTCCTCCATCCCGACGATCGCGACGTCACCGTGCACGGCTGGCGGCTGGCGGCGTCGAGAGGGAGCGAGTTCCAGTCGGAGTATCGCGTCGTGCTCGGCGACGGGCGGTTGCGGTGGATCCACGAGATCGCGCGCCCGCTGCGCGCGCCGTCGGGACGCACCACCGGCGCGGTGAGCATGGTGGAGGACGTGAGCGAGCGGCGCGAGCTCGAGGCGCAGCTGCGGCAGGCGCAGAAGATGGAAGCGGTCGGGCAGCTCGCCGGCGGGATCGCCCACGACTTCAACAACCTGCTCACCGTCATCAAGGCGCACGCGGAGTTCCTGCTCGAGTCGCTCCCCGACGATCTGCCGGCGCGTGAGGACGCACGCGAGATCGGCGTCGCCGCCTCCCGCGCCGCCTCGCTCACGCGGCAGCTCCTCGCCTTCAGCCGCAAGCAGCTCCTCCGGCCGCGCGCCCTCGACGTCAACTCGATCGTGGCCGAGCTGGCACCGATGCTGACGCGGCTCCTCGGCGAGGACATCGAGGTCGTGGTGCAGGCGGCGGCGCGGCCGGCGCTCGTGCGCGCCGATCCGGGGCAGCTCGAGCAGGTGCTGCTGAACCTCGCCGTCAACGCGCGCGACGCGATGCCGGTCGGAGGGCGGCTCACGATCTCGACGCGACACCTCACCTGCACCGAGCCGATGGCGCACGAGCACGGCGTCGCGCCGAGCGGCGAGTACGCGGTGCTGGACGTGGAGGACACGGGGATCGGGATGACGGAGCAGGTGCGGCAGCGCGCGTTCGAGCCCTTCTTCACCACGAAGGGGCCCGGCCGCGGCACCGGACTCGGACTCGCGACTGTGTATGGCATCGTGCGCCAGAGCGGCGGCCACGTGACGCTCGACTCGGCGCCGGGGCGCGGCACGCGGCTGCGCGTGCATCTCCCGGCGACGACGCACACGCCGATGGAGTCGGTCCCCGCGCAGGGGGCAGCCGCCGGGGTGAGCGGGACGATCCTCCTCGTCGAGGACGAGGCGCCCCTCCGCGTGCTCGCCCGGCGGATGCTCGAGCAGCGCGGCTACACCGTGCTCGAGGCGCGCGACACGCGGCACGCGCTCGCGCTGGCGACGGCGCACGAGGAGATCGACGTGCTGCTCACCGACGTGATGATGCCGGAGATGAACGGGCGCGAGCTGAGCGAGCTCGTCACCGAGCTGCGTCCGCGCGTGCGCACGATCTACATGTCGGGCTACACGGACGACGTGATCCTGCACCGCGGCGCGCTGAGCCCGCGCCTGGTGCTCGTGCACAAGCCGTTCTCGGCGGAGGAGCTCGCCAGCGCGGTCGGGAGCGCGGTCGGGGGCGCAGTGGTCAGCCGCGGCTGACCGATGCGCGGATGGTGACGCGCGGCACGCACTGTGCGCCTGCGGTCCGATCCCCCTCCCGCGGCGTTCCCGTGCCGTGCATCTTGGAGTGCTCGGAGCGGCGAACGTTTGTAGTCGCCGAGGAAGTTCCCAGAACGCAGGAACATGGCAGGCATCTCTCGTCGCATCGCCTACGCGCTCGGCGCGCTGGCGTTGTGCTTCGTCGTCCCGGCCGCCGCCGCCCAGCAGCGGCCGACCGCTGCCGAAGCGCAGGCTCTGCTCAGGACCCGTCCGGACCTCGTCGCGCAGCTCCGCTCGCGCATCCAGTCGAGTGGACTCACCCCCGCGCAGGTGCGCGCACGGCTGCGCGCCGAGGGGTACCCCGAATCGCTGCTCGATGCCTACATCGAGGGGACGGGGATGACCGCCGACAGCTCGCTCGCCGTGGGCGAGGACGTCTTCGACGCCGTGCGGGCGTTGGGGATCGTGGACTCGGTCGGCGTGGACTCGCTGCGCATGTTCGGGTCGGAGCGGCGGATGGGCGGACGGCGCGACGGGCAGATGCTGTTCGATTCGACGGGGTTCGAGGAGGACTCGCTCGACGAACGCCTGAGCGAGCGCGATGGGCGGCCGACGCGTCGGACGCTCGAGCTGCGGCGCCAGCGGGTGGACAGCGGCTACACCGTGTTCGGGATGGACGTGTTCGCGCGCAGCACGTCGCAGTTCGACGCCAACGTCGCCGGACCGGTGGACGCGAACTATCGGCTCGGGCCGGGCGACCGGCTCGTGCTGATCCTCACCGGTGACGTGGAGGCGAGCTATCAGCTCGACGTGACGCGCGAAGGGTTCATCGTCGTGCCGCAGGTCGGGCAGATCTTCGTCGCGAACCTCACCCTCGGCCAGCTCGACGATCTGATGTACTCGCGCCTCGGGCGCGTGTACTCGGGAGTACGGCGCGGCGCCGGCGCGACGACGCGCTTCAGCGTGAGCGTGGCGCGGCTCAAGAGCAACCAGGTCTACGTGATCGGCGACGTGGAGCGCCCGGGGAGCTATCGCGTCTCCGGCGCGGGGACGGCGCTGAGCGCGCTGTACGCCGCCGGCGGGCCGACCCTCAACGGGTCGCTGCGCACGGTGGAGCTGCGCCGCGGCGGGCGCACGATCGCGACCTTCGACGTCTACGACTACCTATTGAAGGGGGACGCCTCGGCCGACCTCCGGCTCGAGACGGGCGACGTGCTGTTCGTGCGCCCGGCCGGCGCCCGGGTGCGCGTGTGGGGGGAGATCGCGCGCCCCGGCACGTACGAGATGAAGGACGGCGAGACGCTGGCGGATCTCATCCGCGCCGCGGGCGGCTTCCTCCCGACGGCGGAGCGGCGGCGCGTGCAGATCGAGCGCATCCTGGCGCCGAACGAGCGGCGCAGCCCGGGGAGCGACCGCGTGATGATGGACGTGGCGTCGGAGCAGTTCGCGACCGGCGACGGGCCGGCGGTGCCGCTCCAGCCGGGCGACGTCGTGCGCGTCTTCGAGCTGCCGGGCGAAGCGCGCCGCCGCGTCAGCGTGGCGGGGAACGTGTGGACGCCGGGCCCCATCGGCTTCACGCCGGGGATGCGGCTGAGCGAGGCGCTGCGCCTCGCGGGCGGGCTCAAGCCCGATACCTATCTGGGGCAGGTGCTCGTGAGCCGGCTGCTCCCCGATTCGTCGCGCGCGCAGCTCCGCGCCGCGCTGCGCGACACGACGGGGGCGGCGGTGGACGACCTCGAGCTCGCCGACGGCGACGACATCCGCGTGTTCGCGACGACGGAGTTCCGGCCGTCGCGGTACGTGGTGATCAGCGGCGCCGTGCGGAAGCGCGGACGCTTCCCCTATCGCGAGGGGATGACGATGCGCGACCTCGTGCTGATGGCGGGCGGGCTGCAGGAGAGCGCCTGGCTCGGCGAGGCGGAGATCGCGCGGCTGCCGGAGGATCGCGCCGGGGGGGTGACGGCGGTCACGACGCGCGTCGCGCTCGACTCGACCTACATCTTCGAGCGGTCGAGCGACGGCCGCTATCTCGGCCCGCCGGGGCTCCCGGTGCGCCAGCAGGGGGCAGCGGAAGTGGTGCTCCGTCCCTACGACAACGTGCTCATCCTCCAGCAGCCCGACTGGGAGCTCACCCGGTCCGTGACGCTCACGGGGGAGGTGCGCTATCCGGGGCGCTACACGCTGCGCAGCAAGACGGAGCGGCTGTCCGACCTGATCGCGCGGGCGGGCGGGCTCACGGGCGAGGCGTACGCGCAGGGGACCGTGTTCACGCGCAAGGAGAACGGCCTCGGACGCATCGGCCTCGACGTGCCGCGCCTGCTGCGCGATCCGCGGCATCGCGACAACCTGGTGCTCCAGGACGGCGACTCGATCGACGTGCCGCAGTTCATCAACGTCGTCAACGTGCGCGGCGCGGTGAACTCGCCGCTCGCGGTGGCGTACGTGCCGGGGCGCAACCTCGAGTACTACGTCAGCGCCGCGGGGGGCGGCAACCGGCGCGCGGACCTCAAGCGCGCCTACGTCACGCAGCCCAACGGCAAGGTCGAGGCGATCCGCGGCCGCGGCGTGTTCCTCCCGCGCGCGGTGCCGGAGCCGCAGCCGGGGGCGCTCGTGTTCGTGCCGGAGCGCGATCCGGGCGAGAAGCGCGACTACACCGGGCTGCTCTCGGTGACGGCGCAGATCCTCGCGTCGGCGGTCGGCATCGTCGCCATCATCGCCACTCGTTGATGCGCGGACCCCTGCTACTGACGGCCGCGATCGCGATCCTCTCGCTGCCGCCCGCGGGATCGGCGCTCGCGCAGACGCCGCAGGCGGAGGAGCCGAGCGTGAACGCCCGCGTCGCCCGCCGCGCGGCCGATGCCCGCATCCAGCCGGGCGACCGCATCATGCTCAAGGTGTACCGCGAGGAAGAGCTGAGCGACAGCAACATCACCGTGAACGAGCGGGGCGAGGCGACCTTCCCCAAGATCGGCATCGTGGACGTGGCGCGGTTCCGGATCGCGGAGGTGAGCGACTCGATCCGCGCGCGGTTCGCCCGCTACGTGCGCGACGCGGACGTGGACGTGGCGGTGCTGCGCCGCGTGGCGGTGAACGGCGAGGTGCGCCGCCCCGACGTGTACTACGTGGACGTCGCGACGTCGCTGCGCGACGCGATCGCGCGGGCGGGCGGGCTCACCGGGGAAGGTGATCCCGGCAAGATATCCGTCGTGCGTGGCGGCACGACCACGCGCGTCCGGGACTGGCAGATCGCCGAAGCGGCGATCGAGCTGCAGAGCGGGGACCAGATCTACGTGGGCACGAAACCCTGGTTCCAGCGCAACGCGCTCGGGATCATCACGACCGCCGCGGTCATCATCTCCACGGCGGTGACCGTGGTGCAGGCGACGCGATGAGCCAGGGGTCGGGGACGACGTACGGCGACGGCATCGACCTCGTCGAGATCGGCCGCACGCTGCGGCGCGGATGGCGCTCGGTCGTCGGGCTCACGATCGCCGGCGCGGCGCTCGCCACGGTGGTGGTGCTGTTCGCGCCGCGCCGCTACGAGAGCGCGGCGACGATCGTGCTCAAGGCGAGCGATCCGAGCGGATCGCTGCTCAGCAAGGTCGGCCTGGGGGGCGGCGGATCGTCGCCGATCCCCGACATCGGCTCGCTCGGCGGACTGCTCGGCGCGTCGATGAAGTCGCCGCTCGAGACGGAGATCCAGATCCTGCAGAGCCGCGCCGTCGCCCGGACGGTGATGGACTCGCTGCTGCTGCAGGCGCGCGTGCGCCGGCCGGCGGGGATCCCGACCACCGCCGTCGTGCGCGCGCTCGACCTCCGCGGCTCGTTCAAGCGGGCGCGGTACGACGTGGCGCGCGGCGACGACGGCCGCTGGCACGCGCAGGTGGACGGACGCACGGTCGCGGCACGTCCCGGCGAGGCGCTGCGCTTCCCGCAGGGCGACGTGGTGCTGCGCGGCGACACGACGCTTCCCGCGGCGTTCCAGCTCGAGCTGCTCGACCTCGAGGATGCGACGACCGTCTTCCAGAAGCGGCTCGTCGTCTCGAAGGCGGGGGGCGAGGTCACCAAGGTGTCGTACAGCGCCGGCGATCCGGTGACCGCGGCGCGGGTGCCGAACGCGATCGTCGCCGTCTACCTCGCACGCCGCAAGACGGTGGACCGCGGGGTGAACCAGCACCGCGCCGAGTTCCTGGCGGCGCAGAGCGACAGCGTGTCGCGCGAGCTGTCGGCGGCGGAGCATGCGCTGCGGACGCACCAGGAGCGGAGCGGCGTGCTCGACGCCGTCGTCGTCGGCAAGGTGCAGGTCGAGCAGGCGGCGCTCCTGCGCAAGTCGCTCGGCGAGCTCGACGTCGAGCACGGCGCGGTCGATCGTCTGATCGACCAGGTCGGGAGCGGGCAGATGTCGGCGCGGCAGCTGGCGGCGTTCCCCGCCTTTCTCGGCAGCGCCGGGATCGGCGAGCTGCTGAAGAAGCTCACGGAGATCGAGGTCGAGCGTACGACGCTGCTCGAGCGGCGCACGCGACTGGACCCACAGGTCATCGCGCTCGACTCGTCGGCGCGCGCGGTCGAGCAGCAGCTCATCCCGCTCGCCACCGCGTATCGCGCGGCGCTCGCGAAGCAGCGCCACGACGTCGCGAGCCAGCTCGACACCATGCGCGCGGCGCTCGGCGTGCTTCCGGGCGCCGCCGAGTCGGGGAACCGGCTGCAGCGCGACGTGATCCGGCTCGGGACCATCTACGCCGCGTTGCAGGCCCAGTTGGTGGAGGCGCGCCTCGCCGCCATCGGCGAAGGGGGCGACGTGCGTCAGCTCGACCTCTCGGAGCCGACCAAGAAGCCCGCCTTCCCGCGGCCGCTGTTCACGCTGGTGCTCGGCACGGCGGGCGGGTTCGCGCTCGGGATCCTCGCCGCCTTCCTCACCGGGGTGCTCGGCCGGTGGGCCGACGACCCGCGCGAGATCGAACGGCACCTCGGCATCCCGGCGCTGCGCTTCACCGCCGGCCACCCGCTGCTGCTCGCGGGCGGACAGGGGGCGCGCACGGTGCTGCTCGTCCCGCTCGACGCGCGCGCCGACACCGGCGCGGTCGCCGACCGGCTCGCGCAGACGGCGGCCGCGCGCGGCGCGACGGCGACGATCTTCGCCGCCACCACCTCGCCGGAATCGCCGTCGACGATCCCGGAGTCGCTGCGCCAGCTCGAGCTGGGGCACGACCTCACGATCGTCCGCCTGCCGCGCCTCGATGCCGAGGTGACGGCGGCCGCGCTGAGCGAGGAGCGGCCGGTGCTCTTCGTCGCCGCGGCGGGGCGCGTGGACCGGCTGCAGCTCGCCGGCGCGGTGGATGCGCTGCGGCGACTCAACGTTCCCTGCGCGGGCGTGGTCATGAGCGAGCCGCCGGGGCGGCCGCTCGGGGCGCAGCTGCGCGCGAAGCTCGTTCCGGCGGGCTAGGTGAACGTCGTCGCGCGTCCCATCGCGCTCGACGGCGCGGGCGCGTACTGGTCGCTGCGCGCGGTCGAGCTGGTGCGGATCGCGCTGCTCGTGCTCGTCGTCGCCAACCTCGGACGACTGCCGGCGTTCGACACGGGAGGGCGCTCGGCGCCGATCCTCCTCAACGACGTCGCGGTGGGGCTCGCGATCGTCGGCGGCATGACGGCGTCGATCGCGGGGCGGCGGCTCGTGCTCGATCGCATCGCGCTCCTCGCGCTCGCCTTCGCCGCCGTCGGCGCCGGCTCGGCGGCGCTCAGCGCGCACGAGTACGGGCTCACCACGATGGAGCTGGCCGTCAGCCTCGCCTACCTGGCGCGCTGGCTCTTCTACTTCGCGCTCTACGTCGTCGTCGTGAACGTCACGCGCGGCGCGGACGTGCCGGCGCTGCGGCAGGCGCTCGAGAAGACGGTGCTCGTCTTCGCCGCGTTCGGGATCGTGCAGGCGGCGCTCCTCCCCGACTTCGCGCAGATCGTGTATCCCGAGTCGCGGGTGATGCACGACTGGGACCGGCAGGCGCACCGGCTGGTGTCGACGCTCCTCGATCCGAACTTCGCGGGGATGCTCATCCTGATGGGGCTCTTCCTGCAGCTCGCGCGGCTGGCGTCGGGGGTGCCGGTGATGCTCTGGCAGCCGGTGCTGCTGTTCGCCGCGCTGCTGCTGACCGCGTCGCGCAGCTCGGTGCTGGCCCTCCTCGCCGGCGGGATGGTCGTGGTCCTCGTGCGCGGCGTGTCGGCGCGCATGCTCAAGGCGATGGTGATCGGCGGGGCGCTGACGCTCCTCGCGCTTCCGGGGTTGATCGTCTTCGCCAACGCCTACAACAAGCTCACGCTCGATGCGTCCGCGCTCGGCCGCGTCTTCATGTGGCTGCGCGGGATCATGGTCATCATCGACCATCCGTGGCTCGGCATCGGCTTCAACACTTTCGGGTTCGTGCAGGAGCGCTACGGGTGGGAGCGTCTGGGCGCGAACACCTACTCGATCGAGGGAGGGCTGCTCTTCGTCACCGTGATGACCGGCGTCGTCGGGCTCGCGCTCTACCTGCTCATGCTCCGCCAGCTCTTCCGCCGGTGCCGGGCGCTCTGGCGCGGCGCGCAGGCGGACCGGGAGCGCTGGTCGCTCGCCGTCGCGACGGCGGCGATCACCGTGGCGCTCCTCGTCCACAGCTGCTTCACGAACTCGCTCTTCCTCCCCTACCTGATGGAGCCGCTCTGGGTGCTGTGGGGGATGGTGAGCGTGCTCGCGCGCGAGGGGCGGTCCGCATGAGCGAACGGTGCACCGCCGTGCTGCACGAGCTGCGGCAGACGATCGAGCGGGAGCTCACCGCGCTCCGCGCGCGTGCGGGGCGTCCCCTCTCCCTCCTCGACATCGGATGCTGGGACGGCGAGGCGACGGACCGATATCGCGCGATCCTCGGCGGCGATGCGCGCGGTGCGGAGGTGTTCGCGTCGGAAGCGGCGGCGGCGCGGGCGCGCGGGATCGACGTCGCGGACGTGGATCTGGAGTCGCAACCGCTCCCATGGCGCGAGGGGAGCGTGGACGTGGTCGTGGCGAACCAGGTGTTCGAGCATCTGAAGAACGTCTGGCTCCCGATGGCGGAGATCGCGCGCGTGCTCGCGCCCGGCGGCACGCTCGTCTTCTCGGTGCCGAACCTCGCGAGCCTGCACAATCGCGCGATGCTCGCGCTGGGAGTGCAGCCGAGCTCGATCCGCACCTTCGGCCCGCACGTGCGCGGCTTCACCTACGGGCAGGCGCGGGAGTTCCTGGAGCACGGCCGCTTCCTGCGCGTCGAGCGCACGGTGGGGGTGGGCTTCTATCCGCTCCCCGCGCGGCTGGCGGCGCCGATCGCCCGCAGCTGGACGTCGGCGTGTCACACGCCGGTCTTCCTCGCGACGCGCGTCGCGCCCCCCGGCACCACGCCGCCGTGGCGCGCGCTGCAGCAGGGGGAGCAGACGTACTACCAGGGGGGAGGGGGGGCCGGGGTGGGGTCAGAGTGGGGTCAGACCCCCTCCTCGTAAGTCGTTGATTTTCCACGCGCAACGTTTCGCGCCGTCGAACGAGCGCACGTTCCGCGTCTCCACCCCTCCCGCTCCGCGGAAACCAGCGGATCTCCGCGGCTCGCTCCAGGCGCGGGAGAGCGCACCGCACCGGAACGGATCCGCGTGAATCGCCGTTGCGATCCGCGGAGATCCCCTCCGCGCGAGGCCGTCCTGACGTACCCGGCTCAGCCCCGCCGAAAGTAGAACGCCGCCTGGTCGCCCGTCCCTTGCGCGTTCAGGTGCCGCGCGCGGCGCGTGAACTCCTTCAGTTGCGCGCGCGTGAAGTGGCGCGGCCAGTCGTCGCGCACCTTGATGCCGCGCACGTACAGCTCGCTGCCGCCGAACTGGAACGCCGTGGAGTCGAAGTCCACGTGCGCGAGGGCGAGGCCGGCGCGCTCGCCGACCGCGCGGAGGCTCGCGACGGTGTGCAGCACGGCGTGGCGCGGCGCGTCCAGCTGCACCCAGTGCTCGCGGTAGTGCCGCCACGCCTCCGATCCCGCCAGCGGCACCCGCACGAGGAGGCAGCCGGCGGGCGCGAGCACCGTCGCCGCCGCGCGGAGCGTGCCGACCTGGTCGTCGATGTGCTCCAGCGCATGGTGGAACATCACGAGGTCGAACGAGGCAGGCGCGGATTCGGCGAGCTCGGCGAGCGTCGTGCGCCGGATCGGCGGCTCGCCGTCGAGCACCGCCTCGGGCGCGAACGGATCGATGCCCAGCAGCTGCGTGTAGCCGGCATCGCCGAGGTCGCGCAGCAGGTCGCCGCGACCACAGCCCACGTCGAGGACGCGCGACTCGCGACGCACGCCGGCGCGCGCGATCCACGTCGCAGCGCCGTGCACGGGATGCGCGGCGACGCGAGCCAGCAGCCATCCCGCCGGATGCCGTCCGAAGACGCCGCGGTTGCGCAGGCGACGCAGCGCCGCGCGCGGTCCGCGCCGGCGAGGCGCGCCGGCGAACGCGTAGTAGTCGTGGGGATAATGTGACGCGGGATCCGCGAGCGGCGTGACGCGCTGCACGCATCCGCACCGCGCGCACTCGTCGTACGCGAACGCGCCGGCCACGTCGAACATGCGGTCTCCGGTCACGAGCCGCATCGACGGCTCGGTCGCGCCGCAGGCCACGCAGGGGCGCGCGGGCGCGTCGCCCGCGACCGTGGTCATCGGAAGGGAAGGATGCGCGTGCGCGGCTCGAGGCGCACGCGCACCGTCGTGTTCGGGACGTCGAAGGTCGGATCGGCGCCGAACCCGCCGCGGATGTTCTGGAAGAGGTAGTTGCGGCGCAGTCCGCGCGTCGCTTCCAGCAGCAGGTCGTAGCCGAACACCGTCGCACCGCCGCGGACGCCGACGAGCGTCGACACGTCGTGCGAGAAGTACGCGACGCCGGTCGGCTGCGTGTAGTACACGTCGTTCTCCCAGCGGATGCGGCCGAGCTGGAGCCCCACGCTCCAGCGCGAGGCGAGCCGGTCCACGGCGAGCCACTGCGACGAGCCGCCCGGCCCGATCGCGGCGCCGAGCGGTTGGCCGCGCTGCGTGTAGCCCTGCCGCACCGCATTGCTCGTGTAGAAGCTGCGGATCGCGCCCGGCGCGCTCGGCGTCTGCTCGAGCGTCGTCGCCTCCGCCTGCACGCGAAAGAGCCCAGCGCGCAGGGAGCGGGCCCACTGCAGCCCCGCCGTCCACCCCTGCGAGCGTTGCGGGGCGACGATCAGCTCGCGCAGCGAGCTCGGAGGCTCGAGGCGCACCCATTCGCCGTAGAACTCGGCGCCGCTCGCCGGAAGCACCCAGCGCCCGAAGAGCGAGAGCATCTGATCGGCGCCGTCGCCCGACGCCGTCGAGTCGCCGAGGCGGGTCCAGCGCGTGAACACGTCGGCGCCGTGCGCGAGCGCGTCGCCCGAGCCGTCCGACTCGGCGAAGACGACGCGCGCGATGCCGAGCGTGAGATCGCGCGCGGCGGCGGGGCGCATCGTCGCGACGAACCCGCTCAGCGCGCGCTGGTCGTTCGTGGGATCGTCGTCGAACTGGATCGACTCGGTGAGGACGCCGGCGATCCATCGCAGCTCGACGTCGCCGAGCGTCGTGCCGAGCGGACGCGGGGTCCGGAGGAAGAGATGCGGGATCCCGCCGGCATTGTTGCTGAGCACGATCCCGTTGCGGATCGCCGGGCCCCACCACTGCCCCTCGTTCGACGCGCCGATCTCCACCCGATCGAGATCGAGCGCGACGACCGACTGGCCGAGCCCGACCGTCGTCACCGGCTCGTTGCCGAGGCGCAGCGGGAGATCGGCCGACCACTCCCCGGAATGCCAGGGCGACGCGAACGACTTGCGTCCCTCGGTCAGCGACGGCTCGATGAAGAAGCCGCGATTCTGGGCGTGCGTGAGCTCGGGGACGAATCGTGCGCGGACGCGCCAGAGCTGCGCCCCGACGCCGCCGGTGACGAGCACGTTCGTGCCGCGTCCCGCCCACAGGCTCCCGTCGTTGATCGAGAAGGGGAGGGCGGAGTTCCAGGCGACGTCGAGCGCGGGGCCGATCGGCGACCAGCGCAGCCCCGTCGCGGACGGGCGCCGCGGCGACGCGACCACGGTGGACGGCGTGCGCATCATCCAGCCACTCGCGTCGGCGCGGCCCATGAGCTGCGCGAGGCGCCACTGGTCGTCGGCGATCCCGCCGAGGATCGTGGGGGAGTCTGCGGGGCGCATCACCGCGGCGTCGGACACCTGCGTCCGCGGCTGGGCTTCCAGCGTGGCGACGCCTGCGACCACAGCAGTGAGGCCCAGGACAACGGTCGCGCACGCGCGCGTCGGATGAGTCACGAAAACGATGTGGGAATTCACGAATCGGCGGTGTCCACGCGCCGGATCCCGATCGTTCGCGTGGACACCGCCCTTGGCGGAGCATATTGTTCGCTCGGTGAACTGTCCAGGGAGTGACGTCGTGAGGCGGGTGTTGTTGCCGGTGATCGGTGGAATGCTCGGCGCTCGTCCGGCGACGGCAGCAGCGCAGGCTCGCATCGACGACGCGACGAGCGTGCGCGTCGCGGTGAACGACGAGACGGAGCGGTATCTGCGCGCGCTCGAGGTCCGCGGGCTGACGAAGCTGGAGCCCTGGTCGATCCGCGCCTTCTCGCCGATCCAGCTGCAGCGACTGGTCGCGACCGACTCGGCGCACCCCTGGCGCGGACGGCTCGCGCCGTCGCCGCTCACCGCGCCGGGCCCGGGAGTGCGCTGGGAGCTGCTCGCGCCGGAGACGCGCCTCGTCTTCAACTCGCGCTTCCCGTACGGCTTCAACGACGGCGCCGTGTGGGCAGGGCGCGGGCTCACCACCGCCGTGCAGGGCGGGATCGGGCTGCGGTACGGCGTGCTGACGGCCGTGGTCGAGCCGATCGTCTTTCGTGCGGAGAACGGCGACTTTCCGCTCGCCGCGAACGGGCGCAGCGGTCGCCTCGTCTTCGCCGACCCGCGCTACGCGGGGACCATCGATCTGCCGCAGCGGTTCGGCGACGGCGCCTACCAGCGCTTCGATCCGGGGCAGAGCACGATCCGCGTCGACTATCGCGGCGCGGCGCTGGGGATCTCCACCGCGAACCAGCACTGGGGGCCGGCGATCGCGCATCCGCTGCTCCTCGGCAACAACGCGGCGGGGTACGCGCATCTCTTCGTCGGCACCTCGCGCCCCGTCGGCGTGGGGATCGGAAGCGTGCACGGCCGGCTCGTGTGGGGGCGGCTGGAGCAGTCCGCCTACGGCGTGCTCGAGGGGCGGCAGTCGCGCCGCTTCAGCGCGGGCGCGGTCGGCGTCTTCCAGCCGCGCGGCGCGCCGGGGCTCGAGATCGGCGCCGCGCGCTTCTTCCACATCCTGTGGCCGGAGGGGGGGCCGGAGCTCGGCGATTTCCTGCTCCCGCTCAGCGGGCTCACCGAGGTGGCGCGGGCGCGCGAGACCGGGGGCTCGGGGATCGAGCCCGACAATCAGCTCGCCTCGGTGTTCCTGCGCTGGGCATTCCCCGCGAGCGGCTTCGAGATGTACGCCGAATACGCGCGCGACGACCGCAACTACGACGCGCGGGACCTCATCGTCGAGCCCGATCACGACGCCGGCTACCTCCTGGGCTTCCAGAAGGTGTGGCGCAACTCGCCGACGACGCTGACCGCGCTGCGCGCCGAGCTGCTCGACACCCGCATCACGCACCTGCAGCTCTCGCGCGCCGAGGCGCCGTTCTACGTGCACGGCTCCGCGCTGCAGGGGCACACGCAGCGCGGGCAGGTGCTCGGCTCGGCGGGGGCGTTCGGCGGGGGCGCGGCGCTGGTCGCGTTCGATCGCTGGACGCCGCGCGGCCGCTGGACCGTGTCGTGGACGCGGCTGATGCGCGGGGAGCGGTTCGGGACGAGCAACCTCCCGCAGCCGCTCGAGGCGGACGTCGCGCACGCGCTGGGCGTCGAGGCGCTCTGGCTGCGGCGCGGCCTCGACCTGACCGCCGGGCTCACGGGCGTGCACGAGTACAACCGCGACTTCGCAGGCGACGCGAGCAACGTCAACCTGACCTTCGGGGCGCGGGCGCACTGGTGATGCGCGCCGACCTCGCGCGCGAGGAGCAGACGGTGCACGTGCTGCTCCTCAACTGGAACGGTTGGCGCGACACGATCGAGTGCCTCGAGAGCGTGCTGCGCCTCGAGTGGCCCGAGCTGCGCGTGATCGTGTGCGACAACGGCTCGACCGACGGCTCGGAGGCGCGGATCGCCGAGTGGGCGCGCGGCGCGCTCGACGCGCCGGTGTCGACGCACCCCGCGCTCGCCGCGCTCGTCACGCCGCCGGTGCGCAAGCCGATCCCGATGGTCCGCTACGATCGCGCAGCGGCGGAGCGAGGCGGCGATCCGGCGGCGGACGCGCGCCTCGTGCTCATCCAGAACGGTGCGAACCTCGGCTTCGCCGCCGGCAACAACGTCGCGCTGCGCTACCTCCTCGCGCGCGGCGCGCGCGGGTACGTGTGGGTGCTCAACAACGACACCGTCGTCGCGCCCGACGCGCTCGCCGCGCTCGTGGCGGCGGCGCGCGACGATGCGTCGATCGGCGCCGTCGGCAGCACGTACCTCGACTATCGCGAGCCGCAGCAGGTCGTCGAGCGCGCGGGGGGGCGACTGTCGCGCTGGACCGGGTGGACCCGCCCCGCCGTCGACGCCGAGGCGGCGGAGCGATTGGACTTCGTCAAAGGGGCGAGCGTGCTCGTGCCGATGGAGGTGCTGGCGCGTGTCGGGCCGATGGACGAGCGCTACTTCCTCTACAGCGAGGACGTGGACTGGTCGATCGCGATGCGGGCACGCGGATTTCGCCTCGCGTACGCGGCGGCGTCGCGCGTGTGGCACAAGGAGGGAGCGGCGAGCGGCCACCGTTCGCCGGTGCACGACCGTCACAGCGTGAAGAGCGCGTTGACGCTCGTCGCCAAGCACGATCCGCTGCGGCTGCCGGCGGCAGCGCTCTACTCGGCGGTCCGCTGCGCGGCGCCGAAGGTGGTGCGCGGCGAATGGGCGCGGCTGGGGGCGGTGGCGCACGCCTGGCGCGACTTCGCGCGCGACTCGCTCGGCGAGCGCCGCACGTCGCTCGGCTCGCCGCTGCGCGGCCGCCTGCTCGTGCGGAACCCCGTGTGGAACGCGTGGCTCCGCGCGAGCGAGGCGGCGCTCGCCGTCGTGCGCGACCGCCCCGCGCCGAGCCCGCCTCCGGTGCCGCGGCGGCTGCTCGTCGTCGTCGGCGGGCATCTCGGCGACGCCGTGATCGCGACGAGCGTGCTGCCGCTCCTGGCGCGCGCATTTCCGCGGGCCGAGCTCGGCGTGCTCGTCGGCAGCTGGGCGCGCGTCGCGGTGGAGGGGCACCCCGCGGTGGCGCACGTGCACGTCGCCGATCACTGGAAGCTCGCGCGCGGCGACGAGACGCTCGCGGAGAAGATCGCGGCGTGGCAGCGGACGTCGGCGCGCGCCGTCGACGAGCTGCGGGAGACCGGCTACGATACCGCAGTGGATCTGAGTGCCTATTACCCGAACATGGCCGCCGTGCTGGAGCGTGCCGAGATTCCCGTGCGCATCGGCTGGACGAGCGGCGGCCATGCCCCACGCTACACGCACTCCCTCGCCTGGACGGGAGGGGCGCGCCACACGGCGGAGCAGCACGCCGACCTGCTGCGCGCGCACTGGCCGGAGGCGATCGGCCGCGCCGAAGCGGCAGCGCCGCTCGCCTACGCGCTCCCCACACGCGACGCGACGGTGGATGCGCGCGTGCACGCCCGGTTCCGCTCGCTCCGCGTCGAGCCGGGGGAGTACGTGGTCGTGCACGTGGGGGCGGGGGATCCGCGGAAGGGGTGGCCGTCCGACCGCTGGCGCGCGGCGGTGCGCACGCTCGCGGCGGAGGGCGAGCGGCTCGTCCTGACCGGGAGCGGTGCCCGCGACGACGCGCTGGTGCGCGAGGTCGCCGACGGCGTCGCCGGCGCGACGAGCCTGGTGGATCGGCTGTCGTGGAGCGAGCTGCGTGCGGTCGTGGCCGCCGCGCGCGCGGTGCTGAGCGTGGACACCGTCGTCGCGCATCTCGCGGCGGCGGAGGGGGTGCCGTGCGTCGTCGTCCGCGCGGCGATGAGCGACGAGCGGCACTGGCGTCCCCTCGGCCGCGCGGTGACGGTCGTGACGAGCCCCGTCTCGGGCGCCCCCTGCTTCCGGTCGCGCGGGTGCGCGAGCATGGCGTGCATCCGCGACGTCACCGCCGACATGGTGCTGGACGCGGCGCGCGCGACGCTCGCGCAGGGGAGGGAGTCGCGAGGATGAGCGCGCGCATCGCACGCGGTGCCGCGCTCGCGGCCGGCATCGCGCTCTCGAGCGTGGTCGCGGGGTGCGAACCGTGCGACGGCGTCATCGGCTGCGACTCGGGGAGCGCGCGGGTGGCGGTGGACGGGCGGATCCTCGATCCGTGGAGCGGCATGCCGGTCGCGGGGACGCGGCTCACCTTCTTGCGGCGCGACGGCGTCGCGCTCGCCGACGACTCGGTGACGGTGGTCGCGGGCGCCGACGGACGGTTCGAGCTGCGCGTCGAGGCGGCGGAGGCGGGGGAGGCAATCGTGGACGTGCGCGTCGAGTCGTCGGGCCCCTCCGACCCTCCGTACCTCATCCGCGACTTGACGCTCGCGGCGGTGGTGGGCCGCGGGCAGGGGACGGTGCTGCGCCCCTGGTCGTCCCGCCTGCACTTCCCGTATTCGGCGGAGATCTTCTACCGCTTCGCGCCGGACAGCGTGGTCGACAAGCTCCCCCTCCAGATCCGCCGCGTCGGGGGGACGGCCTGGTTCGGCAACGGCGTCGTGAACGACGTCTACACCACGGGGACCGACGCCTTCGGGCGGGTGCCGCTGTTCGCCGACTCGGCCTACGCCCGATCGAACGAGGATCTCGTCGTCGACATCACCGCGACGCTGGGCACCCGCTACGGGACGTCCACCACCCGCGGCGTGCGGCTGACGCCTTCCTATGAATACAAGCCGCCGATGCGGGTGCCGCGCATCGGGATCGGGCCGAGCCTGAACTGGGGGTTCGCCTTCCAGCGCCGCGCGACGCTGCAGCCGATGGCGAACGTACGGCTGGAGTTCCGGCGCACCGGCGGAATCCCCGTGCGCCCGGAGCAGTTCACCGCCGTCACCGACGTGCACGGCATCGTCGGCATCCCCCTCGTGCCGCTGGCCGACGGCATCCTGCTCGGCGAGCTGGTCGTGACGCCGCCGCCGCCGAACGCGCCCTTCACCCTCTCCCTCGAGATCCCGACGCTGCACGAGGATCAGGGGCGGCTGTTCGGGCGGTGGGGGATCGGGCCACATCTGCTGTACTACGGCCGCATCGTCGCGCGCGACGCCGGCGTCCCGAACGTGGACGTCGAGCTGCGCCGCACCGGCGGCGTGGCGGTCGAGCCGGAGGTGTTCACGGCGCGCACCGACGCACAGGGGTACTTCCCCATGAGCCCCGCCCCCCTCGGCGACGGCGAGCTCGTCGCCGACCTGCACGTGCGGCCGCCGGCGCCGTATGCCGCCTTCGTGGTGCGCGGGCTCCGGATGCCGACCAGCCAGTCGGAGATCAGCAGCGCGCGGTCGTTCGGCGTGTGGGACCTGGAGCATCCGCCCGCGCCCGGCGCGCCGTGAGCTCCACCCGGGCGACCGGCACTCCGCTGCTGGCGCGCAACGCCCTGCTCAACCTCGGCGGTCAGCTGCTCCCGCTCGCCGTGGCGCTCGTCGCCATCCCGGTGCTCGTCGCGGCGCTCGACCGCCACCGGCTCGGCGTGCTCACCCTGGCGTGGGCGGCGATCGGCTACTTCGGGATGCTCGACCTCGGACTCGGCCGCGCCCTCACCCAGGCGGTCGCCGTCCGCGTGGGAGAGCGGCGCGAGGGGGAGATCCCCGCCGTCGTGTGGACGACGCTCGCGCTGATGGCGGCGCTCGGCGTCGCGGGGACGCTCGCCCTCGCGCTCGCGTCGCCGCTGCTCGTGCACCGGGTGCTCGACGTCCCCGACGCGATCGCCGGCGACACGACGCGCTCGCTCCGCATCCTGGCGCTCGCGCTGCCGTTCGTGGTGACGACCGCAGGGCTGCGCGGACTGCTCGAGGCGCAGCAGCGCTTCGGTCTCGTGAACGCGCTCCGCGTCCCGCTCGCCCTCCTCACCTACGTCGGGCCGCTGGCCGTGCTCCCCTTCTCGCGCGAGCTGGCGCCGATCGTGTGGGTGCTGGCGGGCGGACGCGCGGTGGCGTGGCTCGCGCATCTCCTCGCCTGCCTGCACGCCTGTCCGTCGCTGCGCGGGTCGTTCGCCATCGTGCCACGGGAGATCCGCCCGCTGCTGCGACTCGGCGGGTGGATGACGGTGAGCAACGTCGTGAGCCCGCTCATGGTGTACCTCGACCGGTTCGTGATCGGGGCGGTGCTCACCGTCGGTGCGGTGGCGTATTACGTGACACCGTACGAAGTCGTGACGAAGCTCTGGATCATCCCGGCGGCGCTGCTCGGCGTGCTCTTTCCCGCCTTCGCCACGTCGGCCGCCGCCGACCGCGAGCGGGCGGCGCAGCTGCTCGACCGCGGCGCGCGCGTGCTGCTCCTCGGGATGCTCCCCCCGATCGCGCTCGTCGTCGCCGCGGCGCCGGAGGCGCTCGCGCTCTGGATCGGCGCCGACTTCGCGCGCGAGGGGACGCGCGTCCTCCAGTGGCTCGCGATCGGCGTCTTCGTCAACAGCGTGGGGCAGGTGCCGTTCACCGCGCTGCAGGGCGTGGGTCGCCCCGACGTGACGGCGAAGCTGCACCTGGCGGAGCTGCCGGTGTATCTGGCGGCGATGTGGTGGCTGGCGCGGACGCAGGGGATCGCCGGCGTCGCGCTCGCCTGGACGCTGCGCGTGGCGCTCGACACGGCGCTCCTCTTCGTGTTCGCGCGCCGTCTGCTGCCGGGGAGCCGCGGCGTGCGCCCACTCGCGACGGCGATGCTCCTCGCCGTGCTGGCCCTCATGGGGTGCATGCTCGTGCCGACGCGCGCGGGGCGGGGCGTCGCGCTCGTCGTGGTGCTGGCGCTCACCGCGCTCGCCGGGTGGCGGTGGCTGCTCGATCGAGATGAGCGTGCGGCACTGGGCCACCTCGCGCAACGGCAACTGCCTTGAACCACGAAGGGGCACGAAGGTCTGCAACTGCAAAGGCACCGTCTCTGGCTTTCCTTCGTGCCCCTTCGTGCCCCTTCGTGGTTCAATCTCGTGCTTCCTTTCATCGATCATGGGATGGTGATAGACGATACGGCTGCGCTCGACTCGCTTCGCTCCCTCCGCGTGCTCGTCGTGCACGAGTGGTTCGTGTCGTGGGCGGGGTCGGAGAAGGTCGTGGAGCAGCTCCTGGCGCTGCTCCCGCAGGCCGATCTCGCCGTCGCGGTGGTGAGCGACGCGATGCGTGCCGCCAACCCGATCGCCGCGCGGGCGCGCGAGAGCTGGGTCGCGCGGCTCCCCGGCGCGCGGACGCGGCATCGGTGGTTCCTGCCGCTGCACCCGGCGGCGTTCGCGAGCCTGGACACCCGCGGCTACGACCTCGTCGTGTCGAGCTCGCACGCCTTCGCCAAGTCGGTGCGGGTGCGCCCCGGCGTGCCGCACGTCTGCTACTGCCACTCGCCGCCGCGCTACCTCTACGACCTCGGCGAGACCTACGCCGAGCAGGCGTCGCCGCTCGAGCGGCTCGCGCTGCGCGCCTCGACGCCCGTGCTGCGCGCGGTGGATCGGCGGGCGGCGGCGCGCGTCACGCGCTTCGTGAGCAACTCCACGTTCATCGCCGACCGCGTGCGGCGGTGGTACGGGCGCGAGAGCGACGTCGTGCATCCGCCGGTCGCGCCGAAGCACGACGCCGTCACACAGCAGCGACGTCGTGAACGATTCGTGCTCTCGTTGGGGCGTCTCGTCCCATACAAGCGCACCGATCTCGCGATCCTCGCCGCCGAGCGCCTCGGCGTGCCGCTCGTGGTGGCGGGCGATGGCCCCGAGCGCGCGCGCCTCGAGCGGCTCGCGGGGGCGCACACCACCTTCGTCGGCGCGGTGGACGACGCGGAGGCGGCGCGGTTGATGGAGCGCTGTGCGGCGTTCGTGTTCAGCGCCGAGGAGGATTTCGGCATCGCGCCCGTGGAGGCGAACGCGCACGGGGCGCCGGTGGTCGGCTACGCGCGCGGCGGGCTGCTGGAGACGATGCGCGACGGAGAGACGGGAATCCTCTTCACCGAGCGCGATCCCGATGCCGTCGCGGCGGCGATCCAGCGTGCGCTGGAGCATCCGTGGCGCGACGACGTCGTGCGCGCGAACGCCGCGCGCTTCGCACCAGCCCGCTTTCGCACGCGCATGGCCGCCGTGCTCGCGAGCGCGATGACGCCGCGCGCGTGACGTCGCACGCACCGACGAGGTTCGGCTGACGGCAGCAGCGGAAGCGACCGTCACACCACGTGGTGCAGGTGCACCAAATGGGACACGATTCCTGTTGCGCATCCGTGGCGATGCGCGGGATACGGCACACGGTCTGCGAAACTCACAGGACCCGACAGAATGCGAACTCGTCGGGCATTGTGATGAAGATCGCATCAGCTGGCCGGTTGGCTCACTAGAAAAGCCGACGTGCCGTACTTAAATACCTGATTCGCTTCCCTGCCGTGGCTGCTCCCGATCTCGTACGCACAAAATTGACGCCGTCCTCCGGTGTGAGTCGCACGAGGCGCCCGTCGGGCAGTGATGCCGTCGCCTCGAACAGCAGTCTCGAAGCCTCCCACGCATTACCCCGTCTCGTCACGACCGGCGTCGGTCACGAGCGGGACGGAGTGCCCGTTCGCTCGGCGACGGGAGCGCGCGTCGGCTCGCTGGCACTGCCGCTGCCGAAGTTCGCGCCGATCGCGCTACCGCAGGCGATCCGCCCCACGATCAAGCGTGCGATCGACGTCGTGGGCGCGACGGTCGGGCTCGCGATCCTGTCGCCGGTGATCGCGGTGGTGTCGGCGCTGATCATGCTCGACTCGCCGGGGCCGGTGCTGTTCGCGCATCAGCGGCTCGGGAAGGGCGGATGCCGCTTCAACTGCCTCAAGTTCCGCTCGATGCGCGTGGACGCGGAGCGCGCGCTGCTCGAGGACGAGCGGCTGCACGAGCGCTACATCGCGAACAGCTACAAGATCCCGACGGACCACGATCCGCGCGTGACGCGCATCGGGCGCTTCCTGCGGAAGACGAGCCTCGACGAGGTGCCGCAGCTCTGGAACGTGCTGATGGGCGACATGTCGCTCGTGGGGCCGCGTCCGATCATCGACGAGGAAGCGGTGCACTACGAGGGGACGCTCGAGGAGCTGCTCTCGGTGCGGCCGGGGATGAGCGGGGCGTGGGCGGTGAAGGGGCGGTCACGCGTCGGGTATCCGGCGCGGGCGGCGATGGAGCTGGAGTATGCGCGCGGGTGGACGGTGCTGGGGGATCTCGCGATCCTGGCGCGGACGCCGTGGGCGGTGGTGAGCGGACGCGGCGTGGAGTGAGCGTCCCGCTGAACGGACCCGGAGTCCGATGACGCATTCCTCGGCCGCCCGGTCGAGGATGCACGATGCGGCTCACGCGCTGCCGAACGCTCAGGCGCGCGCCTCGATCAGGAGGCAGAGCCCCTGACGTCGGAGCGCGGTCCGCACGAACCAGCGAGGCCACACCGCGCGCGCGAGCGGAAGTAGCCGCGAGCCATGGTGGCGACCGATGTCCCCGTCCAGCAGGTCGCCCTGCGAGAGCTCGACGCGGACCTCCGCGCTGCGGAAGCTCCGGAAGAGCTGCCGCGCTTCCCGCACGGTGAAGGCCTGCGTGCCCGGGCTCTCCAGATGATGGGCCACGACGTCGCGCCAGGAACGCGCCGGGCGGCCGGCGAGCAGGCCGAATCGCAGCCAGAGGAGCGCGACCGCCACGGAGTGGAGATGGTAGATCATGATGCGCGCGACGCCGCCCGGCCGCAGCACCCGGCGCACCTCCTCGATCGCTCGCGCGGGATGAGCCGTATGGTGCAGCACCCCCCACGAGTACACGAGGTCGAAGCTCCCGTGCTCGAACGGGAGCGAGGTCGCATCGGCCTGCTGCAGCGTGGAGTGCAGCCCGAGGAGCTTCAGGCGCTCGCCCGTGAAGCCGAGCGCACGAGGGGCGAGATCGACGCCGGTGAGTGCGCGCGGATCGCTGCGCGCCCACTCGCAATGATCGGAGCCGAAGCCCACGCCGATCTCGAGGACGTCCTTCCCACGCCCCTCGTGCAAGCGCGCGAACGGCTGGAGGATCGGAATCAGCCGATATCGCTCCTCGGCCTGGTGCGCGAACGCCTGCTCCGGTGTCGCGCCGGCAGCGTACACCTCGCCACAGACGGTCTCGTCCCAGAACTCGGGCCGGGCGGCGACGACTGTCGGGCCACCGGTTCCAGGCGACGTGGTGCGCGCTTCGCCCATCGCGACCCCCTCTCGTTGAGTCAGTCGTCACGGCGCCGCGATGGAACGGGGCGGGGAGTCTCTCCGTGCCGCGCGAGCGCTCGTGCTCACACGGTCGACGCGACGACCTCCTTCGCACCGTTCGCGCTCGAGGTTTCGAGATGCGCCACCAGCGCATCGACGATCTGCGCCACCGCCCGACCATCGCCATAGAGCGGCGGCCAGTCCGCCACGGGCTGGTCGAGCGCGTCGCGGATCGTCGCGAGCATCGAGGCGGCGTCCGTGGGCGGTGCCAGCCGATTGCATCCGACCTCCAGCAGCTCCACCCATTCCGTCTCGTCGCGCACCGTGACGCAGGGGACGCGGTGGAAGTACGCTTCCTTCTGCACGCCGCCGGAATCCGTCACGATCAGCCGCGCGGAGGACTCGAGCGACAGCATGGGCAGATAGCCGAGCGGCTCGCACAGGTGGAGCCCCGGCCGTCCGGACAGGTCGATGCCGTCACGCTCGAGCATGCCACGGGTCCGCGGATGCACGGGGAACACGACCGGCATGTCCCGGGCCAACGTCTCGAGCGCCTCGGCGATCACGCGTAGCCGATCGGGGCGGTCGGTGTTCTCCGCGCGATGGATGGTGGCGAGCACGTACTCGCCCGCCGCGATGCCGAGCCGGCCGAACGACGCATCCTCGCCGCGCAGCCGCGACTTCGCCGTCAGGGCGACGTCCAGCATGACGTCGCCGGTGCGCACCACCTGCGCCCCCACGATGCCCTCGCGGGCGAGATTGCGCACGGCGACCTCGGTCGGCGCGAAGAGCAGCGACGAGACGTGGTCGGTGAGGACGCGGTTGATCTCCTCGGGCATCTCCCGGTTGAACGAGCGCAGCCCCGCTTCGACGTGCGCGACCGGCACGTGGAGCTTGGACGCGGCCAGCGCGCCGGCGAGCGTCGAGTTCGTATCGCCGTACACGAGAACGACGTCCGGTCCGACGTCGAGGATCGCCTCCTCGAGGGCGGCCAGCATGCGGCCGGTCTGCTGCCCGTGCGGCCCCGAGCCGATGGCCAGATGCACGTCGGGCGCCGGCATCGCGAGCTCCTCGAAGAAGATCTCGGACATGCCGCGATCGTAGTGTTGACCGGTGTGCACGAGCACCTCCGTGCAATCCGGGCGGGAACGCAGGGCGTGCGAGACGAGAGCGGCCTTCACGAACTGGGGTCGAGCGCCGACGACGGTCAGAATGCGATACATGCTTCGGTGGTGAGGGGGGGCGATGTCGAGCGGACGTTCAGGGGATCGCCTGGGCGAGCCAGAGTGCGCTCACGGCGTCGGCGAACGACTGCGGATGACGGGCGAGGCGATCGTCCGTGAAATGACTCGGATCGACCACGATGTCGAGGGTGCTGCGCAGCAGTCGCGACGCGTCGTGCAGGCGCGACCGGATCTGCCCGCCGAGCCCGTCGGCGAACCATCCGAGGCTGCCGGCATCGAAGCCGCGCTTCGTGCGAGACAGGCGGACCTCGTTGGGGACGAGGTCCTGCATCGCATCGCGCACGACCCACTTCCCGTACCCCCGTTGCAGCTTCGCCGTCACGGGGAGTGCCAGCCCGAACTCCACGAGGCGGTAGTCCATGAAGGGCAGCCGGCTCTCGATGGAGTTGCCCATCGAGTTGCGGTCCTCGTAGCGCAGCAGCGTCGGCAGGCTGAGGGCGCACACGTCGACGGCCTGCCGGTGCCAGAGGGGCATGTCCACACGGTGGCCGAGCGACAGCGACGACGACGCGGGGAGGTGGAGCGCGCTCTCGTGCCGATGCCCACCGACGTAGCGTCGCGCCGCGCGCCAGTAGGTCGTGAACTGGCCCGTCTCCGCGGCGAGGGTGCGGGCGAGGTACACGGCGGTCCGGGACGCCAGGCCGAACTGGCCGCCGTGCAGGAGCTGGCGGAGATGAAAGGCCTGGTACTTCCGATACCCCATGAAGATCTCGTCCGCCCCCTGCCCGCCGAGCATCACCTTGATCCCGTGTCGCCGCGCCTCCTCGAAGACGAGGTACTGCGCCATGACGCTCGTCGAGAAGAATGGCGCGTCCTGCGCCTCGAGACACGACCAGAACGAGGGCGCGACCGCGCGCACGTCGGGCCAGATGTAGTGCACCTCGATGCCGAGCGCACGGCGCATCGCCTCGACCGCCGTCCCCTCGCTCCGCGGCGCCGCTGGATGCGCGTGCGAGAACGCGAGGATCTTCGACTCCCCCCGCGCGGCGAGCGCCGTGATCGTGCCGGAGTCCAGGCCGCCGCTGAGCGACACCGCCACCGGCACGTCGGCGCGGAGCCGCAGCTGCACGGCGTCCTGCAGCGTCTCGCGCAGCCGGAGCGTCACCTCGGCCGCGTCCAGCCCCGACAGCGTCTCGTGCGCCGCCTGCACGCGCGGCGTCAGATCGTACCAGCGTCGCGAGACGACGGGGAAGTCGTCGTCCAGGGAGATGCTGTAGGCGTGTCCCGGCAGCGCGGCGCGGACGGCGACGTACGGCGAGCGCTCGTCGTCGGCCTCGTACACGCGGAGGGTGAGCCCGCGCGAGACGTACTCGAGGTCCGGGCGCGCATCGATCGCCCGCGCGATCGGGCCGGCGGTGGACGCGAAGAGGACCCGGCCGTTCCCGCGATGGTAGAACAACGGCTTCACGCCGAAGCGGTCCCGCACGAGGTGCAGCTGGCGACGCGGCTGGTCGAGGAGCGCGAAGGCGAACATGCCGTTGAAGCGCTCCGCGCACCCGAGCCCCCATTGACGGTACGCCGCCAGGATGACCTCCGTGTCGCTCCGCGAACGGAAGACGTAGCCGAGTGCGGCGAGCTCCTGCCGGAGCTCGATGTAGTTGTAGATCTCACCGTTGTACGTGATTCTGAGCTCGCCCGCGGTGTCGGTCATCGGCTGGTGCCCATCGCTCGTGAGATCGATGATGCTCAGCCGGTTGTGACCGAGGGTGCAGCTCCCCCACTCGCCAGTGAAGCGGCACGCGCGATGGAAGTCGGGGCCACGCGGCATCTGCGTCGTCAACGCGTCGGCGATGAATCGAGCGGCGACGCTGGACGGAGCCCGCTCGATGATGCCGCAGATGCCGCACATGGGCGCTGGACTCGTGAGTTAGCTGGCGTGGTCCCCCACTCGTGGCACGGCATACGGCGAGCCGTGCGCATCGGCCGTGCTCCACCGGAGGAGCACGATCTGAAGCATCGGACGAACGACGGCGTACAGTGCCAGAATCGTCAGCGCAGCGCCCGTGCGTTCGCCGAATCGCGCGATGGCGAGAGCGAGCAGGGCGAGCACGCCATCGGCGGCGCCGAACGCTGCGACCAGGCGGCGCGGCATGCCCACGGCATTGCGAAAGTAGTATCCCACTCGCGCAATGGAGGACATGTAGAATCCCGCCGCGAGCAGCAGGACATACGCTAAGGCCAACTCGATTCTGCCGCCACCGACCATCTGCACGCCGAGCACGGCAGCGATCGCGACGCCGATGAAGAGCGGTGCCGGAGGCGCTGCCGGATTCAGCAGTCGCGGGATCGCCGAGCGGCCCGCGGCCCATCCGGCGATGCGGGAGCCGATGAACGAGTCCACGAACACCGCGCGCGCCGTGTCGAAGACGCGGGCCAGGATCGCATAGAGCGAGAGCGCTCCGGGCGCTGCCATCGACAGCCCGCCGCGGATGAGCACCTGGCCGACCTGCGTGCCGACGGCCGAGGTGGAGTGCAGCGCCAGCGCGCCGAAGCCGTCGCTCAGCGCGGCGCGTGCGCTCCCGCCCGCGTTCGCCGGCGCCTGGCCGGCGATCGGACGGATGCAGGCCAGCGCGATGATCTGCAGGAACGGCGCTGAGGCGAACAGCCAGAGCACGCCGGTGACGACGTCGCCGCCCGTGAGTCGCACGATCACGAGCCCCACGAAGATCAGAATGTTCGGGGCGACGGTCACCGCGTGCGTCGGCAGGAATCGCGCATGCCGCTGCCGATGCACGAGCAGCGTGACCGCGACGAGATTCGCAGCGCCTCCGATCGCCGCCACGAGCAACAGCGACAGCTCCGGGCGCTCCATGTGCCAGGCGAACGCGACCGTCACCGCCACGCTGGTCGTGGTGGCCGCGGCCGCGGACACGGTGACCATCGACCCGAGCCCGTGTCGCGCGAGGACGTTCAGGCTGGCGAGCCGGACCGACTCGCCGAGGAGCGACACGGTGTAGATGATCGAGAGATGGAGCTGCAACCGGTCGTTCTGCGCCGACAGGCCGAACCAGCTCAGCAGGAGCAGCTCCCGTCCGAGGCCGAGGACCGAGCTGGTGATCGACAGCATGACCGCCGCACCGTACCTCGCGACGTCGCCGCGGCCGCCGAGCGAGGCGCGCAGCCGCTCGAGTCTCCCCGTCAACATCCGGCGTCGTCGGCGGAGCGCAGCCTCACGGGACGAACGAAGGCGACGAAGATGACGAGTGCGAGCATCGCGTTGAACGACAGGAGCTTGTGCACGGCGAACAGTTGTGCGTACACGAAGAGCGCCACGAGCAGCGACGCGAAGGAGAGGTACACCGCCGAGCGCTGGACGTGCGCTCGGCGCACCAGCGTGGCGAAGAGCGCGAGATAGAGGAAGAGCACGAGCAGCAGCCCGATGGCGCCGTTGTACAGCAGCGCGTAGAGCATCAGGTTGTGGACGTAGGTGCGCTCCTCGCCGGCGATCGTGATGAAGCTCTGTCCTCCGCCGATGCCGAACAGCACGCCCGGGACACCGTGCTGCAGCGCCTCGGTGATCACGGGAATCCACTCCTCCTGAATGCGGCCGTTGTCCCCCGTCGCCTGCGAGCGGAGCACCACGGCAGACGCGAGCGCGCGCAGCGGCGGCGTGGCGAGGATGGTGGCGGCCAGGAGCGCGGTCGTGATGGCGGCGCGACGACCGAACCGGAGGAAGGCGAGCGTCGGATGGTCGCCCCGCATGCGAGCTTCCCAGCGCGAGTAGAGAAAGAAGAACGCGACGTAGGCGCACCCCAGCGCCAGGAGCTGCGCCCGCGTCTGCGTGCTGAAGCTGCCCAGCGCGGCGAGCGCCATGAGCGCGATCGCCCCGACGCGCGCCGGCCAGCTGCCGCGTGCGACGACGTGCAGCGGCAGTACGGCGGCGCCGAGAAAGAGCGGCAGCGTCGTGCGCGCGTCGAGCAGCGTGGTGCGCCCGACGAGAATGGTCTGCGTGTCGAGCAGATTCTGTACCCCGGTCAGATACAACCCGAGCAGCAGCGCGCTGTGCGCGAGTCCCGCCAGGACGCAGGCCACCAGGATGCCGCGCACCGCCCCGTCGCGAACCGACGGCATCAGACCGACGGCGGCGATCGGTAGGAACAGCACGTAGGGGAGCACCGCGCGCAGCATCGACAGCGTCGGCGCTCCGTAGGCGACACCGACCACCATGCTCAGTGCGAACGAGGCGAGGTAGCCTCCGACCGCCGCGAGGAGCAGCGGCTGGGCGTCGTCGAGCGGCATCGGCCGAACGAGAACCCCGCCCACGATCCAGAGCGCGCCCAGCCCGACCAGACCGGCGAGCGACAGCTCGACCGGCGTGACGGCGGAGGGCGCGGGCGCACCGACCAGCGTGAGCCCGAGCAGGAGTGTGGCGCAGATCACGAGCCACGTCGGTGCGCGCGGTGCGGCCCGCGGAGCGGCGAGCATGCGTGTTGCCTCGCTATACTTCCGACCGGGAGCGGTCAGCCGCTTCGAGCGTGGGTCGTATCAACAGGAACCTCGGGATCGTGTCCGTCACTGCGAACCTCCGACATCTCGTCGCCAACTACGTGTTCGGCCGCGTGCAGGGAAAGCCGTCCACGTCGCGCTTCTGGTACCTGCCGGAACCGGCCGCGGTCTTCGACGGCGAGAGCGCGACGCGCTACTTCGACGACGCGAGTCCGTCGCCTCGCTACGTCATGAACTACCGGGCGAAGCTGCGGTACGACTACGCAGGGGAGGACGGCATCATCCGCCTGAACTACGGCGGCACGGTCGGCACCCAGATCAATCCCCTCGCCGCGTTCGAGTGGGCGCTCGGCTGCCACGACCGGTTCCGCGACACCGGCAGCGAGACGCACCGTGCGACCTTCCTGCGGTACGCGGAGCACTTCCGCGCCGATCAATCCGCCGACGGGCACTTCCTCTACCGGTTCCGCTGGTTCCAGTCGCCCGCGCCCTGGTCGTCCGCGCTCGCGCAGTCGCGTGGCGCCTCGGTGATGCTGCGCGCCTGGATGCTGACCGGCGACGAACGCTACGCCGACGCCGCGCGGGCCGCGCTGCGCGACTTCGAGCGGCCGGTGGACGAGGGCGGCTTCCTCGTGCGTCACCGGCTGGACGGCGTCCCCTACTTCGAGGAGTACCCCGCCCAGCCGACGGCCGCCATCAACGGATTTCTCGCGGCACTCTTCGGGCCATTCGAGGTCGGATACTGGCTGAACGACGCCGACGCACGCGGCGTGTTCGAGCGCGGTCTCGACGCGCTGGAGCGCCTGCTGCCGCACTACACCACGTCCTGGTGGACGCTGTACGACTTCGATCCGGATTCCCCGCTGCCCAACGTCCACAGCCCGCGCTATCACCGGATGGTGACGGACTATCTGCGCGTGCTCGCCGCGATCAGCGGCCGCGCAGCGATCGCCGCCTGGCGAGACGAATGGGCCGCGCGTGACACCGGCATCAATCGGACGCGCGCGTACGCGCTCAAGGCGTACAAGAAGATCGTTCATCGGTGAGGCGACGTCAGGCGCGGATCGGCACCGATTCCGTCGCCGATGGAGCCGGCTCACGGTTCGCTCCGGTGAGCGCGTCGCCGAAGCGGCGCGCGAGCCCTTCGATGTCGTGGTGCGTCTCGACGTACGCACGCCCCCGCTGCCCCATCGCCCATCGCTCCGCCGGAGAGCGCCGGGCCAGCGCGAGGATCGCATCGGCGAGCGAGGCGTCGTCGGTCGGATTGGCCGAGAGCCCCGCGCCCGCCTCCGCCACGATGTTCGTCGGGACATTCACGGCGAACACCACGGGTCGGCCGACGCTCAGGTAGTCGAAGAGCTTGTTCGGGCTCACGCCCCACCGGAACACCGGCGAGTCCCGCAGGATCATGACGAAGATGTCCGCCTCGCGCAGGCGCGCGTAGACCTCCTGCTTCGGCACGGCGGGCTCGAAGGCGATGTTCGTCGCGCCGACGGACGCTGCCAGCTCGCGGAGCCGCGGCAGCTCGGGACCGTCGCCCACCATCCGCACGCGCACGTGCTCCGCGCCGGGGGTGCGCGCGAGCCGACCGGCCGCGCGCACGAGCGTCTCCAGATTGTTCGCCGTGCCGTGCGCACCCGCGTACATCACGGTGACCGTGTCGGACGCCGCGGGCGGCGTCGCCGGTCCCACCATCGAGAGATCCACCCCATTCGGCACGCAGGTCACACGCTCCCGCCGCGCTCCGCGCGAGACGAGGTGGTCCGCCGAGTGCGGGAGCAGGGTGATGATGCGATCGGCGCGGCGGCAGCAGCGGCGCTCGATCCACCCGAGCAGCTGGATCAGCGGGTGCCAGGGCGACATGCGGCCCAGCTCGACCAGCGACTGCGGCCAGATGTCGCGGACCTCGTAGACGAAACGGCATCCGTGCCGCGCGGCCAACCACTGGCCGGCCAGCGCCGCGAAGGGGTTCGGGCTCGACCCCAGGATGACGTCGGGGCGGGGCAACGCGCGCAGCGTCGGCGAGCGCAGCGCCGCACGGGCGAACGACAGCATGTTCAGGAGGCGGCGCACGGAGTTTCCCGAGTAGGGCGTCGTGCGCACCCACAGGAAGTCGACTCCGTCGATCGTCTCGCGCGCCTCGCCGCGCGCGTCGTAGGCCGTCGTCTCGCTGCGCGTCTGGTAGTGATAGCTCGAGGCGACGATCGTGACGCGATGCCCCTGTCGCACGAGCGCCCGCGCGACCGAGAAGTGCCGCGTCCCGCCGGACCGCCCCGGCGTCACCGCGTAGTGATGGACGAACCAGACGTTCATGCGGCGGACTCGGGTTCGCTGCGCAGGAGCTCGCGCGCGAGCAGGGAGAGGAAGCCGGCGGCGGCGACGACGAGGAACACGAGCAGGGAGCGCAGGACGGTCTGTCGCTCCTTCGCGGGGAGGATGGCCGGCGGTCCCTCGACGACCACGACGGCCGGCACGTTCTCCAGCTCCCGGGCCAGCGCGGTCTGGTTGTCCGTCATCGCCCCTTCGTACGCCTGCTGCGCGTAGCCGCGCACGCGGTTCAGCCGCTCGTGCTCGTACGAGAGATGCGAGTTCGGCGGGATGACGCGATTCTGTTGCTCGAAGGCGAGCAGCCGGTCTTCCGCCGCGCGCAGGACGCGTCGTGCGCTGTCGAGTCGGCGCTCCTGGGCGGCGCGCAGCTGGCGCGCCTGCGACTGCTGCAGCTCGATGAACGTTCGCTGCGTCAGTGCGACCACGCGCTCCGCGAGCGCTCGCGCCGCGGAGCTGTCCCGCGACTGCACCTGGAGCGCGATGAAGCCCGTCTCCTTGGAGTGGGTGACGCGTATCGGCCGGCGGAGCTCCCGGACGACCGCTTCCGGCCGCAGGGTGTGCAGGTCGTCGTCACCCGTGACGGCTTCCGCGAGCCAGCGGCCTCCATGGTCCTGGCGCGCGGCGCTGTCGAGCACCGAGCGCGACGTGAGGAGGTAGGACACGATCGCCGGTGTCGACGTCAGCCCGCCGGAGTTGAGGCCGAGCCCTCCTGCCAGGAGCGACGCGGCGCCCGAGAGCGGGAGCCCCGACCGGGAGGCCGAGACCGTGGTCATCACGACCGGTGCCACCCAGGTCTCCGGGGTCAGCAGGATCACGGCGCTCGTGACGCCGGCGCTCAGCGTCGCGAGCAGCGCCACCAGCCGGAGCCGCGGCGCGGTCCGGCGTACCATGGCGCGAAGATCGTACGCCGGCACCCCGGGCGGGGCGTACCGAACGTTCGCGCTCCGGGCCTCGTCGAGGGCGCCGCGATCTGAGACGTCGATGGTGTGCACAGGCCGAGAGTGAGGTGGTATACTTGGCAACCCAATGTCTCTGGCGCCCGATGCCGAAAGCAAGGGCACCACGCATTCCGGTGGACGTTGTGCGATGGATCACCAACATGCGTGCCCGACGGCCCAGTCTGCACTGATGCAAGCGCCAACGACTCCGAATCGGTCGTACCCGGGAAAGCGAGCGCTCGACCTGTTCCTCGTGCTCGGCGCGAGCCCTCTCTGGCTGCCGGTGCTGGGACTCGTCGCCCTCCTGGTCCGTCTCCGAATGGGATCGCCGGTGCTCTTCCGGCAGCTGCGCCCCGGCGTTGGCGGCGCCCCGTTCGCACTGCTCAAGTTCCGAACCATGCGGAACGCGCACGATGCCTCCGGCGCGCTCCTCCCCGATGCCGACCGGTTGACGGCCTTCGGTCGGTGGCTACGGCGGACGTCGCTCGACGAGCTGCCGGAGCTGCTGAACGTGCTGCGAGGCGACATGAGTCTCGTCGGCCCTCGGCCGCTCCTCATGGAATACCTCCCCCGCTACTCGGCGCGCCATCGGCGACGCCACGAGGCGCGACCCGGGCTGACCGGGCTGGCGCAGGTGCGCGGCCGCAACGCGCTGCGATGGGCCGATCGATTCGATGCGGACGTCGAGTACGTCGAGCGCATGTCGCTCGCGCTCGATCTGCAAATTCTGATCGAGACGATTCGCGTGGCGCTCACCGGGAGAGGGGTGAGCGAACCCGGCGGCGTGACGATGTCGCCCTTCACGGGCTACGACGCGCAGTGAACGCGCGTCGTAGCCCGTGCGCGGCGTCACGCACCGCTCGGTAGCGCGTCCTGCGCCGGGCGCGCCGGCTCGCTCTGCAGCTCCCAGCCGGACGGGCGCTCCCGGATGATCCGTGCCGGAACGCCCACCGCGGTCACGTTCGCGGGGAGATCGCGCGTCACGACGGTTCCGGCGCCGAGGAGCGACCACGCGCCGACGGTGACGGAGGGGATGAGCACGACGCCGGCACCGAGGTCGCTCCCCGTCCCCAGGCGCACGCCGCCCGCGAGACGGCTCCCGGGGCCGACCGTCGCGAAGTCGGCCAGCTCGCAATCGTGACTGATGGAGGTCCCGACGTTGACGTGCGTGTGCTCGCCGATCGAGATCCCCGTGGTGAGGATCGCACCGGCAGCCACGACGACGCCGGCGGCGAGCGAGATCCTCCCCGTCCTGATCGCGGTCGGGTGCACCAGCACGGGATGCTCCAGCCGCAGCGGTGCCAGTCGTCGCGCGACGTGCGCGCGCGCCCGGGAGCTGCCGATGCCGATCGCGACCGCCGGGGGATCGGGCCGCTCCCGCAGCCACGCCTCGCCGCCCAGCACCTCGAGTCCGTCGACGACGTGGCCGTGCCGCGCGACATCGTCGTCGAGCAGGCCGAGAAGCCGCCATCGGGCGCCATCGTCGACCAGCGCCGCCACGAGGTCGCACAGCTCGCGCGCGTGCCCCCCGCTACCCCAGATGACCAGCTCGCGAGCGGAGGAGGCACGCGTCATGGTGCGCTCCGTCGTCAGCTGGCGGTCGCGAGTCGTTCGCCGCTGGACTCGCCCGTGCTCGGTTGGAGGGCGCGTCGAATCGCGTCGATGACACGGTGCTGGTCCGCGTCCTCGAGCGACGACGACGATGGCAGGCAGATCCCCGTGCGGAACAGCTGCTCCGCGACGCTGCCTCCGACGCGCGGCGCATCCGCGAACAGCGGTTGCGTGTGCATCGGCCTCCACACGGGGCGCGCCTCGATGTTCTCGGCGTCGAGTGCACCCACCAGCTCGATGGGGGTGAGCGCCGACTCCTCCGTGAGGAACATCACCGAGAGCCAGCGCGAGTGCGTCCCCCACGGCGCCTCGCCCTGCATCGTCATCCCGACCTCCCGCAACGCGTCGGCGTACCGCGATGCGACGCGCTGCCGCGCCGCCACGCGGTCGGCGAGCACCTGCAGCTGTCCTCGCCCGATGCCGGCCAGCACGTTGCTCATGCGGTAGTTGTAGCCGAGCTCCCGATGCAGGTACTCGACGGCTGCTTCGCGCGACTGATTCGCCCACTTCTTCATCCGGGCGATCGCGGCGGCATCGCGCGCGACGACCATCCCGCCGCCGGTCGTCGTCACGATCTTGTTGCCGTTGAAGCTCAGGATGGAGTACGGCGCGGTGGTCGCCGTCGGACGACCACGATACGTGGCGCCGAGCGATTCGGCGGCGTCCTCGACGAGCACGACGCCGTAGCCCTCGCACGCCTCCGCGATCGCGTCCACGTCGCAGTGCTGGCCGTAGAGATGCACGGCGATGAGCGCCTTCGGGAGCTGCCCTCGTCGTGCCGCATCGGCCAGATACTCGCGAACCAGCTCGGGGCTGATGTTGCCGGAGATCGACTCGCTGTCGATGAAGACGGGCGTCGCCCCGAGATACAGAATCGGGAAGACGGAGCCGGCGAACGTCAGCGTCGAGACTGCCACGCGATCGCCCATCCCCACGCCGATGTCGCGCAGCACCAGATGCAGCGCGGCCGTGCCGCTGGCAACCGCGAGCGTGTGCACCTCGCCGCCGAGCGTGGCGGCCACTTCGGTCTCGAAGGCGTCGAGGTTCGGACCGACGCTCGAGAGCCAGTTGTCCGCGAAGGCCTGCTGCACGAACGGCGCCTCGCGCCCACTCATGTGCGGGACGGAGAGATAGATGCGAGGCTGGGTCGAGGTGTTCATGCGCGCGGGGTCAGAGAGTTGCAGATGCGGTGAATGTAGCCGCCAAATGTGCCACGGAGTAGAAGGACGGATCTGCCGACGCCGCGCGATGTCGTGTTGATCCCGGCGTACGGTATTTGTATCCTCCGAGTTCGGAGCGCGGTCCCGTTGCGCCAGGCCGGCGCTTCTGTCTCTTGCCTCGATTCTCTGGGATGGTTCGCAACCGGTATCTCCTGCTGTGGGACGCGACGCTGATCGCTGCGGCGCCGTTCGTGCTCTACGCCACGCGGTTCGAAGGGTTCGAATGGGGTGACGCGCATCGGGCGACGGCGATCGTCTTCGCGGCCGTCCTGCTCCCGCTGGCGATCGCGATCTTCCTCGGATTCGGGCTGTACCGACGTCTCTGGCAGTATGCCTCGGTCTCCGAGCTGGCGCTGATCTTCCGCGCAGCGGCCGTCACGGCGGTCCTCTCCGTCGTTCTCGGTGGGGTGCTGCTGCCGTGGAGCGGGCTGACGCCGGTCCGTGTGCCGCTCTCGGTGCTGTTCGCGAACACGCTCACCATCGTCGGCGTCATCGCCGCCCCCCGCTTCGCGTTGCGCGCGATCGGCTCGCGCATCAGCACGCTTCGCTCGTCGTCGGCACGTCCTGGTAGCGACCGTCGGCTGACGATCGGACCGCGGCGCGTCCTCATCGCCGGCGCCGGCACCTCGGGGCAGCTCATCGTGCGCGAGATGCGGACGAACGCGCGGCTGGGGATGATGCCGATCGGGTTCGTGGACGACGACGCGGTGAAGCTGGGCCACCGGCTGTCCAACGTCCCGGTGCTCGGCCTGTTCAAGGACATCCCGCGCCTCGTGCGGATGTACCAGGTCGAGACGCTGGTCATCGCCATGCCCTCCGCGCCCGGCGCCGTGATCCGCCAGGTCGTCCGGCTGGCCGCGGGCACCGGCGTGCACACGCAGACCATCCCCGGCATCTCCGAGATCCTCGCCGGCCGCGTCAGCATCGCCTCGCTCCGCGAGGTCCAGATCCAGGACCTCCTCCGCCGCGAGCCGATCCAGACCGACCTCACGCAGGTCGGCGCGCTCGCCACCGGCCGGACCGTGCTCGTCACCGGCGCCGGCGGCTCCATCGGCAGTGAGCTCTGCCGACAGCTCGCCGCGCTGCATCCCGCTCGCCTCGTCCTCCTCGGCCACGGCGAGAACTCGATCTTCGACATCCTCAACGAGATCCGCGAGCACTTCCCCGCCATCGACGCGGTGCCGGTGATCGCCGACGTCCGCGACCGCGACCGCATCCAGCGCGTCTTCGCCGAGCATCGGCCGTTCGCCGTCTTCCACGCCGCGGCGCACAAGCACGTGCCGCTGATGGAGGACAACGTCGTCGAGGCGATCACCAACAACGTCGCCGGCACGCGCAACGTCGTCGAGTCGGCCGGCGAGTTCGGCGCCGAGCACTTCGTCCTCATCTCGACCGACAAGGCGGTGCGTCCCACGAGCATCATGGGGGCGACGAAGCGCGTCGCCGAGTACGTGGTGCAGGCCGCCGGCCAGCGCTTCGGCCGCAACTTCGTCGCCGTCCGCTTCGGCAACGTGCTCGGGAGCCGCGGCAGCGTCGTCCCGATGTTCATGCGGCAGATCCGCGCCGGCGGGCCGGTCACCGTCACGCACCCCGAGATGCGCCGCTACTTCATGACGATCCCGGAGGCGGTGCAGCTCGTGCTCCAGGCCGGCGCGCTCGGCAACGGCCAGGAGCTGTTCATGCTCGACATGGGCGAGCCGGTGAAGATCGTCGATCTCGCGCGCGATCTGATCCGCCTGTCGGGGCTGCAGGAGGACACCGACATCGAGATCCGCTTCTCCGGGATGCGTCCGGGGGAGAAGCTCTACGAGGAGATGTTCTTCAGCCACGAAGTCGCGGTTCCGACGGCCCACCCGAAGATCCTCTGCGCTCGCCAGGGGCAGAACGACTGCCCCGACTCGGAGCGCATCGCGGATCTGATCGACCTCGCGCAGGGAGGCGGTTCGGAGCCGGAGATCCGCGTGCTGCTGCGCCGCCTCGTCCCCGACTTCGAGGTCGATCGCGAGACGATCGAGCGGGCGGCGGTGATGGAGTCGATCGTGCAGGCGGAGGCGGAACGGAGCGAGCTGCGCCGGGAGGTCGCCGATTCCCCGCTGCTCTCGCCGGACCAGATGCCGCGGCCGCGCGGGCTGCCGGCCTGACGGTTGCGTGGTGCTTCGCCCGTCGTTTCCGCCTCCTCTCATCGCCGACTCATGACGTACCGCACACTGCGCATCGCCCTCGCCGGCTGCGGCCGCATCAGCCGCAACCACCTCGATGCCATCCGCGCCGTGGAGGGGCTGCAGCTCGCCGCCGTCTGCGACACGGTGGCCGATCGTGCACGGTCCACCGGAGAGGCGCAGGGAGTCCCCTGGTTCCGCGCGATCGAGGAGATGCTCGACGCCGTCCCCTGCGACGCCGTCGCCATCTGCACGCCGTCCGGGCTGCACCCGCGGCACGGGATCCAGGTCGCCCGTCGCGGCGTGCACGTCATCAGCGAGAAGCCGATGGCCACGCGTCTCGAGGAGGCGGACGCGCTCGTCCAGGCATGCGACGCCGCCGGCGTCCACCTGTTCGTCGTGAAGCAGAACCGGCTCAACCCGCCGATCCAGCTCGTCAAGCGCGCGATCGACAAGGGGCGCTTCGGGCGGCTGTACATGGCGAATTGCACGGTGCGCTGGACGCGCCCGCAGGAGTACTACGACCAGGCGCCGTGGCGCGGCACCTGGGAGTTCGACGGCGGCGCCTTCATGAACCAGGCGTCGCACTACGTCGATCTGATGCAGTGGCTGATGGGGCCGGTCGAGTCGGTGACGGCGAAGACGGCGACGCTGGCGCGGCGCATCGAGTCGGAGGACTCCGGCGCGGCGGTGGTCCGCTTCCGCAACGGCGCGCTCGGCGTCCTCGAGGTCACGATGCTCACCTATCCCCGCAACATGGAAGGCTCGATCACGGTGCTCGGCGAGCGGGGGACGGTGAAGATCGGCGGGACGGCCGTCAATCGCATCGAGCACTGGCAGTTCGCGGACTACGACGACGACGACAAGCTCGCCGAGCCGCTGATGCGTGCGACGAACCCGGCGAGCGTGTACGGCTCGGGGCACGTGGGGTACTACGAGAACGTGCGCGCGGTGCTGCGCGGCGAGGCGACGCCGGACACCGACGGCCGTGCGGGGCGCAAGTCGCTCGAGCTGATCCTCGGGATCTACGAGTCGGCGCGCACGGGGCGCGAGGTGCCGGTCCCGCTGCGCATCCCCGGCGCGGTGTCGCCGGAGCCGCTCTTCGACCTGCCGCGCGCGCGCGCCGCCGCGGATCGCGTCGAGGCGCCGATGCTGCCGCTCCCCGTCGCGGCCGACGAGCAGAGGCGCGAGCTCACCTCCTGACGCCGCCGGCCCCACCGGGACGAGCCGCACCCCCGCGAGCTGCGACCTGCACACTGCTGCGTCCTGCGTGCTGCGTCCTGCGTGCTGCGTCCTGCGTCGTCACTCCCTCGGGGCGCCCCTCACGCAGGTCGCAGGTCGCAGCTCGCAGTCCGCAGGACGCGGCCGTTCGCAGTTACCGCACCCCCCGGAGCCCCCGCGCCAGCCACTCTCCCAGCTCCGGATCGTCGGCGATCGCGTCGGGTGGCACCACCACCCAGGTGGACATCGGCCGCTCGCCGCCCGGCGCGAACGGGATCACTCCCGGCACCGCCAGCGCGGCCTCGTACTCCGCGCGCGGGCACTTCACGAGCAGCCCATCCCGCCACGCGATGGCGAACGCCGACTTCCCCGTCATGAAGCCGAGCCCGCTGAACACGTTCTTCTGCCGGATGCCGCGCTCGCCGAGAGAGAGGAGGAGGTCGGCGACGCGAGCGACGAGACCGCTATCGTAGGCCACTGAAGGACACTGAAGGACACCGAAGGTCACGTAGGGGCGCCGAGCGGCGCCGAGGGGCACCGAGAATATGCATGAACTCGTGCGGGCGCAGCAGCCGGCCGCGAGCGGGTTCCTGAGTGCCCTTCAGTGGCTGTG
>Ga0182741_1000713_pt1 | contig 47740 bp, 40 predicted proteins | sample eDN5th37CBELigOP_FD_128874 | JGI IMG/M metagenome (GOLD analysis project Ga0182741, IMG submission 128874) | Enriched Organic Plus compost microbial communities from Emeryville, California, USA - eDNA 5th pass 37_C BE-Lig OP (version 2) (version 2) ... | reverse complement strand
GTGGATGATGGCCTGCTTCTGCTCCTCCAGCAGCTTGATCAGCTTCTGCTTGGCGCGGATGTACCGCCGGATCCGCCGGTCCACGTGGTCGAGGAAGCGGACGATGGCGGCTTGTTCGGGGAGGGGTGGCAGCGGCAGCGCGAGGCGTTTCAACTCGCCGCCGTATATATGCACGACCGTGAAGCCACGGCCCATACACGCCTTCTGATGGCGGGAAGCCGGCGAATCAGATGCGTACCCAAGGTAACGCGGCACGACCGGAACCTGAGGCCGAAGGACAAGTATGTCACCGCCGCATCGCGCTTCACCTTCGATCAGGTTGACAGCCGAGCGCCCGATGTCCTCCATTGTCTCCCCGCTAGCCGCGAAGAGCACGTCGCCATGCCTTATCGACGTGTACGCCCCCGCCCGCTCGTTCGAGACGCACGCCTTCGATGCCGAGATGAAGAACTCGTGCCTCGTATAGAGGTCTCCATAGCGGATGCACGGAATGCCGGTGGACGCCTCGTCGCTCTTGTTTCCGCCGTTCCCCTTGAAGAGCGCACCGAGCACCCCGACAGTTCTCACGTCCCAATGCTCCGGCACCTCTCCCAGCCACGGCACGCCGGAGTCCTTCATCGTGGGATAGGGCTTGAGACCGGTGATCATGCGTTACCTTCCATGATCGACCATACGCGGTGATAGCTATCGCCACGCTCGCCAAGGGCTGTCTTCCAGATGTCCAGCGGCGCAGACCGCAATCGCCCGCGTACTCGATGTAGCGCTTCGTCCGGTTTGACTCCAAGAGCCTTGGCGAGCGCCGGAGCAGCGGTTCGAGGCACCCCGAGCAACCTCAAAGCGACGGCCTCGTCGCTGTTGACGCCGTAGTACACGCGAGCAGGCAGATTACGCAGGCTGCGCTGCTCCATGGGCGACAACTTGTCGAAGGTATCTCCGAGCGTAAGTGACTGAAGTGCAGACAAGCCCCAAGACGCTGTTTGTGTAAGCCGTCCAAAAATGCTCTGACAGCACCTGGTCATTGCCGTCACAGGATTTCCGTTAGCTTCGCTACCCTCTTCTTCGACAGGCTGCATGAAGTACGCTGTCGCCATCTCGGTCAGCGGACGCCCCTGGACCCAGTCACAGACGATTCTGGCAAGCTTGTCTCCGTCTGCACTCGTGCCTCCGGTCACCTCCCGCAGCGGCTCTCTAAGCTCCGGTACCTGCAACAGCAATCCCATCATGCGCCGAAGTTCATCTCTACGCCCAGCGAACAGATCGGGCGACCAGACATCGTCGGGTAGTTGCTCTTGCCCAATCCTCATCAAGGTATTGCTGACGGATTCCCAGGAGAATCCAGTGGCATCTACTAGGCTTAGCGGCTTGCCCTTGATTCTCTCAGCGTAGGCATACACGCCCTGCACTAGCGCGTCCGCCCATCCTTTGTGACTCTTTCGAAGCGCCTGGAAGCCAAGCGTCCCTCGCAGAACCTGCTCGATTTGCGCTGCGAACTGCTCATGGTTCCCGATCTGCCGGTACGTGTGCGCTAGATACTGGACGAATGCAGACCAACCAGGCTGATGCGACAACGACTCCAGATGAAGCAGCGAACCCGTGTTGGCTGCGGACTGCACCATCTCGATAAGCGTTGAATTGAGTTCTGCGACGGACGCATTAATGAATTGTTCCAGTGCCTGCTGCTTGGCGTCATCGTGCGCGGCAAGGGCGACGACTCCAAGATCCCCTTGATCGACGCGTCCTGCACGCCCAGCAATGTTCCAGAAGTCTTGCGGCGGCATGTCGCTGTGATAAGGGAACTTCCGCATTCGGTACTGGTGGCTCGCAAACACGACCCCGGAGACGGGAAAGTTAACCCCTTGCGCGATGGTGGTTGTGGCCACGAGAACACCAAGCTGATCGTTTTCCGTGAGCCACTCTACAAGCGCCCGCGTGTCGTCGGACATGCCCGCGTGATGCACGCCGACGCCATACTCGAGCAAGCTGGCAAGAGGAAAGTCCTGCCCCATCTCATCGATGAGAAACCGCTGCACGTGTCCGAGATCGTCGCTTGTCAAGCTGCGCCTGTTCTCCTCGACCTTGAAGGCATCGGCGATTCTCCACGTTGCCGCGGGGGTGTCAGCAAGCACAATAACTGTGCCTCGCTGCTGAAGGACCTGGGCTGTGGCCGCGGCAATCTTGCTAGACGAGTTCGCTACTGCCGACCACGCCAAGCCGAGAGGGCGTGGCCCCCCGATGGCAAATTGCTCGGGAATGTCGAGGGTGTTACGCGTCGTATGTCTGGTGTGAAGGGACAGGCTGAACTCGCCCTTTGCTTCACCCCTATTCGCCCGCGCGATCGCTATCACTCGGTCGTTAGGTGTCCAGTCCACACCCAAGTCGATGCTCTTGTTGCTATCGGGGGAAAGCCAGCGAGCGATCTCCGCGCCATTTCGGATGAATGGCGTCAAGAGCAGGAACTGCGCGTAGCGACACTCCCGGTTGATCGTCGCAAGAAGGAGCTCGAGCTTGAGACCGCGATTCTCAGAGGCCAAGCTGTGTGCCTCGTCGACGACGACCAGAGTCAGAGGACGGCCGATCTTCTTCTCCCAGCCTCCTCGGAGCATCAGGTCCAGCTTCTCGGGAGTGGTCACTAGTATGCGGAACTGCTGGGCCTGATCGGCTTCCGTCAACATCCCGGCCTCGAGGCCATCGACTTCAAGTGCTGGGCTGACCTTCTCCACGACGATCCCGAGGGGAGCGAAGTCTCGGCGCAAACGTGTCGCGAGCTGGTTTACGAGGGCCCGTGTGGGAGCCAGGCAGGCGACCCAGCCGTTCTCCCGGTCGAACTGGTTCAGAGCCTGGAGAATTCGGAACTCCGCGATCAAGGTCTTGCCACTCGAAGTTGGCAGGCTCACCACGACGGATCGATGACCTGACCCAAGCAAACCCTCTTCTCGGAGGGTGCGCCTTTGGGGTGGCAGCATCTCAAAGATCGGGCGCGCTCGATCGCGGGCTGTTAGCGACTGGACGAATCGGGTTACCCTGCTGTCCATCGCCCGAGTAACCGTCCAGATGCTGTTATCGACCATCACCCTCGCGGCCCGAGCGAGAAGCCGCGCCATCGTCTCAAGCTCGATCAGATGTCCGCGTGCCGAAGCCCCAATCGCCCGATCGAACTGCGCCTCAAGCTGCTCACGGATGTCGAAGTGCCCATCGACAGTGCCCTGTCCAAGGTAGACACCCAAGACCTCTGCGGCCTTCGCCAGATGGTATTGAGCCATGAGTTCCCAAGCTGGTCGAACGTCCTGGCGATTCTCGGCTGCTCGCAGGAACGCCGGTTCGACGGAGCGCTGAGCTTGGCGGAGGGCGACGACTCGCTCTTGGACGGCGTCGAGATCGTCCCATCCCTGTCTTCGCAAAAGTCGCAACCAAACATCCAGGACCGACGACCAGACCCGAACGCCCCAGTCCGATGAGTCGAGAGGTAGTGCCGGAAGCTGCAGCTCCGTAACGATGCGCCGGAAGTCTGCCGAGCGATCTCCGATGACCGCAAGACAACCCAATCGCACGAGCCACTCCGCAGTCGCTACAGGTTGCTCCGGCCATGCGAGCGTTCTAGCAATCTGGAACGTCTCCGCGGCGATGGCTCGAAGCTCCAGCGCCCGCTGCTCGTCATCGAGGGCATCAAATAGCTCCAGTTCGAGTGCATTCACGACGAACTTAAGCTCCTGATCATCCGGCTTTTGCGATACCGAGTTCAGCGCGGTTGAAAGCCGGCGCCGGCTCGCCTCGATCGAGGTCTCGCGAAGGCGTTCCTCGCCGATTGCTGTTCGAAGCCAGCTATCTGTCGTCATGGTGTCCCCCCATGAAGCAAAGCCGGCCAATCCTCGATCGGGACAGGAAGATACCAGGCCGCAATCTCGATCCGCGTCGGGCCGCCCAGGCTATCCGCGAGGGACTTGGCGCGGGCCGTCACATCACGCTCATCGGGATCCGTATCGCGAAGAAGAATGCCGATGAGGAGGATTTCCTTTCCATGAGACTGCACATAACGCTGAACCGCTGCCCGATAGAGCGCCAAGTGCTCGCTAGATTCGCATCGCGTGCGAAGCCATTTCAGCAAGGCGCGCTGGATGTCGAGGCGTGTTGCTTCGTCCTTCAGCTGCCACGCCATGCCCCCGCTTCCGTTCATGACGTTGGGAGGCGTGTTGGCGTCGGAGGAAGTCTTCACCTCTCCGAAAAGCAACAGAACCGAATCGCCCTCTTTGCAGAACCCGACCAAGTCTGCACCGGGCAGACTCGCTCGCGGCGTGCGGCGGTCCCGCACGAGATTCCATGGCCAGCATATCTCTCGTGTGTCGTCGTCGGCGAGGACACACTCAGCCAGAGCTTCGCCAATCGCCCACGACTTCTCCGCCGGGACCGCTCGAAGAAGGCTCTCGACGAACACGGTTTCCATACCCGTCGTCGCCATGTCTCTTAGCTCAGCCTCAAACGGATTGTGGGTGTCGTCGTCCTCTACCCGTGCCCTCACTCGACTGGCCACGTAAGACTTGAAGCGATCCTTGTCCACGACAACGCGGCCGCACCACAACGCGTTCCCATGCGTGCCGGAATAGTGAATGTTTGACACGAGCGAAACAGCTGTCACGCCCGCCCCCCTCCGATGATTTCGCTCAGAAGCCCCTCAGTATCCTTCTCCAGCGCCAGGATGTCGGCGCGAATCTCCTCGAGCGTGCGCAACGGCTGCGGCTTGTAGAAGTAGCGAGTGAAGCTGATCTCGTACCCGACCTTGACGCTGTCAGGTACGTACCAGGCGTCCGGAGCATATGGCAGGACCTCACGGCCCAGGAAGGCCTCGATGCCGCCCTCCTCGAGGAGCGGCACCTGCTCGGTGTCGCGCAGGTCGGGGTCGGGCTCGTACTCGACGACGGCGGCCTTGCCGCCGATCCGGGTCTCGAACAGCCCGCGCAACGGATCGGCCGCCGTGCCCTTCTTGTGGATCTTCCTGATCACCGGTGGCGCGTCGTCGGCGCGCTCGGCGCTCTCCTTCAGCGCCTTGATCTCTTTCGCGGAGTAGGCGCGCTCGGGCTCGATGCCCTTGAGCCGCAGCGGGCGCTCGACGGTGACCTTCCAGTAGCCGAAGGCTTCGTTCGGGAAGATCTTCGACTGCTCGGTCTCCTTGAAATCGAGGAAGGTGTCACAGATGCGCTGGATGTCCTTGGCGGAGAGCTCGCAGTTCTTCTTGCCGAGGTTCTTGCGCAGCGGCTTGTACCAGCCCGTCGCATCGATGAGCTGGACCTTGCCCTTGCGGTGCTCCGGCTTGCGGTTCGTGAGCACCCAGATGTAGGTCGCGATGCCGGTGTTGTAGAACATGTTGAGTGGCAGGGCGACGATCGCCTCCAGCCAGTCGTTCTCGATGATCCAGCGGCGGATGTTGCTCTCGCCCTGGCCGGCGTCGCCGGTGAACAGCGAGCTGCCGTTGTGCACCTCGGCGATGCGGCTGCCGAGTTTCGTGTATTTCTTCACCTTGGAGAGCATGTTGGCCAGAAACATCATCTGGCCATCGCTCGAGCGAGTGACAAGTGACAGCTCCTCGCCGCGGTGTTGCACGACGAAGCGCGGTTCCTTGATGCCGCCCTTGCCGCCCATGCGTTCCAGGTCGCTCTTCCAGCTCTTGCCGTAGGGGGGATTCGAGAGCATGAAGTCGAACTCGTGCGACGGGAACGCGTCGTTGGAAAGCGTCGAGTGTTCCGGCCCGCCGACGATGTTGTCCACCGCGTCACCGTCGCCCTTGAGCAGGAGATCGGCCTTGCAGATGGCGTAGGTCTCGGCGTTGATCTCCTGGCCGTAGAGGTGGGTCGCCACCTGCTTGCCGTGCGCGGCGGCGAGCTCCTGGAGCGTCTCCTCCGCGACGGTCAGCATGCCGCCCGTTCCGCAGGCTCCGTCGTAGAGCAGGTAGGTGCCCGACTCGATCTCGTCGGCGATGGGCAGGAAGATCAGCTTCGCCATGAGCTTCACGGCGTCGCGGGGCGTCCAGTGCTCGCCCGCCTCTTCGTTGTTCTCCTCGTTGAAGCGCCGGACCAGCTCCTCGAACACCGTGCCCATGCCGTGGTTGTCGAGCCCGGGGTGCTTCACCGAGCCGTCACCGTTCAGGACAGGGTTCGGACTCAGGTTGAGGTCTGGAGAAAGGAACTTCTCGATCAGGGTGCCAATGGCATCGGCCTTCGAGAGCCGCGGGATCTGGTTGCGGAACTCGAAGTTCTCGAGGATGTCCTGCACGTTCGGCGAGAACCCGTCGAGGTACGCCTCGAAGTCGGCCTTGAGCTGCTGCTGGCTGGCGCGGGCCCGCAGGTCGCGCAGCGTGAACCTGGAGGTGTTGTAGAAGGCCTGCCCGGCTGCCTGGCGAAGCGCCGCGTCCTGGTTGGTAATGCCGGCCCTGTCGAGTGACGCCTTCATGTCGAGCACGGCCTGCTTCGTCGGCTCGAGCACGGCGTCGAGCCGCCGCAAGACGGTCATCGGCAGGATGACGTCCCGATACTTGCCGCGGACGTAGAGGTCTCGCAGGACGTCGTCGGCGATGGCCCAGATGAAGTTGGCGATCCAGTTGAGGTTGCCGTTGTTCAAGCTACACGCTCCCAAACGAACATTGTGAATAGCCCACGGGTGGCACGCCGAACTGCCAGCGCACGTCCTCGCGCAGGCGCTCGCCGCCCCAGTCGGAGACATTGAACGGCGGGTTGGCGAGGATGAAGTCGGCCTTGAGGTCGCGCAGTTCGTCCTTGTGGAAGCTGCCCTCGTTGTTCCAGCGGATGTCGGCATCGATGCCGCGCACCGCGTCTTTGTGGACGCTGATGCTGGCCTTGCCTCCCCGCATCCCGTAGTCGAGCGCCACCACCTTCTTCTGCACATCCGACTGCCCGGGATGCGAGCCGATTTCCAGCGTCACCATGTTTTGCAAGTCGGCATCCTGGCTGGCGTCCACGTCGCTGGAGCGCTTGGCCGGGATGCCGAGGACGCGCGCCAGCAAGACGTCCTTGAAACATGAGTCGGCGAAGCACCAGGCCCGCGTATGCCAGCGGAAGGCGTCGAAGTCGATGACATGCGGGTCGATCCAACGCCAGCGAGAGGGTCTGGGTTGAAAAGGGACTGGTACTCGACTTCATAGACGTGCCTGGTACCTATAGCCTCGATGACGCTGGGCAGCGTGTGGGCGCCGCAACCACATGCACGGGCGCTCTCGTCAAAGGCCATGTTGTCAGGCGCCATGCCGAGGTAGCAGTACAGGCCAGTGGATGCCTGGTCAACAGTAGTCTCGAAGGCCGCCATCAGGATGACTCGCTCGAGATGGCTGCCCCAACAGAACTGGAATCAGATGACCTCGTGGCTGAGTTCACTGCCCCATCGAAGGGTGCCCCGTGTTGCCCCCGCATCGATGCTCCATTCTCTAGACGAGCTGTCGAACAAGTATTCGACCAACCTACGGGCCATCTGTAAAGGGTGACAAGTGGGCAGCCGCGACCGCAGCCGGCGGCCAAGAACACCTCATCAAGGCTGGCTAGCCATGCATATGTAGCGATGCTGAGTCTTCGCAACGTTGAAGCCCGCTTAGCCACCGAGAAGGTGGGCCCTCTGTTTCCTCCGGTGGGAGTGACCGCTGGTATCATCCGGCATGGCAAGAGCGTGGCTCATCAAGAACGAGCCCGACTGCTACTCGTTCGACGACCTGCTGCGCGACGGCAAGGTGCAGTGGGACGGCGTGCGCAACTACCAGGCTCGGAACTTCATGCGTGACGAGATGCGGCCGGGCGACCTCGTGCTCTACTACCACTCCTCCACAGGCGAGCCGGCCGTGGTGGGCCTGGCCGAGGTGGCCTCGGAGCCCTACCCCGACCCCACCCAGTTCGATCCCCAGAGCGAGTACTACGACCCCAAGGCCACGCCGGAGAACCCGCGCTGGCACCTCGTCGAGTTCAAGCCCGTGCGCAAGCTGGCCCGGCCGGTGACCCTGGCCGAGATGAAGCGCGACCCCGCCCTGGAGGGCATGCGACTCCTGCAGCGCGGGAACCGCCTGAGCGTGATGCCGGTCGAGCCGGAGCACTACGCGCGCGTGCTCGAGCTGGCGGAGAGCTGACCACGATGCCGCGCCCCCGCCACGGACCGGGTCAGGCGGCGCCGCACGGCGCGCGGTTCACCGAGCGACACGTCAGGGTCCTGCACGCCGTCGCCGAGAGCTACATCCGCACCGCCCACCCGGTGCCGTCGCAGCACGTGGCCTCGCAGCTCGACGTCTCCAGCGCCACCGTGCGCAACGACTTCGGCGCGCTGGAGGAGGGCGGCCTGCTGCAGCAGCCGCACACCTCGGCGGGACGGATCCCCACGGCGGAGGGCTTCCGCTACTACGCCGCCTCCTACCTGCCCCCGCGACGCCTGCCCAAGGGCGAGCGCGAGGTGATCGAGCGCGAGCTCGGCGGCGTCGACGGCGACGACCTGTTCGTGCAGGCCTCGCACCTGGCGGCGCGCCTGTCGGGCTACGCCGTGCTCGTGAGGCTGCCGCCCGACGACGCCCTGCGCGTCCACGAGGTGCACCTCTCGCTGGTGTCGAGCCGGCGCCTGCTGGCCGTCGTGGTGTTGGAGAACGGGCTCGTCAGGCAGCTCGGCGTGGGCCTCGACCCCATGCCCTACGAGAGCGTCATCGACGACGCCGAGAGGAACATGCGTCAGCTGGACCTGAGCGTCGGCGAGGCGCCGAGAACGCTGAGGGCGTTCGCCGCCACCGCCGAGGCCGAGCTGGCCCGCACGCTCGAGGCCGTCGCCGACGCGTGGGTGGGGCTGCGCTCCGCGAAGATGTTCAGGGCCGGCCTCGGCCGGCTCCTGGCCGAGCCGGAGGGCGACGACCCGAGCTTCGTGCGCCTGGTCGTGGAGCACGTCGAGGGCGAGGCCACGCTGCCTGGGGCGCCAGGCGGGGAGATCGACCTCGAGCTCGACGACAAGCTCGCCATGGTCAGCGCCTCGTTCACCTTCGGCTCCGGCCGGGGCGCGCTCACGCTCGTGGGCCCGGCGCGGATGCGCTACCCGCACGCGCTGTCGATCGCCAGGGAGTTCGGCCGGGCGCTCTCCACGGGCGCCGGCGACGCCGCCGCCGCGGGTTGAGGAGGGGCAGGCCAAGAGCGTCCCCGACGGCCTCTCACGGACGCAGGAGGCCGCATCCCTACGGAGTTTCTCACAGCTAGGCACCCCCTCGGGGGCCTATGCTCGTGAGCGTGTCATTAGGGGGCAGGCAGCGTGCCTAACGAGGTCTACCGTGCCGCCGTCGACGGCCTGGGCGACCTCGTGCCGCCGCGCGTGGCGAAGCGCCTCGTCGACCAGGCGCTGAGCTCGACGCGGCGCACGCCCGATGACGTCAGCGTCTCCGCCATGCGCCGCCTGCTGCTGGGGCCCATCCGCGACGAGCTCGAGGGCGTGCTGCCCCCGGGCGCCGCCGGCCCAGGGCTCAAGCGCGTGGCAGCCGGCATCTCCGAGGGCGGCGCCAGGACGCGCAGGGGCTGGTGGCCGCTCGGCCGCCGCCCGGCCCGCGAGCACGAGGAAGACCACGCCGACGACGACCTGAGGGCGACCACGGCAGCGCAGCCCGAGAGGGCCGCGGCCCCTGCCGAGGAACCCGCTTCCACCACGCCCCGGTCCATGGTCGCGGACCCCACGCCCACGCCGGAGGCCCCGCCGCTGCTGCCGGACGACGTCGCCGTGGCGTCCGCGCCCGTCGAGCCTCCGGTCCCGTCCCCGGCACCGGCCCGCCCGCGGCCGGCCCCCAGCCTGCCGCATCTCGACGACGCGCTCGTCGCCAAGGCCCTGCGGGCCTTCGGCGCGCTGGAGACCGTGCGGCAGGTCGTGGCCGTGCGCGGCTCCGAGGTGGTGCTGGGCAGCGGCGACGGCCTCGACGAGGCCGCGGTCCCCGACCTGGCGCTGGCCACCACGCGGCTCCTGGGCCGCGACGGCACGCTCAAGCTCTTGGCACTGGAGCGCCCCACGGGTGCGCTCTTCCTGTTCCCGCTCGTGGACGGCAGCCTAGTCGTCCTCACGAAGCCAAAGGTGAACGTCGGCGCGGTGCTCGCCGCCCGCGCCGCCCTCGAGGAGGCAGCATGATCGCTCGTCTGAGACCCATAGCCGTCGTGGCAGCGCTGCTCGTGGCGGTCGACGCCCCGGCACTGGCCCAGGAGGACAGCGTGCTGCAGCGCTACGACCTGGCCGTGGAGAACCTCGAGTTCGCGATCGCCTCCGTGCCTGGCGACCCCGTGCAGGCCCGCGACGAGCTCGAGCGCGCCGTCAACGCGCTCCTCACGCTCTCGCGCGACACCACCTCCGCCACGCTCCTCGAGGCGATGCAGCGGACGTTCGAGCGCGCCAGGACGGCCGTCGACAACTCCAGCTCCGCCGACCTGGCCGTCCAGTCGGCCGTGCTGAAGGGCGGCTTCAGGCGCTTGGTGGCCGACTCGGCCTTCACGGCAGGGGCCGGCGGCGACCTGGCCACGGCGCAGTCACGCCTCACCCACATCGCCCAGGACATGGGCTTCTCGGCGCCTGACATGGAGGCTCTGGCCGCCGCGGGCTCCTCGCTGACCTCGCTGCGCCTGGCCTTCGAGGCCGGGGTCGCCGAGACCGTCGCGGCCGAGATGACGGTCGCCGGGCGCCTCATGCCCACCGACAGGGCGGCGGCATACGAGTCGCTGGCCACGGCCTACGGCGACTCGCTGCTCATCCAGGACTCGCCGCGCGCCGACGTCGACCTCAGCCCCGCCATCCTGCGCGCCGCGCACGCCCTGGTCCAGAACGACCCCGAGGCCTTCGACACGGCGGCCGCCACCGCCTCCGCCCACCTGACGCGCCTGGCCTCGTCGGCCCGCGCGGGCGACGCCGGCAGGCCGCAGCTCCCCTCGACGATCACGGCGGAGGCTCAGCCCGAGACGGACACGCCTGAGGCGGAGGAGCCGCCGGCCACCGTGACCGAGACGCCGGCCCAGCCCGAGCAGCCGGAGCAGGCCCAGGTCGAGGCCGAGGAGACGCCCGCCCCGCAGCAGCCCGCCCAGTCGCTCGGCGACCTCCCCTCGCTCGACCAGGCGGCTCCCGCCGCCGAGCCGGTCGTCGACCTGGCGCTGCTCAGGGCGCAGTGGGAGCAGGAGCGGCGCGACGCCGAGTTGGCCGCGCTGGTGGGTGAGCTCGAGGCCGCCGGCCTGCCCGCCGGACTGGCGAGGTCGCAAGCGACGGCGCTGATGAACGCCGGGTTCTCCAGCCCCGGCGCGGCCTTCGACGCCGTGGCGGCGCGCATCAACGAGGCCACGGCGGCCCTGCGCGCCGGCGACGCCGAGGGCGCCCACAGCGCCGTGGCGGCGGCGCGGCGCTCGTACGAGTCCGTGCGCGGTCTCGTCAGCTCGCGCGACGCCGCTGTCGCGTCGGACACCGCCAGCCTGTTCGACTCGCTGCTCGACAGGCCGGACCTGCGCGCCCAAGACCTCTCGCTGCTGGCCGCCTCGTTCGAGGCCGGTCGCGCGGCCCTCGGGACCCCCACCCCCTACGGCGGCCTGGGGGTAGAGCGCAGCGTCGACTCGCTGTGGGCCGGCTGGCCGCGCCTGGCCGTGCTGTTCGCCCTGGGCCTCCTGGCCATCGTCCCCCTGCGCTACCTGAACATCGCCTTCGGCGGCGGCAACGCCAACTGGCGCCTGGTGGCCTGGGCGCTCTTCCTGCTCCTCGTGCCCGTCTTCTACGAGGCGCTGGCCTCGCTCGGGACCGCCGTGGCGCGCCTCGCGGACATGCCGTCGGCCGACGTCCTGTCGCACTGGTCGATGTTCAGCAGCACGACGGGGCACGTCGTGTGGGCGGCCCTCGTCCTGATCGCACTGGTACTCGCCACGGTCGGCCTGCGCGGCATCTGCGCGCAGTTCGGCCTGCTGGGAACGCGCAGCGGCCCCCAGTCGCCGAGCACGCCCACGCTCGTGGAGTCGCGCGGGACCGGGAAGCAGACGTCGGTAGACTGGGACGACGAGTTCTGATCCCCCCGGCCTTGGAGCGCGGGGCGGCGAGCCCCGCCGGCCGGTCGCCTGAGCCGGAGCCTCGATGACCAACCTGGCCTACCAGACGGCGGTGGAGGAGCTGGAAGCGGTGATGTCGCCCCGCGTGGTGTCCCGCTCCCTCAAGGAGGGCCTGCGCCAGCACGGGCGCTCGCCCGATACCGTCGACGTCGCCACGCTCGAGGAGATCCTCAAGGGCCAGGTCTACCGGCAGCTCCAGGTCACCATGCCCGTCACCGAGGCGAAGGCCACGGTGGCGAGCATCGTCGAGCGGCTCCGCGAGGTCGGCGAGTCGAAGCCGGCGCCGCCGCGCGGCGGGCTGGAGGACCAGGCGGAGCGCATCCAGCGCCTCCAGCAGTCCCTCAAGCCCTACAACCTCTACTTCGAGTGGCCCGAGGTCCAGAAGCTCAGGGCGCAGCTCCAGCTCCTCGAGTCCGAGCACGAGGCCGGGCGCGAGGCCGGCACGCTGCTCGCCGACGCCGAGGCCCAGCTCGAGGCCGTGACGCAGAAGCTCGAGGACCAGCTGGTCCTCCAGGCCCAGGAGCTGGGCGAGCTGACCGAGGCGCTGGAGGCCGTGCGGTCCCTGGGCGGTCCCAAGGTCAGGCGGCTCGAGTCGCTGGTCAACCACATGCGCTCCGCCCAGGAGGCCAGGCAGCTGGCCCCCGCCGAGCTCGAGCGCGCACGCAAGCTGGCCCGCGACCTCCGCCGGCTCATGGAGTCGAGCGTCTACTCCGAGGAAGCCGTGGAGGGCGGCGCGGGCGTGGACCTCGAGGACGAGGCCGCCCAGGATGAGGAGGGCCTGCTCGACGTCAGCGTCGAGGAGGAGGACGTCCTCGACATCGACGTGGGCAGCCTCACGCCCGAGGCCAGCGAGAGGCTACGACTCATCGACATCGCCGCGGAGGCGCAGGACCTGGCTTCCCTCCGCAAGGAGCACGCCCTGCTGCTGGAGTACCGGCCCGACCTGGCCGAGCGCTTCGACGCGCTGCAGGCCGAGCTGGACGCCGAGCGCTCCGTGGCGCAGGAGCTGGCCGCGCTGCGCGACGCCCTGCCGGCGGCCGCGCAGGCGGCGCGCGACACCCTGCGCGCCGAGCTGGAGGAGCTGAGCCGCGAGCTCGAGGCGATGCCGGCGAGCGTCGACAACGCCGAGGTGCGGCAGGCCACGCGGGTGGCGCTTGGCATAATCGCCAGCACGCTCCCGGCCGCGGCCGACGTCGAGCACGTGCGGCAGCTGCGCGACCTGGCCCGCGAGCAGGCCGAGGCCCAGAGAAGGGCCGAGGAGGCCCTCGAGACGCAGCTCAGGGCGCAGGAGGACCTCGTCCGCCGGCTCCAGGACACGCTCGTCCGCTACGAGGCGCACAGCCCCGCCGAGGACGTGCAGCGGCTGCGCGCGGAGCTGGAGTCCCTGCGCCTGGCGCACGAGAACAGGACTCTCGTCCCCGAGGTCATGGCCTCCGTGCGGCAGGCCGAGGAGCGCTTGGCCCGCGAGCTGGCCGAGCGCGCCACCGAGGAGTCGGAGCGCCGTAGGGCCCGCATCGAGTCGATGCGGGCGCAGCTCCTCGCCGTGCCCGCCACGGCGACCCTGGGCGACAGGCTCGACGCCGCGCTGCGCGAGGTGGACCGCCTGCTCGAGGAGCACGTCGGCAGCGAGGCGGCCAGCGCCCTCCTGCTCGACGAGGAGATGGGCCCGCAGCTGCCGCTGGACGCCGCGCACGCGGACTTCGAGGCCCTCGAGTCGCTCATCGCCGCGATCCGCAACGAGGCCGTCGTCAGCGTGAGGCGCCGCCTGGAGCGGCTCGCCGAGAAGGCCGGCGAGATCGCCAGCGTCAGCTTCGCCGAGCGCATCCAGGCCGCCATGACCGACCTCGAGGATGGCGTCTTCCCCGACCTGGCCGGCCTCGAGGTGGAGCTCGACCGCGCCAGCGAGGCGGCGCGCACCCACCAGCTCGGGGAGCTCCACAGGCTCGGCCGCGAGGCGCAGACCTACGCCAGCCTCGACTTCCCCGAGGTCGAGGAGCTCCTCGACCTCCTGGCCAGCGAGCGTCAGCAGCTCGCCGACGGCGGCCACGCGAGAAGGCTGGGCGAGGCCGCCATCCTCCTGGACCGCGTCGAGTCCCGCGTCGAGCAGCGCGTCGCCAGCGTCCCCCAGCGCCTCGACGCCGCCCTGGCCCGGTTCGAGGAGGTAGCCAAGCTCAACAGCGACGACGTGGCCACGGTGAGGCGCATCCTCCAGCACCTGGACTCCCAGCGGGAGGCCCTTGGCCGCGTCTCCGTGGGCCTCAGGCTGCAGCTCGAGGCCTCCCTGACGCAGGCCGAGCAGCTGCTCTCCAGTCTCGAGGAGGAGTACGAGGCCACCCGCCTCATCGCCGACCAGCTCGTGGCCGGCGGGCTCCTCGACGGGGTCCTCGGCGCGCTCGGCGGCCTCGGCACCCCGGAGCAGGCGCGACAGGCGCACGACCCGCGCGAGCTCGCCGAGCGCTACGCGGACACCCCCGGCGTCCAGTCGGTGAGCGTCCTCTCCCCCGAGGGCGAGACGCTGGCCGGCGAGGCGCCGTCCGGCGAGGCGCTGGCCGCCATCACAGCCTTGCGCCAGGCCGCCGGCGCGCTGGTGGACGACGAGGCCGGCGGCGTCCTGGTGGTCACGGCGGGCTCGTCCGAAGACCACGTGGTCGCCGCCTTCGCGCCCGAGTTGACCGTGGCGCTGCGCGTCGACTCGGCAGCCCTGGCCCCCGTGGTGTCCGGCCGCCTGCGCCGCGACCTGGCCGGCGACTGACGGCCGCCGTGGCCGTCTCTACCCACCAGGTGGGGAGCCTGGCGGACCTGCGCGCCTTGGCGGCCGAGGTGGCCGCTGCCACCGGGCCAGGCGACCTGCTCGTCCTCACGGGCCCGCTGGGAGCGGGCAAGACGACCTTCGTGCAGCAGCTCGCCGCCGCGCTCGGCTCCGAAGCGGCCGTCACCAGCCCTACCTACACGCTCGTGCACGAGTACCCCACGCCGCAGGGGACACTGGTGCACGTGGACCTCTACCGCCTGGCGCCCGAGCGCTTGGGAGACCTCGGCCTCGACGACTACCTGGACAGGGCCCGCCTCGTGGCCGTCGAGTGGGGCCAGCCGCTCCTGCCTGGCAACCCGCGGGCGCATCACCTCGACCTGGCGCTGACGGGCGGCGGCGAGGGCCCGCGCGTGGCGACCTGGCGCCGCCCGGAGGCGCGGTGAGCGTCCCCTCTAGCCGGCTGACGCTAGCGGTGGACTGCGCCACCAGCTACCTCGCGCTGGCGCTCGTCGACGCGGAGGGGCGGGTCGTCGCCAGCTTCGCCGCGGACGTCGGCAGGGAGCACGCGAGCCGCCTGGTGCCCGAGCTGCACGCCATCACGAACGGCGTGCCCGGCTGGCGCGAGCGCTTGGAGCGAGTGGTGGCCGGCGTGGGGCCGGGCTCGTACACGGGCCTGCGCGTGGCCCTGGCCACCGCCTCAGGCCTGGCGCGCGCCGTCGGCGCCGAGGTGCGCGGCGCGCCCACCTTCGCTGCGCTCGCGGCGGGCGTGCTCGGCCCCGGCGAGGAGGCCGTGGTGACCCTCGACGCCCGGCGCGGCAACGTCTACGCCGCCCACTGCCGGCGGCTGCCTACCGCCTCCGGCCTCGCTCCGCGGGTCGAGGTGCTGGCGGGGCCGGTGAAGCTGCCAGGGGACGAGGCGGGCTCGCTGGCGCCCGGCGTGCGCGTGGCCCTGGCCGCCGCTCCAGACGCGTCCGCTCTCGTGGCCAACGCGTCCGAGGGGCCGCCCACGGCCGTCTACCTCTGAGGGTCGCGTCCCCCCGCGGAAGGGCCAAGTTATACTGCCGCGGAATCCCGCCGGGGTGGGAGTAGAGCATGTTCTTCAAGTTCGGACAGGAGATCGGGGTCGACCTGGGCACGGCCACGGTCTTGATCTACGTGAAGGGCCAGGGCATCCTCCTGCGCGAGCCCTCCGTCATCGCCATGGTGCGCGACACGGGCGAGGTCAAGGCGGTAGGCGAAGAGGCCTACAGGATGCTCGGCCGCACCCCCGGCAACATCGTCGCGGTCAGGCCCATGCGCGACGGCGTCATCGCCGACTACGACCTGACCGAGAAGATGCTGCAGGCGTTCGTGCGCAAGGTCCTCAGGGGCCCCAGCCGCCTCTTCAAGCCCCAGGTCATGGTCTGCGTGCCCTCCGGCGTCACCGAGGTGGAGCGCCGCGCCGTGCTGCAGGCCACCCGCGAGGTGGGCGCCCGCAAGGCCTTCCTCATCGAGGAGCCGCTGGCGGCGGCCATCGGCGCCGGCGTGAACATCGCCGAGCCCACCGGCAGCATGATCGTCGACATCGGCGGCGGCACCACCGACATCGCCATCATCTCGCTCGGCGGCATCGTCGTCTCCGAGAGCCTGCGCATCGCCGGCAACGAGCTCGACGAGGCGATAATCCGCTACATACGGCAGAAGGAGAACCTCCTCATCGGCGACCGCACCGCCGAGGAGGTGAAGATCCGCATCGGCGCGGCCACCATCCGCAGCTCCGCCGACGAGCTCGAGACCGAGGTGCGCGGGCGCGACCTCATCAACGGCCTGCCCAAGAGCGTGCGCGTATCCACCGCCGACATCGTCGAGGCGCTCAAGGAGCCCCTCCAGAAGATCGCCGACGGCGTGCGCCGGGTCCTCGAGCAGGCGCCGCCCGAGCTCGTCTCCGACGTCATCGACCGCGGCATCATCATGACGGGCGGCGGCTCGCTCCTGAGGAACTTCGACGAGATGCTGAGGCAGACCACGGGCATCCCCGTGATGGTCGCCGACAACGCCACCGACTCCGTGGCGCTGGGCACCGGCCAGGCGCTCGACATGATCCACGTTCTCCGGGACGCCCTGATCTCGGACAACTTCCTGAGACGCTGACGATGGGGCGGCACCCTGCCGCTGCCCTGGTCCTGGCGGTCCTGCTGGCCCTGGGTGCCGCGCTGGCCCAAGCCGCGCCGGACTTCCCGCTCGGCGAGGTGCGCCCCGGGCTCACCGGCTTCGGCCTCACCGCCGGGCCGGGAGGCGCGGTGCAGCGCTTCGATGTCGAGGTGCTGGCCGTCCAGCACGACGCCGGGCCGGGCTTCCCGCTGGTGCTGGTGCGCGCGTCGGGCCCCCTCATCGAGGCCGCCGGCGGGGTGGCCGCGGGCATGAGCGGCAGCCCCGTCTACCTGCCGCTGGCGGGCCGCGACGCGCTCCTGGGGGCGATCGGCTACGTCTTCCCCGAGGCCGACCACGACCTCGCGCTCGTCACGCCCATCGAGGCCATGCGGGACCTGCGCTACGCTTCCGCGCCCGCGGCGCCGGTCGTGGCCGGCCTGGGCCAGGCCGTGCCCGTGACGACGCCCGTGCTCATGACCGGCGCGTCGCCACGCGCCGCGGCCCTCCTCGACGAGGTCTTCGCCGGCGCGCCGACGCGGCCCTACGCGCCGTTCGGGGCGCAGGGCGGCGCCGGTGGTGAGGCCGCCGCCGTGGAGGCGCCCGAGCTCGAGCCGGGCGCGGCCCTGGCGGTGGAGCTGATGAGCGGCGACCTGAGCCTGGCGGCACTCGGCACGATCACGGCCATCGAGGGCGACAGGGTCCTGGCCATGGGGCACCCGCTCTTCGGCACCGGCGCGGTCTCTCTCGGCCTGGCGCAGGCCGTGGTCACGACGATCGTGCCGAGCTCTGTGGTGCCGTTCAAGCTGTCGAACCTGCTGCCGGGGACGATCGGGGCGGCCACGCACGACACGCCCGCCGCCGTGGCGGGGGACCTCGGGGCGGAGCCGGAGACGATCGCCCTGACGCTCACGGTGAGCGCCGCCGGCCGCGAGGAGCGGTTCCGCGCCCGGCTGGCCGCCGACGAGCGGCTCTACCCGCAGCTGGCCGCCGTGGCCACGCTCGAGGCTGCCGACAGGGTGATGCGCGCCACCGGCCCGGGCAGGGCCGAGCTGGCCTGGGACGTCACGCTGCGCGGCGGCGTCAGGCTGCGCGTGCTGGAGCAGGTGAGCAGCGAGTCCGACGTCGCGCTGGCGGCGGCCCGGCTGGCGGCCCAGCCGCTGGCCATACTCGCTCGCAACCGCTTCGCCGACCCGGACGTGCGCAGCATCGACCTGAGCGTGACCTTCGACAGGGACCCAGGCAGCGCCGAGGTCGCCAGGCTCGTCCTCGAGAACGACAGGCTGGTCGCCGGCGGCCACGCCGTGCTCCACGTGCGCCTGCAGCCCTACCGCCGCGAGGGCGTGGTGCGCACGTTCAGCGTGCCACTGCCCGCCGACCTCACCGGCGACGTGATCCTCCTGGTGCGCGGCGGCGACGTGCCGCGCGAGATCGAGAACGCGCCAGAGGAGGGCGGCGAGGTGGACGAGCCGCGCACCTTCCCCGAGCTCCTCGACGCCCTCAGGCAACAGGTGCAGGCCAGCGAGCTGGTCGTGGAGTCCGTCGACGAGGACGGCGACGTGCGGCGCCTGCTGCGCGTGCCCCTCGACTGGGTGGTCCTGGGCAGCCAGGAGCTGCGCGTGACCATCGAGCCGGCGGCGGGCGAGGAGGAGGCCGTCGACGGCTCTGAGGAGGGGGACGAGTGAGCGCTGAGGGTCAGCGGTACCTCGCCGCCGAGCTGGCGGCCGCCCTCGGGGGCCGGCTCGAAGGCGAGCCGGGCGACGTCCAGGTGACCCGCCTGGTCTCCCCCGCGGGCGCCAAGGCGGGAGCGGCGGAGGCGTACGTCGTGGTCGCCGGCGGCGAGGCCGACGTCGCCGCCCTGGCCGCTGCGCCCCGCGCGCCGGCGCTGGTGGTGGCGGGCGAGGGGCTGGACCTGTCTCCCCTCGGCGCCGTGCCGGTCGCGCGCGTGGCCGACACGAGGCTGGCGCTGGCGCGCCTCACGACCCTCCTCGACACCCGGCCGTCCCCGGCCACCGGGGAGCGCAGCGACCGCGCCTACGCGCACCCGACGGCCACCCTGGGCGAGGGCGTGACGCTCCACCCTGGCGCCGTGGTCATGGCCGGCGCGCGCGTCGGCGACCGCACCGCGGTGGGCCCCGGCTCCGTGGTCGGCGAGGGGGCTGTCGTGGGCGCCGACTGCGTCCTGCACGCCAACGTCACCCTCTACGACGGCGTGCGGCTGGGCGACAGGGTGGTGCTGCACTCCGGCTGCGTCGTCGGCGCCGACGGCTTCGGCTACGCCGCGTCGCCTACGGGCGCCGTCAAGGTCAGGCACCTGGGCGGGGTGGTCATCGGCGACGACGTCGAGGTCGGCGCCAACACGGCCATAGACAGGGGCACGCTCGACGACACGGTCGTGGGCGCCGGCACGAAGATCGACAACCTTTGCCAGGTGGGCCACAACGTGCGCATCGGCCGCTCCTGCCTCATCGCCGGCAAGACGGCCATAGGCGGCAGCACGGTGATCGGCGACGGGGTCATCATCGGCGGCGCGGTGTCCATAGCCGACCACGTGAAGGTGGGCTCCGGCGCGCGCCTCGCCGGCGGCACCGGGGTCTCCAAGGACGTCCCGCCCGGCGAGACGTGGGCCGGCCTCCCGGCGCGCCCCTACAAGCAGTGGGTGAGGGGCCTCTACCTGCAGGACCGGCTAGAGGAGATATGGCGCGTGATCAAGGGCATGGACAGGCGCTGACGTGAGCGCCGCATCCGTCGAGGGCGTCGGCCTGCACAGCGGGCAGACCTGCCGCGTCCACCTGCACCGCGAGGACGGCCCCCTGCGCTTCAGGCGCGGCGGCCAGGAGGTGGCGGCGAGCGTCGGCAACGTGGTGAGCACCGACAGGGCGGTGACCCTGGCGTCGGGCGGCGCCCGCGTGGGGCTGGTCGAGCACCTGCTGGCGGCGCTGAGGATGCGCGGCTTCTTCTCCGGTGTGGTCGTGGAGGCCAGCGCCGAAGAGCTGCCCATCCTCGACGGCTCGGCGGAGCCGTGGCTCGCCGCCGTCGACGCGCTGGGGGCGCCTCCCCCGGCTCCCCCTCCCCTCGCGCTCACGGCGCCCGTGGAGGTGGCGAAGGGCGCCTCCGTGGCACGGGCGGAGCCCGGCGAGGAGGTGCTCGACGTGGCCATCGACTTCGACCACCCGGCCATCGGGGCCCAGCGCTGGGTAGGGGGACCGGCCGACTACGCGGGCCTGGCGCCCGCCCGCACCTTCGGCCTGCTGAGCGAGGCGGAGGCCCTCCTGGCCAGGGGCCTCGTGAGGGGCGCGACTCTGGAGCATGCTATCGTCTTCGGCGATGACGGGCCGCTGCGCCCACTGCGCTTCGCCGACGAGCCCGTGCGCCACAAGGCGCTCGACGCGATCGGCGACCTGGCCCTCCTCGGCCGCCCCTTACATGCACACGTCACGCTGCGCCGCGGCTCCCACGGGCTGCACCACGCCCTCATGCTGGCCTTGCTGAACGCAGGCGTCCCGGCCGCGGGCCTCGAGGAGCGCCCGTGAGCGTGCGCGTGGCCGTGGTCGGGTACGGCGTGATGGGCCGCTACCACGCCATGAACTACGCCGCCCTGCCTGGCGCGGAGCTGGTGGCCGTCGTGGACCCCGACGCCGACAAGCGCCTCGCCGCCCAGCTCGAGCTCGGCGTCGACGCCTACGCCACCGTGGCGGCGCTCCTGGCGGCGCGGCAGGTGGACGCGGCCAGCGTCGCGGCGCCCACCAGCCTCCACTACGCCATCACCAAGGAGCTACTCAACGCGGGCGTGCACGTGCTCGTGGAGAAGCCCGTGGCCACCGATGTCGAGCAGGCGCGGGAGCTGGCCGAGCTCTCGCGGGCGCTCGGCCTGGTGCTGCAGGTGGGCCACATCACGCGCTTCTTCTCCTCCGTCGCGAAGCTCCGCGAGGAGGTCGACCGGCCGTACCTCATCGAGGCCAGGCGCCTGGTGCCGTCTACGCGCGTCAAGGACGTCGGCGTGATACTCGACCTGATGATCCACGACATCGACATCGTCCTCGGCCTGGTGCGAGGCGAGCCAGTGGAGGTCTCCGTCGTGAGCCGCTGCCTCAACGGCAGCCCCCACGAGGACGTCGCGGCCGCCCAGGTGCTCTTCTCCGACGGCTGCATCGCCCGGCTGCTGGCCAGTCGCGTCGCCCCCGACGCCGAGCGCAGCCTGCTCGTGGCCGCCCGCGACCGCACGGTGCGGGTGGACTTCGCCAAGGAGCCCTACGCCGAGCTGGTCGTGTACCGCGCGCCGGAGGGCGTGACCGACGCCGGGCACGTGCAGCTCGACCGCCACGTGATCCACGAGGACAACCCGCTGAAGAAGGAGCTCGACCACTTCCTGGCGCGGCAGGCGGGCGCCGCCGCCCCCATAGGCACGCTCGCCGACGACCTGCGCTCGCTCACCCTCGCCTCCCGGCTCCTCGCCGAGACGCGCCGGGTCCGCGGCGCCGTGACCATCTAGGACGCTGCGCTAGACTTGCCGCCATGGACATAGACGTCCGGGCGGTCCTACCCCACCGCTACCCCTTCCTGTTCGTCGACAAGCTCGTCTCCCTCGAGGGCGACGAGTTCGAGTGCGTCAAGAACGTCACCCACAACGAGCCGTTCTTCCCCGGCCACTTCCCCCAGGAGCCGGTGATGCCCGGCGTCCTCATCGTCGAGGCGCTGGCGCAGGCGGCCGGCGTGGCGCTGGCGGCCAGGGATGGCGGGAGCCCCAGCGGCACCGGCTACCTGGCGGGCATCGAGGGGGCGCGGTTCCGGCGCAAGGTCGTGCCGGGCGACGTGCTGCGCCTCACCGGGCGGATCGTGTCGTTCAGGCGCGGCCTCTGCAAGGTGGAGGCCAAGGCCCTCGTCGGCGACCAGGTGGCCGCGGAGGCCTCGCTCTCCTTCGTCTACGCCTCCTGAGATGACGCAGGCCGTAAGCGGGACCTCGGGCGCCGAGCCCAGGGCGCCGAGCGTCGCCCGCACGGCCGTGGTCGAGGACCCAGCCTCCCTGTCGCCTGGGGTGGTGGTGGGCCACGGCGCCTACGTGGCCGCCGGCGCCGTCCTCGGCGAGGGCGTGCAGGTGGGTCAGGGGGTCGTCGTCGAGGGCGGCGTGCGCGTCGGCGCCGGCACCAGGCTCCTCCCTGGGACCGTGGTTCACCGCGGCGTGGAGCTGGGCGCCAGGTGCACGGTGGGGCCTTACGCGGTCCTGGGCGGCGAGCCCATGGACACGGCCTTCAAGGGCGAGGAGAGCCGCGTCGTCGTGGAGGACGGCGTCACGCTACGCGACTTCGTAACCGTGAACCGCGCGACCGGCGAGGGCGCCGTCACGCGCGTGGGCGCCGGCACCCTGGTGATGAGCTACGCGCACGTGTCCCACAACTGCGACGTGGGCCGCGGCTGCGTCCTGACCACGAGCGTGCAGCTGGGCGGCCACACGCGGGTGGGCGACAGGGCGAACCTCGGCTCGAGCAGCCTCGTGCACCAGCACTGCCGCATCGGCGCCTACGCCATGTTCGGGGCCGGCAGCGCCACCAACCAGGACGTGCTCCCCTACGCCATGGCGCGCGGCAACCCGGCCCGCCACTACCGGCTCAACACCGTGGGCCTGAGGCGCGCCGGCTTCGCGGGCGAGCGCTACGAGCGCCTGGAGTCAGCCATCAGGGCGCTCAGGCGGCGCGACCTCGCCGCGCTCGAGGAGCTGGCGGCGGTGAGCGGCGACGCCGCCCTCCTGCTCGAGTTCGTGCGCACCACCAAGCGCGGGGTGGCGAAGTTCGTCACGGGGGCCGGATGAGCCAGGTAGTGCTCGTCAGCAACGGCCCCGGCGAGCTCTACACCTGGGTGGGGCCGGTGATGCGCGAGGTCCGGCGCTCCCTGCCGGGCGCCCGCGTCTCCGTCGCCCTCATCCCCTGCCAGTTCGCCTCAGGCAACGAGCCTCAGGTGGCCGCCTCCTTCGGCCCTGACCACGTCTCCACGCCCGCCGAGTACCTCAGGACGCTGGCCACTGGGTCCGTGCCCGCGGGCCTGGCCACGGAGGGCGCCGGTCCCGGCGCCGTGATCGGCCTCGGCGGCAACCCGGCGGCGCCCGTCTCGATCGGCAAGCGCCTCGGCTTCCCCGCCTTCCGCTACAGCTTCGAGCCGTACTGGCAGGCGGGCCTCGAGCTCCTCCTCCTGCCCGACGAGAAGGTCCGCGACAGGGCCCTGAAGCGCGGCACGCCGCGCGACTCGGTGAGGGTCGTGGGCAACCTGGTCGCCGACGCCGTCGAAGCGGCGGAGCCGCCCGCCGAGCGGGGCGACCCGCACGTGCTGGTGTTCGCCGGCAGCCGCGACCTCTTCGCCGTCCACCTGATCCCGTTCATGATCGCGCTCGTCGACCGCCTGGCGCTGGCGCTGCCGCGCGCCCGGTTCGTCTGGCCGGTGAGCCGCCTGCTCAAGGAGCGCACGGTGGCCGCCGGCGTGGCGGGCGTGTTCGCTGGGGTGCTCGGCGGCGCGGCCGGCAGGCGCGAGGGCGACGTCGTCCATACGCCCGGCGGCGCGCGCATCGAGCTGGTCCCCGAGGAGCAGCGCTACTCCCACATGCGCGCCGCCGACCTGGCGGTCACGATCCCCGGCACGAACACGCTGGAGCTGGGCGTGGCCGGGGTGCCCGCCCTCGTGCTGCTGCCTCTCAACAGGCCCGAGCTCATCCCGCTGGAGGGGGCCGGGCACTGGCTGGGGCTGGTGCCGCTCGTGGGCCGCTACCTCAAGCGCTACGCGGTGCGCCTCTTCGTCGAGGGCTTGTCGGTGCCGGTATCGCTGCCCAACCGCATCACCGGCGAGGACCTCATGGTCGAGGTGGCCGGCAAGCTCCACCCCGACGCCGTCGCCGAGAGGGCTCTGACCCTCCTGCGCGACGAGGCCGACCTGCGGAGGCGGCGCCAGCGCCTCCTGGAGACGATGCCGAGGCCAGGCGCGGCCGCCGAGCTCGTCAGGGTCGTGTCCGCCCACGCCGGGCTGTGAGCCGCTCGACCCCCGGCGTGGACGCGGGCCTGCCCACGGCCAGGTCCCTCCTCTGGCCGCGCCGGCCCAGCGCCTACCTGGGGGTGCTCGCCGCGGTCGTGGGCGCGGTGGCGCGCGTGCTGGTGGTACCGCTGTTCGTGACGCCCCTGTTCGACAGCGCCCTGGCGGACCCCGAGGGCCTCCCCCGCATCCTGGCGGTGGCGGGCGCGGTCGTGCTCTTCGGCGCCCTGTCCCTGTGGGCCCAGGACGCGCTCCTGGGGCGCGCCGCGGCCATGTCCACGGCCGACGCGCGCCGGGCCCTCTACGCCGACCTGCTGGCGCGCCCTCCCGGCACGCTCCCCGGCTCGTCTGGCGCCCTGGCCAGCCGCGTCATCACCGACCTCAAGGAGGTCGAGACCTACCTGCGCTACGGCCTCGGCTCGCTCGTGGCCGAGAGCGTCACGCTGGCGATGGTCCTCGGCTTCCTGGTGCGCGCCGACCTGCGCGCCGCGGCGCTGCTGGTGGCGCTGGGCGTGCCCGCGGCGCTGATCCTGCGCTTCCTCGGCGGGGCGCTGCAGCGCGCCGCCTCCGGCTCCATGGAGGGCGCGGAGGACCTCGGCAGGCACATCCAGGAGGGCGTGAGGCACCACGAGACGGTGGCGGCGTTCGGCGCGCGGCGTTTCATGCTGCGGCGCTTCGACGCGGCGAACCGCAGAACGGCCGCCGCGGGGGCGCGCCGCAGCCTGTTGGCGGGGCTGCAGGTGCCCGTCACGCAGGTGCTCCTCTACGGCGCGCTGGGCGCCCTGGTTGTGGTGCTGGCGGGCGGCGTGCGGCGCGGCGAGCTCACCGTGGGCGAGATGGTCTCCTTCCTCACGCTGGTGGCCCTTGCCGCGGCGCCGGCTCAGCTCCTGCCCGCCGCCTACGCGATGTACAGGCAGGCGTCGGCCGCGGCCAAGCGCGTTGAGGCGCTGGCGCACACGCGGCCGGCACCGGGCGCCGGGCCCCAGCGGCCCCTCGGGTCGACGGCGTCCGCGGCTGCCTCGCGGACGGTCGCGCCCACCGGAGTCGCAGGTCAGGCGGGGCACGTGCCGGCACTCAGCCTGCGCGGGCTCTCCACGGGCTTCGACGCCGCCCGGCCGGTGATGGCCGGGCTCGACCTGGACCTGCCGCCCCACGGCCTCTTCGCCGTCACCGGACCGAGCGGGGTCGGCAAGACCACGCTGCTGAGGACGCTTCTCGGCCTGCTGCCCCCTGTCGCCGGCAGCGTCGCCTGGGGAGGACGCGCGGTGAGCGACGTGCCGGACGAGGAGCTGCGGCGGCTGGTGGCCTACGTGCCGCAGGGGCACGAGCTGGTGTCCGGCACCGTGCGCGAGGCGCTGACGTTGGGACGCGAGGCCTCGGACGAGGCGCTGTGGAGGGCCCTCGAGGCGGCGGGCGTGGCGGCTGCCGTGGCCGCGCTGCCTGGCGGCCTGGACGCCGAGCTGGGCGAGGACGGCGCCGGCCTCTCGGGCGGGCAGCGGCAGAGGCTGGCGATCGCCAGGGCGCTCGTTGGGGAGCCCGCCGCGCTCCTCCTCGACGAGCCCACCTCGAACCTCGACGAGGCGGCCGAGGCCGGCGTGGTCGACCTCCTGGCACGGCTGGGCAAGGAGCGCTTGGTGCTGGCGGTGAGCCACAGGCCGGCGCTGGCGGCGGCCGCCGACGGCGTCATCACGCTGGCGCCGGGAGCCGCCCAGGACGCTCCCGAGCCAGGCGCCACCGCGGGGGTCGACGCCGGCGCGCGCCCGGATCGCGAGCCGCAGGGCCGCGCGCGGTAGCATCTCCCCGCCCTTGATCTACGACGAAGCCCCCGACCTCTACGACGCCCACTACCAGTCCTACCGGGACGACGTGCCGTTCTACCTGCGGCTGGCCGACGACGTCGGCGGCCCGGTGCTCGAGCTCGGGGCCGGCACCGGCCGCGTGACGGAGGCCCTGGCGCGCAGCGGGCACCACGTGGTGGCCGTGGACGCGGCCCCCGCGATGCTGGAGCGCGCCCGCGAGCGGCTGGCCGCCGCCGGCGTGGCCGACAGGGCGCGGCTCGTCGAGGCCGACATGCGCTCCCTAGAGCTAGGCGAGCGCTTCCCGCTCGTCGTGGCGCCCTTCAACGCCCTCATGCACGCCTACACGCTCGACGACCAGGACCGCGTGCTGGAGGGGGTGCTGAGGCACCTGGAGGACGGCGGGGTGTTCGCCTTCGACCTCTACGTGCCGCGCTTCGGCCCGCAGGGCGTGGTGCGGGTAGAGCCCGAGCTGGGGGCGTCACTGAGCGCCGGACCCGACGAGAGGCACGACGTCTTCCTGGTGCAGGAGGTGGACGAGGTCGCCCAGGTGGCCACCACGACCTACTTCCACGACCGCGTGGGCGAAGGCGGCGTGGTCAGCCGGCGGGTGACCGTGCTGCGGCAGAGGTACTACACGCGCTTCGAGGTGGAGAGGCTGTGCCGGGCGCACGGCCTGCGGCTCGAGGTGTACGGCGGGTTCGACCGCTCGCGCTACGGCGCCGCCAGCGCGGTCATGGCGTGTCTGGCCAGGCGCGCCCCAGCAGCCGCCAACCGCTAGAGGACACGAACAGGGCGTCGGGCAGCCGCAGCGAGCCCCAGAACTGCAGCGGTTCGAGGCCGTTCGGCGCGGCGAGCAGGAGCGTCATGACGGTGGCGTGCGTGACCACGGCCGACAGCCCGCCCTCGCCGGCGGCCGCCACCTCGGCCATGGCGGCAGCGAAGCGCGCCAGGGCCTCGGACGCCGTCTCCTCGCCCAGCACGAGCTCGTCGGGCTGCTCGAAGAGGCGGCCGACCGTCTCGCGCCAGGCGAAGTCGTCGACGAGGGGCTGCGGCCCGCGGCGGTGCTCGTCGAGCCCAGGATGGACGGTCGGGTCGGGCAGCTCCCACCAGGCGGCCAGGACCTCGGCAGTGCCGATGGCCTTGGGCTCGGAGCTCGACCACAGGCGCGTCACGCGCCTGTCCGTGCCCTCCAACTGCCTGTCTATGTCGGCCGCCAGGGCGCGGCAGGTGGCCTCGGCGCCCTCGCCCAGTAGCCAGTCGCGGGCCGGCACGCCCGACCTGAGCGCTGGCAGAGCGTGCCGGATCAAGATCACGTCGGCCCCGGCGACGCCTCCTCCACCCTCATGGGAGGAGGCCCCGGTCACGCCGACGCTTCCCAGGTGCGCGCCGCGGCGGCGGTCGCCGCGCCCTGCTCCACCGCCAGGCCGGCGGTCCGGGCCGCCGACTCCAGCGCCCCCGCCAGCAGCATGAGGTCGTGCCTGTCGGTCCAGCCGAGCAGCGACGGCCTGATGATCCTGTCCGCGAGCTCCCCCTGGCCGCCGCCAACGTGCAGCCCCATCTCGCGCAGCGCGCCGGTGAGGCGCTTGACGCCCACGTGGGCCGGCACCTCCAGAGCCGCGGCGGCGGGGCTCGGGCGGCTCGCGAAGGGCTTCAGCCCGCAGGCCTCCCCGGCCGCGAGCAGCGCCGCGTTGAGCCGCTCCTTCTCGCGCCAGCGCGCCTCCAGCCCTTGTGCGAGCACCAGGTCGAGGGCCACCTCGAGCGCCGCCACCAGCGACGTCGCCGGCGTGCTGCCCGCCCCCCCGGCCGCCTGCCGCTCGCGCTCCCGGCGCAGGTCCAGGTAGCCGGTCGGCAGCAGGCCCTCGGAGCGGGACCACGCCCGCTCGGACAGCCACGCGAAGCCAAGGCCCGGCGGCGTCATGACGCCCTTCTGCGAGCCGGACACGACGGCGTCGAGGCCCCACTCGCGGGGCCGCAGCTCGGCGGCCGCGAGGCTGGAGACCGCGTCGACGATCACCAGGGCCTCGGGAGCGGACCTGCGCACGGCGTCGGCGACGGCGCGGACGTCGTGGAGCATGCCCGTGGACGTCTCGGAGTGCACGACGACGACGGCGGCGGTGTGGGGACGGGCCCGCAGCTCGGCCTCCAACCGCTCCAGGTCGTACTCGGTGCCGTAGGCGGCGGCGAGCTCGGCGACGGCGAAGCCGAAGCGGCGGCCGAGGCCCACCCACTTCTCCCCGAAGACCCCGGAGCGCAGGCAGAGGACCTCCGCGCCCGCGGGCACGCAGGCGAGGAGCGCCGCCTCGAAGGCCGCGGAGCCGGAGCCCGTGACGACCACGACGTCGTCGCCAGGCACGCAGAAGACCTCGGCGAGCTTGGCCCTCACGCGCCCGAAGAGCGCGCGGAACTCGGGGCCCCTGTGGTGCAGGACGGGCCGCGCCAGCGCAGCCAGCACCTGCGGCGGCACGGGCACGGGGCCCGGCGCGTAGAGCCGCGGCGGGTAGGCTCCAGCGCTCACAGCTTGACCATGCGGAGCGTCTGTATGACGTCCTCCATCGAGCGCAGCCGCTCGACGGTCTCCGGCTCCGGCGTGCTGTCGAGGGTGAGCACGAACATCGCCAGGCCGCCTTCGGAGACGCGCGACAGCTGCATGCTGTTGATGTTCACGCCCGCCTCGCCCAGCACCGTCCCCACCTTACCGATGGCCCCTGGCCTGTCGTAGTTGGTGCAAACCAGCATGGTGCCCTCTGGCCGTATCTCCAGAGCGTAGCCGTCGATGGATGTGATCCGTGGCTTGCCGGCCAGCACGGTGCCCGCGACGCTGGCCTCCCCCGAGGGGCCGCGGACCGTCGCCGTGACGTGCGTGGTGTAGCCGCGCCCGCGCGAGGCGCGCACCTTGGAGACGCGGATGTCGCGGTCGCGCGCGATGGAGGGCGCGTTCACGTACGTCGGCTTCTGGTCCAGGACGGGCTCGAGCAGCCCCTTGATGACCGCCGTGGCGATGGGGTCGGGGTCGATGGGGTACTCGCCGGCGAGCTCGATCTCCAGCTCGCGCACGCGCCCGCCGCCCAGCTGCACCACCACGCGGCCCAGCACCTCGCCCAGCTCCAGGTGGTCGCCGAGGGCCTCCACGACCTGCGGGGCGAGCGCCGGCGCGTTCACCACGCCGCGCGAGTAGTCGCCGCGCAGGGCCATGATCGTGCGCTCCAGGATCTCGGTGCCCACGCGCCCCTGGGCCTCGACGGTGTTGGCGCCGAGGTGCGCGGTGAAGACCACGTCGTCGCGCCTGAGGAGCGGGTGGTCGGGGGCCGGCGGCTCCTGGACGAACACGTCGAGGCCGGCGGCGAACACCTTCCCGGAGTCCAGGGCCTCGACCAGCGCCGCCTCCTGGATGATGCCGCCGCGCGCGGCGTTCACGACCACCGCGCCGTCGGGCAGGCAGGCCAGCTCCTCGGGGCCGATCATCCCCTCGGTCTCCTCGGTGAGGGGCGTGTGCACGGTGAGGAAGTCGGACCGCGCGAGCAGCGCCCTGAGGTCGTCGAACAGCTCGACCTTCAGCTCCTCGGCCCTGTGGTGCGAGACGTAGGGGTCGTAGGCGGCGACGCTCATGCCCAGCGCCTGCGCGCGCTTGGCGACCAGCGAGCCGATGCGCCCGAGGCCCACGATGCCGAGGCGCGCGTTCTTGAGCTCCTTGCCGAGGAACGACCTGTCCCAGCGGCCGTTACGTATGAGCCTGTCAGAGCGGGCCACGCCGCGGGCCGCGGCCAGCATGAGGGCGATGGCCAGCTCGGCGGCCGAGACGTTGTTGGCCTCAGGGGCGTTGACGACGAGGACGCCGCGGCGGCTCGCCGCCTCGAGGTCGATGTTGTCCACGCCCACGCCGCCGCGGCCCACGACCTTGAGCCGCGTGCCGCGCTCGAGTAGCTCGGCGTCCACGCGCGTGCGGCTGCGCGTGATCACCGCGTCGTACTCGCCTACGATGGCGAGCAGCTCGCCGCGCTCTATGCCGGGCCTGTAGTCGACCTCGACGTCCCCGCCTTCCACCTCGCCCAGCTGGATGGAGTCGGCGACGAGTATCCGCGCCATGGCGCGAGAGGTTACCACCGCGGCAGGAGGGTCCGCGACGGGTGGCTCCGCGGCGCTCCGACCCTCGTGGCCCCGCGGCTGCCGGCCACGTCAGTGGACGAAGCCGGTGACGGACCAGCCGTTCGGGACCGGGAACGAGTCGACGCCCAGTACGTCCATGAAGAGCTCGCCCTCGATCCTCAGGAGGGTGGCGAAGCCTTGCACCGCTGCGTCCAGGACCGCCTTGGCCTCGTCAGGCAGGTCGGCGGGCACCGGGTAGAAGAGCAGGTCGACGCGCGTCGTCTCGCCGGCGGCGATGGGCACGGGCCTCATGTCCTCGGTGGCGACCGGCCAGCCGCCCAGCACCAGCTTCAGGTCCTTGCCGTGCAGGAAGTAGCCGATGTCGCCCGGGTTGTTGGCCAGGAGCACGACCTGCGCCACGGGCACGCCAGGGTGCAGCTCGAAGACCCGGCTCGCCTCCTCGTCGAGGCGCAGCAGAGGGGCCTGCGTCGTGCGGCGCGCGAAGGTGGAGCCCTGCACGAGCTGGATCTGGCGCGTCTCGAAGGCGTAGGAGGCGGCGCTGAAGCGCAGCGTCCCCTCGACCGTGAAGGTGAGCGGCCTGTCGACGAACGCGCGGGCGGCGGCCACGAACAGCTCGTTGCGCCCGGAGAGGTCGGTGACCACCTGGAACGAGACGGGGGCGGTGGCGCCGGGCTCGAGGAACACCTCGGGCGCCACGGCGCCGCGCACGGCCTGCCGGCCCTCGAGGAAGACGCTGTAGGCCACCGTCTCGAGGCGGACGGGGAACTCGTTGGGGTTGTGGACCAGCGTGCCTATGGTCATCTCGAGGACGGACCCGGCGCCCGGCGGGTCGAACCTGTCGATGGAGGTCCTGCCCGGCACCAGCTCGAAGACGGGCGGGAGAATGTCCTGGATCTGCTCGGTGCGGCGGATGTCGGTGCGCGGGGCGCAAGCGGCGAGCAGGGCCAGCGCCAGGGCCGCCGCCACCGTAGTCAACGCCCTGCGGTCCACGGGGAGAGTCTACCAGCGGCGCTGCTCCCCCGCCCGCGGGGCGAAGGGCAGCAGCACGCAGACGACGAGCACGATTGCGACGAAGAAGAAGAACACGCCGTAGCTGGTGAGGGGCAGGCGCCCGGCCGCGGCCGACAGCGAGACGGCGCGCTCGAAGAGCAGGAACGGCAGCAGGGTGTAGACGACGCCGGTGATCCCGGGCATGAGGGCGGCCAGGAACGGCCTGCCGTTCGCCCAAGCGCTGCCCAGGGCGGCGCCGGCGACAGCCAGGGCCGCGCCGGCGGCGAGGAAGGTGACGGCGGCACCGCCGCCGACGCCATCCGACCAACCGCCCCGCGCCGCCACCAGCGTGTGGACCAACAGGGGCGCGTGGGCCAGGGCGGCGAGCGTGGGGAAACGCCGCACGCCCAGGATGACGCGCAGCAAGAGGCCCACGCCCAAGCCGACGATCACGGCCAGGGCCAAGAGGCGCGCCAGCAGCATCAGATGACCTCCCTGACCATCACGGCGCGGCTGCGCCGCGTGAGCTCCTCGCGCAGGCGCCCGGCCCAAGCGGCTAGCAGGTCCGGGTCCGCCTCCAGTATCGCCTGGGCCAGGCCGCGAGCCTGTTCGATGATCTCGCCGTCGCTGACGAGGTCCCCGACGGACAGGTCGGGGAGCCCGGACTGCCGGGTGCCGCGCAGGTCGCCGGGACCGCGGAGCTGCAGGTCGAGCTCGGCGATCTTGAAGCCGTCGGCGTGCTTCACCAGCGCCTCCAGGCGCTTGCGCGTGTTCCTGCTGGCGTCGCCGGCCACGAGCAGGCAGTAGCTCTCGTGGGCGCCGCGGCCCACCCGCCCGCGCAGCTGGTGGAGCTGCGAGAGGCCGAAGCGCTCCGCGTTCTCCACCACCATGACGGTGGCGTTGGGCACGTCCACCCCCACCTCGATGACCGTCGTCGACACGAGCACGTCGGCCTCGCGCGCTCGGAAGGCGTCCATGACGGCGTCCTTCTCCACCTGCGGCATCCGCCCGTGGAGCATGGCCACGCGCACGTACGCAGGCAGCACCTGCTGCAGGTCCTCGTAGAGCTGGGTGGTGGCGAGCACCTCGTCGAGGGCCTCGCTCTCCTCGATGAGCGGCGTCACCACGTAAGCCTGACGCCCCTCCGCCACCTGCTTGGCCACGAACCCGTAGACCTCGGAGCGGCGGTTGGCGCTCACCAGCCTCGTCTTCACCGGCGTGCGGCCGGGCGGCAGCTCGTCTATCACGGTGAGGTCGAGGTCGCCGTAGAGCGTCAGCGCCAGGGAGCGCGGGATGGGCGTCGCCGACATGACGAGCACGTCGGGCGTCCCCTGCAGCAGGGCGCGGCGCTGGGTGACGCCGAAGCGGTGCTCCTCGTCGATGACCGCCAGGCCCAGGTCCCTGAACTCCACGCCGTCCTGGATGAGCGCGTGGGTGCCCACGACCACGTCGGTGTCGCCGGAGCGGAGCCGCTCGCGCACGGCAGCGCGCTCGCCGGCGGGCATGGCCCCGGTGAGGAGCTCCGTGCGGACGCCCAGCGGGAAGAGGTAGCGGCGCAGGTTGGCGAGGTGCTGGCGCGCCAGGATCTCGGTCGGCGCCATGAGGGCAGCCTGGCGGCCGCCCCTGACGGCGACGTACATCGCCGCCGCGGCCACGGCGGTCTTGCCGGAGCCCACGTCGCCCTGCAGGAGGCGCGCCATCTGCCGCGGCGCGGCCATGTCGGAGAGCACCTCCTCCAAGGCTCGGCGCTGCGCGCGCGTGAGCTCGAAGGGCAGCACGGACTGGAACCTCTCCAGGTCCTCTGGCGCGGCCGGCTGGCTCTTGCCGAGCCGCGTGGGGTCGCGGCTCCGCAGCACGGCCAGCTCGAAGAACAGGAAGTCGTCGAACTTGAGGCGCCTCATGGCCGCCTGCAGCGCTGCCTCGTCGCCGGGGAAGTGGGCGTCGCGCCACGCGACGTCGAGGGGCACGAGCTCGTAGCGCTCGAGCCAGCTCCGCGGCAGGTGGTCCGGCAGCGTCGGCAGGGCCTCGAGGAGCCGCAGCACCGCGCGGCGCACGTAGGCCTGGCTGGTCGCCTGGTCGGTCTTGTAGACGCCCACGATGCGGCCGAACGAGAGCGAGGCCTCGTCGTCGTCGACCTCGAACCCCGTGACGCTGAGCTCGACCCGGCCGCCCTGCCGCTTCACGCGGCCGCTCAGCACGAGGTCGAGGCCCGGGTAGAGCTGCTTCTCCAGCCACGGCTGGTTGAACCAGACGGCCGTGAAGCGCTGCCCGCCGGCGCCCTGCAGGTAGACGCGGAGCACGTGGAGGCCGCGGCGGCTCTTGGTGGCGCTGCGGCTCAGCACCCTGCCAGTCACCGTGGCGTTCTGCCCGTCCTCTATGGCGGAGAGGCTCGGCAGGACGCGCCTGTCCTCGTAGCGCCGCGGCAGGTAGGTGAGCAGGTCCCTGTAGGTGCGCACGCCGAGCGCGCCCAGCTTCTTGGGCGCCTGGGCGCCGAGGTCCACGAGGCGCGTCGAGAGCGGCTCGTCCAACCGGTCCACGGTGAACGGGCCGGCCTCGCTGGGGACCGGCTTGCCTGCGGGGCCCTTCACGTGAAGAGTCTACTAAGGCCGCTTACGTTGCCTGTGCGTCGCAGGCTTGGCTATGCTCCACGGCGACCACCGCCGGTGCGTTCGCGCCAGAGCCGCGCGCCAGCCCCCGCCGGCGGGCCTGGAGAGGGACCATGAAGAGACTCGCCATCCTCGTTGTCGCGTTGGCCGCGACCGCCCTAGCCTCGGCGCAGGACCTCGGCGGCCGCCGCATCGTCGTCGGCTCCGACACCACCTACCCGCCCTTCGAGTACGTCGACGAGACCGGCGCCATCGTCGGCTTCGACGTCGACGTCGTGAACGCCATCTGCGAGAAGATCAACTGCGTGGCCGAGTTCCAGACCACGGCCTGGGACGGGATCTTCCCGGCGCTCGCGCAGGGCGAGTTCGACATGGTCGCCTCCGGTGTGTCCATCACGCCCGAGCGCGACGAGATCGTCGACTTCACGGAGCCGTACCTGATCGTCAACCAGGCGATCACCGTGCGCGTCGAGGACTCGGCCCTCACCGTCGAGGACTTCACCGCCGAAGGCAGCACCCTAGTGCTGGGCGCCCAGCTCGGCACCACGAACGCCCAGCTCGGTGAGGAGCTCGTGGGCCAGCGCCTGCGCCTCTACGACACCTTCGACTCCGCCGTCAGGGCGCTGCGTAACGGCGACATCGACGGCGTGATCATCGACGGCGTCACCGCCGACGCCTTCGTGCAGCAGTACGCGGGCGAGCTCGTCGTGAACATCCGCGGCCTGTCCAGCGACCCGCTCGGCCTCGTCTTCCCCGAAGGCGACCCGCTCGTCGACGACTTCAACGCCGGCCTGGAGCAGATCAAGGCCGACGGCACGCTGGACGCCCTCATCGCGAAGTGGTTCACTACCGAGGACTGAGGCGCTCCACAGCCTGAAGCTCGGAGGGGCCGGCCACGCGCCGGCCCCTCCCTCTTCGTCTCCCCAAGGGGCGCGCGGACGCGTTAGCCTGAGAGGACCGTGAGCCGACCCCAACCATCGGCGCGGGCCGCCGGCGGGCTCCTCAGACGCGTGCGCCCGAGCAACATCGTCCTCGTGGCCCTGTTGCCGCTGGTCGTCTGGCTGTTCGCCAGCAACGACAACTACCAGTCGGCGCTGCGCTTCCTGCTGCCGGGGCTCCGCTACACGCTGTCCGTGACGCTCCTCGGCTACGTCCTGGCCGTCGTGCTGGGGCTGGCCCTGGCGCTCCTCCTGCTGCTCAAGCCCGGCAAGCGCGCGCTCCCCGCCATCCTCGGCGTAGGCGGCGCCGGCCTCGTGCTCGGCGCAGCCCTGTTCCTCGCCCCCAAGACCGAGCTGGTGCTGGCCGGGTCGGAGGAGGGACGCGTGGCCATAGTGCGCGGCACGCCCGCCCGCGTGGCCAGCGAGGTGCAGGACGGCTCGTACGCCGATGGGGCCTTGGGGCGGCGCTTCCTCAGCGCCATCGACGGCGCCACCGCGCTGCAGTTCCTCCAGGAGGGGCGCGTGACGGCGGTGCTGCTGCCTCCCGATCAGGTCCCGGCCGACCTCCCTGAGCTGTGGCGCTTCACGTTCCTGCCCGACTCGGCGCGCAACCCGGCGATGCTGGCCATCGGCCTCGGCCTGGCCTGCCTGCTCCTCGGCTTCGCCGGCTGGCAGACGGGGCACCACCCCTTGAGCGTCTTCGCGGAGCTCTACGTCGACCTGATCCGCGGCGTGCCGATGCTCGTGGTCATCCTCTTCATAGGGTTCGTGATCCCCGGCGCCCTGCGCGACCTCACGGGTGGGCGCATCGCCATCCGCGACGACCTGCTGCGCGGCGTGCTGGCCATCGCCATCGGCTACGCCGCCTACATGGCGGAGATCTTCCGCGCCGGCATCGAGGCCATACCGCGCGGGCAGGTGGAGGCCGCACGCAGCCTGGGCCTCACGGCCTCGCAGACGGCCCGCTACGTGACCTTGCCGCAGGCCGTGCGCATAGTCCTGCCGCCGCTCGGCAACGAGTTCATCGCGATGCTCAAGGACACCGCGCTACTCTCGGTCATCGGCGTCGGCGACGTCACGCAGAAGGCCCGCGAGTACGGTGCCGCGACGCTCAACCTCTTCCCGCCCTACAACAGCGCCGCGGTCGTCTACATCGTGCTGACGCTGGCCGCCTCGAGCCTGCTCAAGTCGCTCGAGAGGCGGGCCGCGTGGGCGCGCTGACCCCGTAGTGGACGCCTCCAGCGCTCGGACGGCCAGCGAGGTCTCAGCCGCCGTGGCGGAGGTGGACCTCTCCGCCCTCACCCACAACCTCGGCATGGTGCGCGCCGCGCTGGCGCCCGGAGCCGAGGTGCTGGCCATCGTCAAGGCCAACGCCTACGGCCACGGCCTGCCGCGGACGGCGCTGCACCTGGAGTCGCAGGGCGTGCGGTGGTTCGGGGTGGCCACGCCCGCCGAGGCGCTGGCGCTGCGGCGCGGCGGCGTGACGGCCGAGGTGCTGCTGCTCTCCCCGGTGGGCGAGCCCGCCACGGCGGCGGAGCTGGCGGCGCAGGGCGTCACCCTCACCGTCCCAGGCGAGGAGGCGCTGGAGCCCCTGGCCGCGGCCCGCCTGCCCGGCGAGGCGCGCGTGCACCTGAAGCTTGACACGGGCATGGGCCGCATAGGCGTGCGCACGCCCGCCGAGGCGGCGCGACTGGCGACGGCCGCCTCCCGCACCCCTGGCGTGAGGGTCACGGGCACCTTCACGCACCTCTACGCCTCCGAGGAGGAGGACGAGGCGCCGACGCTCGAGCAGCTCACGCGCTTCGACGCGATGGTGGCGGCGATCAGGGCCGCCGGCGTCGACCCCGGCCTGCGGCACACGGCCAACTCGGGCGCCGTGTTCCGCTTCCCCTCGCACCACTACGAGCTGGCGCGTCCGGGCATCGTCCTCTACGGCTACTACCCGGGCCCCCTCGTCGCCGACCTGGCCCCCGGGCTGAGGCCGGCCATGCGCTTCACGGCGCCGGTGAGCTTCGTGAAGCGCGTGCCGCCCGGCACCACCGTGTCGTACGGCGGGCTGTGGCGCGCGCCCAAGGAGACGGTCGTGGCCACCGTGAGGGCGGGCTACGCCGACGGCTACAGGCGCTCGCTGACGGGCCGCGCCCGCGTGGGCCACCGCGGACGGCTCCTCGCGGTCGTTGGCCGCGTCTGCATGGACCAGCTGATGGTGGACGCGACCGGCGCCGACGTGCGGGTGGGCGACCGCGTCGTGCTGTGGGGGCCGGGCGGCCCGAGCGCCGAGGAGCTCGGCGAGGCCATCGGCACCGTGTCCTACGAGATGCTCACGGGCGTCGCGGCCCGCGTCGGCCGCGTCTACCTGCCCGAGCTGCCGCCCCTCCGCTGAGCCGCTAGGGCCCGAGCCTGGCTCAGTGAGCCTCGGCGGCGGCCTCCGTGACCGCGTGCTCGAGCTCGGGGTCCACCGGCGAGGCGACCACGCTGATGACCCGCCGGCCGTCGGCCTTCTCGACCTCGAAGCGCATGCCGCCGTGCGTCACGGACTCGCCCACCTCGGGTATGTGGCCCAGCTCGTCGATGAGGAACCCGGCGAGCGTGTCGTAGTCGCCGTCCTCGTCGAACTCGATGCCGAGGGCCACGCCGATGTCCTCGAGGTTCGCCGAGCCGAGGAGGCGGTACGAACCGCCCTCGAGGGGGCTTATCTCGGCCTCCTCCTCGTCGTCCGTCTCGTCGTAGATGTCGCCGGTGATCTCCTCGATGATGTCCTCGAGGGTGATGACGCCGGCGGTGCCGCCGAACTCGTCGACGACCACCGCGAAGTGGCTCTTGCGCGTGCGCATGTCGCGCAGCAGCGCCGCCACGGAGAGCGTCTCGGGGACGAACTGCACGGCCGTCATGAGGTCGGAGACGTGCACGTCGGCCAGGTCTGGCCCAGCCGCCAGGTAGCCGAGCAGGTCGCGGGCGTACACGACGCCCCGCACGTTGTCGATGGTGTCGGAGTAGACCGGCAGCCGGCTGTAGCCGTGCTCGCGGACCAGCGCCAGCAGGTCGAGCAGCGTGGCGCCCTCCGGCACGCCCACGACGTCGACGCGCGGGGTCATCACCTCGCGCACGACCGTCTCCTCGAGGTCTATGACCCCGCGGATCATCGCCTGCTCCTGCGCCTCCAACACGCCCGACTCGCCGGCGCTGCGCAGCACCTGCTTGAGCTCCTCCACCGACATCTGGGCGCTCAGGCTGGGCTCGATGCGGAACAGCTTGAGCACACCCTTGGTCAGGAAGGTGAAGAGGGCGCCCACCGGGTAGACGACCACGGAGAGTACGTAGACGGGCCGCACGACGGCGCGAGCCAGGCCGACAGGGTCGCGGAGCGCCACGGAGCGCGGGATGATGTCGCCGAACACGAGCAGGAGCATGGCCGCCGCCAGGCCGCCGTAGAGGACGGCCAGCCAGGGCGAGACCGACGAGCCCGCGGCCAGCTGCAGCGCCGTCACCACCAGCAGCGACGTGAAGGCCACGTCCGAAGCGGTGCGGACGATGAGCAGCGTGGAGACGAACCGCTGGGGGTCGCGCTCGATGAGCGCCAGCGAGCCGCCGCCCTCCTCGCGGCCCTCCGAGAGCTGCCTGAGGCGCCACTCGGACAGTGAGCCGAGCGCCGCCTGGCACGCCGAGGCGACGCCGGAGAGCAGCAGCAGGGCGAACGCCGCGACGAAGCGGCCGACGCCGAGGCCCACCGGCAGACCGGAGGGAGCGACCTGCGCGAGGCCGGCGGTGGTGGTCAGTAACAGTAGGGGGAGTACAGCCGCGGCGCGCCACGGGCGCCAGGGACTACTCGGAGGTTCTTCGTTCAACCTGCCGCGGAGTGTAGCACAACCCCACGCCTGCCGCGTGCCAGACGCGACTGCCGGGCACGGCGGGGCCGGCTGCCCGGTCGGCGTTATGCTCGGTGACCGATATGTCGCTGATAGTCATCGAGGGCCCCATAGGCGTGGGCAAGACGAGCCTGGCGCGCATCCTGTCGGAGCGCCTGGGAGCGCGCCTGCTCCTCGAGGTGGTCGAGGAGAACCCGTTCCTCGCCCGCTTCTACGAGGACAAGGAGCGCTACGCCTTCCAGACGGAGGCCTTCTTCCTCCTCTCGCGCTTCAAGCAGCACGCCGAGCTGTCCCAGGCGCCACTCTTCCAGCGGCATACGGTGGCCGACTACCTGTTCGACAAGACGTTCCTCTTCGCGTCATTGAACCTACACGGCGACGAGTTCGAGCTCTACCGCACCCTCTTCGAGCAGCTCCGCTCCCGCCTCCCCGACCCCGACCTCACGGTGTACCTGCGCGCCGAGCCCGACCTGCTCCTCAGGCGCATCGCCAAGCGCGCGCGCCAGTTCGAGACGGGCGTGGAGGCCGGGTACCTGGCGGACATCACGGCCGCCTACGACAGGTACTTCGACGGCGCGCGGTTCCCCGTCGAGGTGATCGACGCCGGGGCCATCGACTTCGTCGAGGACGAGGGCGACCGCGAGGAGCTCGTCGCGCGCGTGCTCGGGCGGCTCGAGGCCGTGGTCCAGTGAGGCCGGACGGCGGCCTCTACGTGGCCGTGGCCGGCAACATAGGCGCCGGCAAGTCGACCCTCACGCGCATCCTCTCGGAGCGCTACCACCTCTCCCCGGTGTTCGAGGCCGTCGACGAGAACCCGTACCTCGCCGACTTCTACGCCGACATGCGGCGCTACGCCTTCCACTCCCAGGTGTTCTTCCTGGCCGCGCGCCTCAGGCAGCACCTGCGCGAGGTGAACCCGGGCCGCCGCGTGATCCAGGACCGCACGGTCTACGAGGACGCCAACGTCTTCGCCAGGCTGCTGGCCGAGGACGGCCTCCTCGACGCCCGCGACCACGCCAGCTACACGCTCCTCTACGACGCCGTGGCGTCGGCCCTGAGGCCGCCTGACCTGCTCATCTACCTGCGGGCGTCGCTGCCCACCCTGAAGGCGCACATCAAGCAGCGCGGCCGGGACTACGAGGCCGACATCGACGACGCCTACCTGGAGCGCCTGGGCGAGCTCTACGAGCGCTGGATCGAGGACTACTCGCTCTCCCCCGTGGTGGTGGTGCCGGGCGACGACCTCGACTTCGTGGGCGACGAGCGCCACCTGGCGTTGGTGCTCGACCTGCTCGAGCGCCACGGCCTGACGCCGCCCATGGTGCGTTGAGGGGCCGCGAGATGCGCCTGTCGCGGCTCTTGGCCGAGGCGGCCGCCGGCGCTCCGGAGGCGCTCGGCGCCGACCCCGCCGCCGGCCTCGCCCGCGACCCCGAGGTCGGCGCCGTGGTGCAGGACCACAGGCGTGCCGCTCCCGGCGCGCTCTTCGTGGCGCGGCGGGGGGAGCGCCTCGACGGCCACGCCTTCGCCGCCGAGGCCGTCGCGAAGGGCGCCGTGGCCGTGGTGGGCGACGCCCCGGCCTCGGCCGTGGCGGGTCTCGGCGCGGCCCCCTACGTGCGCGTGCCCGACGCCAAGAGGGCCCTGCCGCACCTGGCCGCCGTCCTGAGCGGGCGGCCGTCCGAGCGGCTGCGGGTGCTCGGCGTCACCGGCACCGACGGCAAGACGACGACCAGCTTCCTGCTCGCCCACGTGCTGGGGGCGCGGAGCCTGACGGGCCTCATCAGCACCGCGGCCGTGCGCCTGGGCGGCGCGGAGCTGCCCCTGGAGGGCCACTTCACGACCCCCGAGGCGCCCGAGGTCCAGAGCCTCCTGGCGCGCTTCGTCGCCGCGGGCGCCAGCCACGCCGTGCTCGAGTCGAGCTCACACGGCTTCTCGCAGCACCGCCTCGACGCCGTGAACTACGCTCTGGGGGTCGTCACCAACGTCTCCCCCGAGCACCTCGACCACCACGGCACCTTCGAGGCCTACGTGGACGCCAAGGCGACGCTGGCGCGCCGGGCGGCCACGGCGGTCCTCAACCTCGACGACGCGGGATTCGCGGCCTTCGAGGCGGCCGCCAGGGCCGCAGGTCGGCGGGTGGTCACCTACGGGGAGGCCCCCGGGGCCGACGTCCGCCTGGCGGCCGTAGGGGCCCTTCCCGGCGCCCTCGACCTCACGCTCGAGGCTTTCGGCGAGCGCGTGACGGCGCGGCTGCCGATGGTGGGCCGCTACAACGCCTGGAACGCCGCCGGCGCCCTGGCGGCGTCCGTCCTGGAAGGGGTGCCGGCCCTCGCCGCGGCGGAGGCGCTCGAGCGCTTCACCGGCGTCCCCGGCCGCATGCAGGTCGTCGCCACCGAGCCGTTCACCGTGATCGTCGACTTCGCGCACACGCCGCCGGCCCTGGCCAAGGCGCTGGCGGCCGTGAGGCGCGAGGGTTCCCGCACCCTCGTCGTGGTGGGCTCGGCCGGGGAGCGCGACCCCGGCAAGCGGGCGCCGCTGGGCGCCGAGGCCGTGCGCGGCGCCGACGTGGCCGTGCTCACCGAGGAGGACAGCCGCTCCGAGCCCGTAGAGGCGATCCTCGCGGAGATGGAGCGCGGCGCCGAGTCGGCCGGGGGCGTGAGGGGCGAGTCGTACCACCTGGTCCCCGACAGGCGCGAGGCCGTGGCGCTGGCCTACCAGCTGGCGCGGCCGGGCGACGTCGTCCTGCTGGCGGGCAAGGGACACGAGCGCACGCTGGAGCGCGCCGCCGAGGTCCTGCCCTGGGACGAGGCGGCCCTGGCGCGCGAGCTGCTCCCGCCCGGGGCGCGTTAGGGGCGACGGCGTACTACCATCCCTTGCATGCAGCAACAGGCAGTCAGGGCGCTGGACCTCATCCTCGCCAAGAAGGCCGGCGCCGAGCACTCGGCGACGGAGCTCGAGGCCCTCGTCCGCGGCTTCACGGCCGGCGAGGTCCCCGACTACCAGATGGCGGCATGGCTCATGGCCGTCTGCTGGCGCGGCATGACGCCGCGCGAGACCGCCGACCTCACCATGGCGATGGCGCGCTCGGGCGAGCAGCTCGACCTGGGCGACATGCCGCACCCCGTGGACAAGCACTCGACGGGCGGCGTGGGCGACAAGACGACGCTGGTGCTGGCGCCCCTGCTCGCCAGCCTGGGGGCCACCGTGGCCAAGATGTCCGGTCGCGGCCTGGGGCACACCGGCGGCACGGTGGACAAGCTGGAGAGCGTGCCCGGTTTCCGCGTCGACCTGAGCGAGGACCAGTTCAGGCGCCAGGCGCGCGAGGTGGGCGTCGTGGTGACGGGGCAGTCGAAGGACCTCGCGCCCGCCGACGGCCTCATCTACGCCCTCAGGGACGTCACCGGCACGGTGGAGTCGCTGCCTCTCATCGCCGCGAGCATCATGAGCAAGAAGCTCGCCGGGGGCGCCAAGAGCATCGTCCTGGACGTGAAGGTAGGCTCCGGCGCCTTCATGCGCACGCTGGACGAGGCTCGTGAGCTGGCTTTGGCCATGACCGAGATCGGCAAGCACGCCGGGCGCGACGTGACCGCCGTGCTGTCGAACATGTCCGAGCCGCTGGGGTTCGCCGTCGGCCACGCCCTCGAGGTGAACGAGGCCATCGCCTGCCTCAAGGGCGCAGGGCCGGCGGACCTGCGGGAGCTATGCGTCGTGCTGGCCTCGCAGGTGCTCGCGCGCACCGGCCTGCCGTCTGACACGGCGGCCGTGGAGCGCGCGCTCGACGACGGCAGCGCGTACGAGCGCTTCGAGCGCTGGATCGCGGCCCAGGGCGGCGACGTGCGGTCGCTCGGCTCGCTGCCGCTGGCCCCCGACCAGGAGGTCGTGAGGGCGCCACGCGCCGGGGTGGTCGCCGCCGTCGAGGCCCGGGCCGTCGGCGAGGCGGTCGGGCTGCTCGGCGGCGGGCGCGCCCGCAAGGGCGACCCCATCGACCACGGCGTGGGCGTCGTCCTGCACGCCAAGGTGGGCGACCCGGTGTCGGAGGGCGAACCACTCGCCACCCTCTACCACCGTGGCGGCAAGGGCCTAAAGACGGCCGTGGCCCGTGTCAGCGGCGCCGTGGCCGTGGCAGAAGGGGCCGAGCCCCTCCCCCTGATCGTCGAGCGGGGGCTGGGGCTCTAGGCCGCACCCAGCCGCTACTGGTCCTGGCCGAAGACGGGCACGCCCGCCGGGCAGAGCCGCACGGCGGGGTTGTAGTCGGCGAAGAACCCGCTGGGGTTGTCCTTCCACAGCCAGGCGTGCAGCACCCACAGCGGCAACACAGGGTGCCTGTGCAGCGGCTGGCCGAGCACCGTCGGCGGCTGGTCGCTCGTCCAGGCGTCGACCGGCACGATGTACTCGTGCGCCACGAGACCGGCGACGTTGCCCAGGGTGTCTAGCTCGTAGACGAGCGCCTCCGGCTGGGCGGCGTCGAGCTGGGCGTCCAGCAGGTCCTCGCGCAGGTAGTGGAGGCCCATCCCGCCGCGAGCAGCGTCGTGGAAGCAGCCCAGCGTCGTCAGCGTGCTCACGTAGCCCGCGGCCTGGGTGGCGGAGAGGTCCTGGTAGGGGGCACCGGCCAGGTTCGCGGCCGTGAGCTCGGCGGCGTCGACGTCGGCCACGGCGCCGTGTTGAGCGCCGGCGCCGGCCGCCAGCCAGCCCGCGGCGAGGAGGGCGGCCAACGCCGCCCTCCTGGTCAACCTGCGCTTCAGGACCTTGCGGCCCCAGACCTTGCGCCCTTCGACCTCGTCCCGGCGAACCTTCCTCATAGCTCGCTCCTCTCGCGCACCCGGGGTCCGTGTTCCCCGAGCTCGCGGCGAGGGTAGGCGCGGAAGGCAGGCGCGCTCATCGGGGGTTCCCCCTAGGTTTCACGCCACTTCGTTGAACAGAAGGTTGGAGGCGTGCTGAATTACTGGCAACCGCACAGCGCCGATCGCCTTGGTTGAAGTACGGTGGGGGACATGTTCAAACGCGTGGGGGTGCTCGCGTTGGCGTTGCTCTTGTCGCTGGTGGCGGCGCAGGACGCCGAGTCTACGATCAGGGCGAAGTGTGCTGCGGAGTGGCCAGGAGACGCACAGATGCAAGCGTTCTGCCAACGGATGCAGCGCGATGCCGTGGCCGAGCTGCAACAACTCGACAGGCGTAGCGGCGGGATCCCGGATGAGGCCTACAGGGTCGCTTCAGGCCGTTGCGCTACGGACTGGCCCACCGACTTCAGCATGCAGGCCTTCTGTCTGAAGGAACAGATCGAGGGGTACCAGGCCGTCACACGCGGCCCCTACTCTCCACTGGTCGACGTCAAGCCCGAGGAAGCACTGGTGATCACCCAGCGCTGCTCGCTCGACTGGCCGCACGACTACTCGATGCAAGCGTTCTGTCAACGTCAGCAGGTGGAGGGTTTGGCGTTCCTGCGCAATCGCCCTGCAACAGTGCCAGCGAGCACCTGGGAGCGCGCCGTTGCAGCCTGTGAGTGGGACTGGCCGAACGACTTCAGCATGCAGGTGTTCTGCGTACGGCGGGCCTTCGAGTAGGGCACGAGACTATTCAGTAAGCCAGTCAGCCGAATCGCCGACAACTGGCCACCTTCCGTTCCAGAACGTCTCACCCGCCGTTGACACGCCCCTTCGCGCCTGGGTACTATTCACTTTGCGCCGGAAGAGGCGCGCGCGTCTGCGACGCGGGGTGGAGCAGTCTGGTAGCTCGTCGGGCTCATAACCCGAAGGTCATCGGTTCAAATCCGATCCCCGCAACCACACGGAGGGCCCCTCATCGGAGGGGCCTTCTCCTTTGGCCGCCGCAGGCGCCAGCCGCGCCGCCCGGACCACCGGCGAGGGCGGGCCGCGGCTAGACTGGAGCCCGTGGAAGCCGACGAGAACGAGAACATCAGCTGGGACGAGGAGGAGGGCGCCGAAGAGCGGGGCGCCGCCCCCTTCGAGCTCGGCGACCAGGAGGCCGGCGCCTCGACGAGGTCCGGCTTCGTGGCGATAGTCGGCAAGCCCAACGTGGGCAAGTCGACCCTCCTCAACACGATGCTGGGCGTCAAGGTGGCGCCCATCACGCCCAAGCCGCAGACCACGCGGCGCGGCGTGCGGGGCATCTACACGCAGGACGACAGGCAGCTCGTGTTCGTCGACACTCCTGGCCTGCACAGGGGCGGCGACACGGTCCTCGACCAGACCATGAACCGCGAGGTGCGCGACGCCGTCGTGGACGTCGACGTCGTGCTGTGGGTGGTGGACCTCAGGCGCCCGCCCAGCGACGAGGACAAGGACGTGGCGCGCCTCCTGGGCGCCCTGCCGCCCGACACGCCCGTCTTCATCGTGGGCAACAAGGTGGACGCCGCGAAGTACCCCGACGAGGCCCTGAGCCTCTACAGCGAGCTCTACCCGCGCGCCGAGCGCGTGCTGGCCATCTCGGCCATGAACGACCCGCAGGCCGTCTACGCCCTGCGCGACGACCTCTTCGACAGGCTGAAGGAGTCGCCCTTCTTCTTCCCGCCCGACATCAGGTCGGACCAGTCGCGGGAGCAGTGGGCGGCGGAGCTGATCCGCGAGGCGGCGATGATCCACCTCCGCGAGGAGCTCCCCTACTCGGTGGCCGTGCAGGTCGTCGAGTGGCAGGACCCCGTCGAGGAGGGCCGCCCCATCGTCATCACCGCCGAGATCTGGGTGGAGAAGCCCGGTCACAGGCGCATGGTCATCGGCGCGGGCGGCGCGATGATCAAGGAGATCGGCAGGAGCGCCCGCAAGCAGCTCGAGGTGTTCCTGCACGAGCGCGTCTTCCTCGAGCTCGAGGTCGTCGTCCGCCGCGACTGGCGTCGCGACAAGGAGGCGCTGCGCGAGCTCGGCTACGAGCCGTGAGCCGCGCCAGCCGCTCCAAGGCGCCCCGCCAGGGGGCCCGGTGCCGATAGCCGCGCGCTGGCGCAGCTTGGCCTCCCTGCCTGCGCCGCGCGGCCGGGACGCCATGCCCGGCGTCTACGAGCTGGCAGACGAGGACAAGAACGTCGTCTACATCGGCCAGTCGGCGACCGACGTGCCCAACAGGATCAGGCAGCACCTGGCGCGCCCGACCTGCGTCCGCGAGCGCGCCCGCTACTGGCGCTACGCCTACAGCCGGGTGCCGCAGGCGGAGGAGGCCAGGCTCATCGCCGAGCACCGCGAGGCGCACGGCGACGTGCCACCCTGCAACAGGGCCCAGCCCAAGACGCGCGACGCCAAGCGGCGATTCGCCGAACGGTTCCGCGGCGACCCGGAGTGAGGCTCGGGAGCCTCGCGCCCACGTCGCGTTAACGCGATAAGCATCGCATTCCTGTGAAAAGCTCTACTTGTGGCACATTTTGGGCCGTGATATAAGGTCTCAGGCGAGGAGCTCAACACTTCTCAAGCTCGTTTGGAGGCTGTGCATGCGCAAGTTCTTGGTTTCCCTGATCGCCGTGGCCGCGCTCGGTGCCGGCACTGCATTCGCACAGGGCGGTTACTGGGCGGGCTTCAGCGTGGGCTACCCCGGTGCGGCCCTCCACTTCGGGATCGATAACATCTCTCCCGGCCTCGCTGCCCGTATCAACGCCGGCTACAACTACATCGGCACCGCCGGCTTCGCCCTCGGCGCCGACATCCTGTACGACCTGCCGGTCGACACTGGCACTGCCCCGATCGACGTCTACGTCGGCGGCGGCCTGGGCCTCGGCATCGGCGCCGGCGTGAACGTGGGCATCAACGCCTTCGTCGGCGGCGAGTTCAGCCTGGCCCAGTCGGGCCTCCCCGAAGGCGGCATCTTCCTCGAAGCCGGCCCCTCGCTCGGCTTCAGCCCCTTCAGCTTCGGCGTCACCGCGCGTCTCGGCTTCAACTACCACTTCTAAGCGCGTAAGACCCGACCACGAGGCCCCCGCTCACGCGGGGGCCTTCTCTATGGTCTCGCAGGTGGTCGGTGGCGCCGGTCGGCGCGGGACGCCGCCTCAGCTCAGCAGGTAGAGCACGTCGGTGACGGCGCCGGGCAGCTGCTCCGGCTTCAGGCCGCGCTTCTTGATGCTGAAGCCGGGCGGGTAGCGCGTCGCCTCCACCTGGAACGGCAGCTGCTTGAGCGCCTTGGCGTCGTAGTCGAGGCTCTCCATGTCGTCGGCGTGCAGGCTTATCTGCACGTCGGTCATGTGCTCCTTGACGGTCGCCACGCCCTTCGCGCCGGCGAGGATGCGCAGCCGCGTCAGCTCCACGAACGCCTTCACCTCGGGCGGGAACGGCCCGTGGGCCTCGCGCAGCTCCTTGGCCACGCGCGAGACCTCGGCCAGCGAGTCGGTCTCGGCGAAGCGGCCGTAGTAGGCCACCCGCTCGTCGTCGTCCTGCACGTAGGTGGGGCTGAGGCGCGCGTCCACGGACAGGTCGATGGTCACCTGGGGCCGCTCTGCGGCCATCTCCTCGCCCTTCAGCTTGGCGATCTCCTCGGCCAGCAGCTCGGTGTACACCTCGAGCGACACGGCGCTGATGTGCCCGTGCTGCTCGGGACCGAGCAGGTTGCCAACGCCGCGGATCTCCATGTCCTTCTCGGCCAGCAGGTGGCCGGAACCGAGGTCGTTCAGCTCGGCGATAGCGTACAGGCGGCGCTGCGCCTGCTCGGTGAGGCGGCCCGGGTAGAGCAGGTAGGCCCAGGCCTCGGTCTCGCGCCGGCCGACGCGGCCGCGGAGCTGGTAGAGCTGTGCCAGGCCGAGCCTGTCGGCCCGCTCGATGATCAGCGTGTTCGCGCCGGTGATGTCGAGGCCCGACTCGACGATCGTCGTCGAGAGCAGCACGTCGTAGGCGCCCTCGTCGAAGCCGATCATCACCTCCTCGAGCTCGTCCTCCGGCATCTGCCCGTGCGCGACGCCGATGCGCGCCTCCGGCACGAGCTGCGAGAGCGTGCGGGCCCGCAGGCTCATGGAGCCCACGCGGTCGTGGATGTAGAACACCTTGCCGCCGCGCTCCAGCTCGTACAGGACCGCGTCGCGCACGGTGAGCGGGTCGTACGGCTGCAGCACCGTCTGGATGGGCTTGCGGCCGCGCGGCGGCGTGAGGATCTGGCTGACGTCGCGCAGACCGACGAGGCTCATGTAGAGCGTGCGGGGGATGGGCGTGGCGGACAGCGACAGCACGTCGACGTCGGCCTTGAGGCTCTTCAGGCGCTCCTTCTGCCCCACGCCGAAGCGGTGCTCCTCGTCCACGATCAGCAGCCCCAGGCGCTTGTACTCGATGGCCTCGGCCAGCAGCCTGTGGGTGCCGACGACGACGTCCACCCCGCCCTCCTTGAGCCCCTTGAGCACGTCGCGCGCCAGCTTGTCGGGCGTGAAGCGCGAGAGCATCTCCACGCGCACGGGCAGGCCCTCGAAGCGGGCCTTGAACGTCTCGAAGTGCTGCTTGGCCAGGACGGTGGTGGGCACGAGCATCGCCACCTGGTAGCCGTGGCCCACGACGCGGTGGGCGGCGCGGATC
>Ga0182741_1000712_pt1 | contig 47774 bp, 43 predicted proteins | sample eDN5th37CBELigOP_FD_128874 | JGI IMG/M metagenome (GOLD analysis project Ga0182741, IMG submission 128874) | Enriched Organic Plus compost microbial communities from Emeryville, California, USA - eDNA 5th pass 37_C BE-Lig OP (version 2) (version 2) ... | reverse complement strand
CTCGGCCTCGAGCTCCGCGCGCAACTCGGCGAAGTTCTCGACGATGCCGTTGTGGATCAGGGCGAGCTTGCCCGCGTCACCCAGGTGCGGGTGCGCGTTCACATCCGTCGGGCCGCCGTGGGTCGCCCACCGGGTGTGGCCGATGCCCGTGCCGCTCGCGGCGATGGGGCTCGCCTCGAGCAGGTCGATGAGACGGGAGAGCTTGCCGGAACGCTTGCGCACGGCCACCTCGCCTCCGTCAAGCACGGCGATGCCCGCCGAGTCATACCCTCGATACTCGAGGCGTTTCAGGCCGCTCGTGAGCACCTCGATGGTGTCTCCCCGGCCCACGTATCCGACGATTCCGCACATGGGGGCTAGTTTAGTGGCACGATGAAGTGTGATGACTGAGTACACGAACACCGAGACCCAGGCCCTCACCCGACCCGATGTGACCTCCCCGTTCATCGAGATCAGTCGCGCTGATTGGGCGCGTCTCGCGGGTGAAACGCCGATGCCGCTGACCGAGGCGGAGCTCGACGCGTACCGAGGCCTGGGCGAACCGCTCGACCTCGCCGAGGTGAGCGAGGTGTACCGGCCGCTCAGTCGCCTGATCAACCAGTACGCGATCGCGGAGCGTGAGGTGCATCGGCGCACGAGGGGGTTCCTGCGGCGCAGCGATGACCGGCCATCGCCCTTTGTGATCGGGATCGCCGGCTCGGTCGCGGTCGGCAAGTCGACCGTGGCCCGCATTCTGCGGGATCTACTCGCGAGGTGGCCGGAAACCCCCGACGTGCAGTTGGTGACGACCGACGGCTTTCTCTATCCGAACGCCGAGCTTGAGCGGAGGGGTATTGCCCACCGCAAGGGGTTCCCGGAGTCGTACGACCGGAGGGCGCTGCTGCGTTTTGTCACGCGGGTGAAGTCCGGGGCCGCCGAGACGATGGTGCCGCACTACGACCACCTGACCTACGACATCGTGCCCGATGAGTGCACGATCGTCACGCGGCCGGACATTCTGATCGTGGAGGGACTCAACGTGCTGCAGCCCGCCTCCATGCAGCACCCGCTCGCGGTGAGCGACCTCTTCGACTTCTCGATCTACGTCGACGCGCGCACGCAGGACATCGAGCAGTGGTTCACCACCAGGTTCCTCCGGCTCAAGGATCAGGCCTTCTCCGACCCGGAGTCGTACTTCAAACGCTTCGCCACCCTCGACGACGAGGCGGCGCGCGGGCTCGCGCACGAGTATTGGAAGGGCATCAACGAGCCGAACCTGATCGAGAACATCCGCCCGACTCGCGCCCGCGCCTCGCTCGTGCTGCGCAAGGAGGCCGATCACACGGTGCAGAAGGTGCTGCTGCGGAAGGTGTGATCCTCGCGCCGCGGCTTGCCACATCTGCCCGCCCGATCTCGCTGGTGCTGCGATGCACCTGCGCGCCCGATCTCGCTGGTGCTGCGATGCACCTGCCCCTACGATCTCGCCCCGTCACCACGATCTCGCACCGCAAGACCATAGAGGCCGAGCAGGATCGTAGGGGCGCGGCGCGGCGAGCCTGCCGGGACCGATACCGTCGCGCAGCGATACCACTGCAGCGAGATCCGCCGCCGCGCGGCTACCCTGGAAGCATGAAACTCCGTGCAACGCCTCGCAGCGCCGCCCGTGCGGCCGCTGCGCTGCTGGGCGCGCTGACGGTTTCGGCGCTCGCGCTGACCCCCGCCTTTGCTGCACCCGGCACCCCCGCGCTCGCCGAGGATTACCCGACGTGGGCCGAGGTCGAGGCCGCCCGCAGCTCGGAGGAGGCGACCGCCGCGACCTACGACCGGCTGCGCGCGGCACTCGCGAGCGCGCTGCAGGAGTCGGAAGCTGCCGCCGGCGCGGCGCAGGAGGCGTATGCGGAATCGCAGCGGGCCGAGCAGGCCCTGAACGACGCGAACGAGCGGGAGCAGCAGATCAGGAGCGAGCTCGAAACCGCGCAGAACGCGCTCTCGGCCAACAGCGACGCGTTCGCGCGCACGGTGTCCTGGATGTACCGCGACGGCACCGGCCTCGCTCGGTACAGTGACCTTTCGACGGCCGAGAATGCTGAGGAGTTCATGGCGAAGCTCAGCACGGCTGAGCAGATCGCTGGCACTTGGGGCACCCTGACCGCTCGGGCGACCGAGGCCGTGAACACAGTCAATGGGCTCGAGGATCAGGCCGCCGTCGTGACCGAGCGGCGGCAGACGCTGCTCGCCGAGGCGAAGGTCGCGGCCGAGAAGGCCGAACGGGCGGTCAGCGATGCCGAACGGGCGGTCGCGCTGGCGCAACAGCGTGCGGACACGATCTACGAGCAGTTGGCGGTGCTGCGCGGCACGACAGCGGAGATCGAACGGCAGTACGAGCTCGGGTTGCAGGTTTCCGAGCAGGAGCCGCAGGGGCCGGGCTCGGATTCGGGCGACGACGGAGGCGGCGGAGGCGGCGGGGACGGCGGCAGCGTCCCACCGCCGAGCGGCAGCATCATGACTCCGGCCGAGGCTCAGGCGTACGCACGCGGTGCCATTGGTGCATACGGTTGGGGCAGCGATCAGTTCTCCTGCCTCGTCTCGCTTTGGGACGGCGAATCGAACTGGCGGGTGACGGCCGAGAACCCCTGGAGCGGGGCGTATGGCATCCCGCAGTCGCTCCCAGCCTCGAAGATGGCGGCAGCGGGCCCGGATTGGCGCACCAACGGCGTCACGCAGGTGAACTGGGGGCTGGCCTACATCAGCAGCGTGTACGGCTCGCCGTGCGCGGCGTGGAACCGCTGGCTCGCCCGCGACCCGCACTGGTACTGACCGGCGTAGGTCCAGGACCGGAGCACTGGTAGCGACCGGCGCCCTGGTAGCGACCGTTGCCCTGGTAGCGACCGTTGCCCTGGTAGTGACCGGGGCGGGCCCTGGCGGTGCCGTGCTATTCCCCCGTGAACTCGGGGCGTCGCTTCTGCTGGAACGCGGCGAATCCCTCGCGATAGTCCGAGGTGTCGCACAGCGCTGCCTGCGCGCGGTTCTCGTCGCTCATCGAGTCCCAGAGTCCGAGCCTGCGATCGCGCAGGTCGGCGACGAGGCGCTTCGACGCGAGGAAGGCCTGCGTCGCACCCGTTGATGCTGCGGCCGCGGCCTGTCGTGCGGCATCCAGCACTTCGTCGTCGGGCAGCACGCGGGAGAAGAGACCGGCCTGAACGGCTTCCGTGCCGGTCATGAGGCGTCCGGTGTAGATGAGGTCCAGCGTGCGGTGCGCGCCGAGACGCTCGAAGAACAGTGCGTGCCCACCCGAATCGAGCGTGGCCCCCAGGTTCGCGAACGGACTGCCGATCTTCGCCGACTCTGCCACGAGCACCACGTCGGTCGCGATGAGCAGACCGAGACCGACACCGAGGCAGGCACCGTGAGCGACCGCGAAGGTCGGGGCCTGGAACGCCGACATCTTGCGCATGAGCGGCTCGATCTTGCCCTCGAGGTAACCGATGACGTCATCGTCCTTCGGGTCGACACCCGAAATGTCGCGGCCAGCGCAGAACGCCCGGCCCTCACCTCGCAGCAATAGGGCACGCACCCCGGCCGATGCGGCCTCGTCGTACGCTGCGGACAACGCGTCGACGTCCGCGATGTCAACGGAGTTCAGCTTCTCGGGTGCATCAAGCACGATCTCAGCGACGCCATCTTCGATGATGGTGCGAATCATTGTTCTGCCTTTCGTTCGGATTCCGCGGACCGCAGTGCGGCCGCCGGATGACGGGTGTGCCTACGCATCGAAGCTGAGGCGCTCCAGTCGTTCATGGGTCACCATCAACGCTGACGTCGTTCAGGCGTCGTAGTCAACACTGATGCGGTCAGAGGTGGGGCGAGACTGGCAGGTCAGCACGTATCCCCGCTCGATCTCGTCGGGCTCGAGGGCGTAGTTCTCGTGCATGTTCACGCTGCCGGCGACCACGCGGGCGCGACAGGTGCCGCACACACCCCCGGCGCAGGCGAACGGCACATCCGGGCGTACGCGCAGCGCGGCATTCAGCACGGTTTCGTTCGCACTCACCGGGCTCTCGACCGTGGTCGAGGTGCCGTCGAGGGTGAAGTCAATTGTGAAGGTCTTCTCCCCCTGCTGAATGGTGACGTCGCGTGCGCGCGGCGGCTCGGCTCCCGGTTCCCCAGTGGTGAACAGCTCGAACCGCACGTGCTTTTCGTCGACCCCGAACTCCGTGAGCAGGTCGCGGGTGAGCTGCACCAGCTCGAACGGCCCGCAGAGCACCCACTCGTCGACCCGGTCCGTGGGGATGATCGAGGTGAAAATGGTGCGCAGCTTCTGCTCGTCGAGCCGCCCAGACATGATCGGCGCGGAGCGCTGCTCGCGTGAGAGCACGTGGTGAAGCGCGAGACGGTTCGGGTAACGATCCTTGAGCTCAGCGAGCTCCTCGACGAACATCACGTCGAGCGAAGACTTATTGGTGTAGAGCAGGTCAAAGCGCGCGGTCTCGCTCTGCTCGAGCACTCGGTGCGCCATCGTGATCACCGGGGTGATGCCGGAGCCCGCGGCGATACCGACGACCTGTTTGCCTTCGAGGTCGTCGAGGTTTGAGGTGAACGTGCCTTGCGGCGTCATCACGTCGAGCTCGGCACCCGCTTTCAGGGTGTCGTTGGCCCAGTTCGAGAAGACTCCGCCGAAGTCGCGCTTGATTGCGACGGAGATGCGTCCGTCGCGCGGCGGACGGCAGATCGAGTAGGAGCGTCGAAGCTCCTCACCGTCGATGGTGGCGCGCAACGCAAGGTATTGGCCCGCAGAGTAGTCGTAGCTGTCGGCAAGCTCCGGGGGCACCTCGAAGGTGACCTCGACGCTCGACTCGGTCAGTGGGCGCACTTCGGCCACGCGGAGCGTATGGAACGTCGCGCGCTTCTTCGCGCCGAGATTGAGGGCGGCCATGTCGTGTTCTCTTTCAGTCCGGCTCGGTGTGGTGTGCTGCGGGTGCTTCCCTGGTCGCTCAGAGCACCGGCAATCAGTGCACCTTGAAGTAGTCGAACGGCTCCTGGCACCGCTGGCACTGGTAGAGCGCCTTGCAGGAAGTGGAGCCGAAGCGCGAGATCTCCCGGGTATGCAGCGAGTGGCAGCGCGGGCACTTCACGCCAAGTTGCAGGGGAATCGGGCCGCGCAGCTCCGAGGATCGCGCCGCAGGCGGGGCGATGCCGTAGTCCTCAAGCTTGCGCTTTCCGGCCTCGGTCATCCAGTCCGTCGACCATGCCGGTGAGAGCGTGTACGTGACTTGCACGTCGTCGTACCCGGCCTCGCGGAGCTTCGCCGTCACGTCGTCTCGCATCTGATCGATGGCGGGACACCCGGAGTAGGTCGGGGTGAGCACGACGTGGGCGCTCGAGCCGTCGGCTCGCGCCTGACGAAGCACGCCCAGATCCTCGATCGTGAGCGCGGGAACCTCGGGATCGAGGATGGTGGCAGCGATATCCCACACCCTGGCCGAAGCGGGGTCGGCCGGGCGCACGCCAGTGGTCTCCATCGCAATCACCAGCTTGCCCCAGGGTGCCGGCGGGTGAGCCACTGCATCTCAGCGATGATGTAGCCGAATCGCGTCGAGTGCCGCCCCTGCCGCCCGCCGGTCATGGCCGGCTTGGCGGTGGGCCGCTCGAGCTCCGCCTCGTTGAACACGGCGTCGAGCGTGTCGTCGAAGCCTGCTCGCAGCGAAGAGGGGCGCACCGCGATCCCGTCGAGCTTCTCGACGAGCGGATCGTCGGTAAACAACTCCTCGACGTACGGCCACATGTCGTTCAACGACACGATGATGCGTTCGCGCGACTCGTCGGTTCCACCCGCGAGGCGCAGCACCCACTGCACGGCGTGATCCTGGTGGTAGCGAACCTCTCGCTCCGCCTTCGCTGCGATCGCGGCGATTGACGGGTCATCGCTCGTCAGCAGCGCCGTGTACAGCTGCACCTGGTAGATCGAGAAGTAGAGCTGACGAGCGATCATGTCGCCGAAGTCGGTGCCAGGTTGTTCCACCAGCCAGCAGTTGAGAAACTCTGGCTCATCGCGCCAATACGCCAGGTCGTCTTCGGAACGGCCGGTCGCAGTTCCCGCAAAGTGCAGGAGCGCGCGGGCGTGTCCGAGCAGGTCGAGTGCGATGTTGCCGAGCGCGAGGTCTTCTTCAAGCTCGGGCGCGCGCGACACCCACCAGGAGAGCTGTTGCGAAAGGATCAGTGCGTCGTCGCCCAGCCGCATCGCGTACTCGGCCACGTCGGGTTCGGCCGTGCGGCCGGTTCCGAGAAGCTCGGCGTCGAGCACGGTCTCGTCGAGCGATACCTCGCCGTGCGCGTCGGTGTCACCGTGCCCGGCGGTGTCGGCGTGCGGGTCGAGCAGGTCGCGGTCTGCGCTCACAGGTGCTTCACCCCCTCAGCCTTCGTGTAGTAGATGGCGTGCCGATAGTTCTTGCCCGCGGGCGACTCGAAGAACACACCCTTCTGGTCGGGGTCGCTCGTCGTGATCGCCGCGGCGGGGGTCACCCAGATCGATACCCCCTCGTTGCGTCGCGTGTAGAGGTCGCGCGCGTTGCGCAGCGCCATGTCGGCGTCGGGGGCGTGCAACGAACCGACGTGCACGTGGCTGAGCCCGCGGTTCGCGCGAATGAAAACCTCCCAGAGCGGCCAGGCTTCGGTTCCCATCTCGCCGGGTGTGGACATCGTCGACTCCTTATACTGTCTGACTGCTGCGTCGTGGTTACGGGTGCGCGGTCTGCCGGTCAGGCGGCGACCTTCACCTTCTCGCGCTGCTTGCGCGCGTACTCGGTCGCGGCCTCGCGCACCCAGGCACCGTTCTCGTGCGCCTGGCGGCGGTGCCTGAGGCGCTCGGCATTCGCGGGTCCGCGGCCGTCGAGCACGGCTTCGAACTCCGACCAGTCGAGCTCGCTCATGATCCACTTGCCGGTCTCCTCATCGAAGCGGAGATTCTTGTCCGGGCACTCGAGGCCGAGCGCCTCGAACTGGGGCACGCACATGCCGACGAAGCGCTGACGCAGGTCGTCGTTCGAGAAGCGCTTGATCTTCCACGCCATGGAACGAGCGGAGTTGGGCGAGGCCTCATCCGGTGGCCCGAACATCATGAGTGCCGGCCAGTACCAGCGGTTCACCGCGTCTTGGGCCATCTGCTTCTGCTCGGGGGTCCCGTTCGACAGCTGTAGCAGAATCTCGAAGCCCTGCCGCTGGTGGAAGGACTCCTCCTTGCAGATGCGCACCATTGCGCGGCCGTACGGCCCGTATGATGCGCGGCACAGCGGCACCTGATTGCAGATCGCGGCACCGTCGACCAGCCAGCCGATCGCACCCATATCCGCCCAGGTGGGTGTGTGGTAGTTAAAGATCGACGAGTATCGGGCGCGCCCCTCAATGAGCTGGTCGGTCATCTCCTCGCGCGAGATGCCAAGGGTCTGCGCCGCAGAGTAGAGGTAGAGACCATGACCGGCCTCGTCCTGCACCTTGGCGATGAGGATCGCCTTGCGCTTGAGGCTCGGTGCGCGCGTGATCCAGTTCGCCTCGGGCTGCATGCCGATGATCTCGGAGTGCGCGTGCTGCGAGATCTGTCGGATCAGGGTCTTGCGGTAGGCCTCGGGCATCCAGTCGCGGGGCTCAATGCGCAGGTCGGCCTCGATGAGCGCGTCGAAGTGCGCCTGTTCCTCGCTCGTATCTGCAGGAGTGGGCTCCACGGCGGTGATCTTGGTAGACATCTGAGGCCTCCTTGTCTCTGGATGCGGACTTACCCGCTGTGAGAGAATGCTGGTCAGGTTCGAATTACTTACCGAACATTCAGTTAGTATACTCAAACCAGCCGAGCGTGCAAGCAAAGCGCGCCCGCCAGACCAGGAACACCCCGATTCGCAACGGAGCGGCAATGACCAGTAGCCCAACGACGAGCAAGACCGACCTCACGACCGACTTGAAGCACGAGGGTGACGTCCCAGTTGCCTACGCGAGGCGATCAGATTGGGCCGCCACGCACATGGCACCGGGTGACCGCACCAAGCAGTTTCTCGGCATGACGATCGAGCAGCTCGAGCGAGGGCGCGCCGTGCTCTCGATGGTCGTGCGCGCCGAAATGGCCAATGGCTTCGGCATCACGCACGGTGGCATGGTCTTCGCACTCGCCGACACTGCGTTCGCGTACGCCTGCAACGAGGATGAGCATCCGACGGTCGCCTCGGGAGCCGACATCACGTTCACCCGGGCAAGCCACGAGGGCGACACGCTCACCGCCACCGCGGTGCGGCGCTGGCGTTCGGGTCGCAACGGCCTCTACGACATCACGGTCACGGACCAGCACGGCGAGACGATTGCCGAGTTTCGCGGGCGCTCGTTCGCAACGAACCGCCCTCTCCCCACCACGTCGAAGTAGCGTCGAAGGAGCACACACATGAGCACCTCCAGCCTCCCAGAAGGAGTCGGTCTGCACCCCGAAGAGCGCCTGGATCGCGAGGCCCTCGAAGCCCTCCAACTCGAGCGGCTCCAGTGGACCGTGCGCCACGCCTACGAGAACGTTCCGCTGTACCGGCAGAAGTTCGACGAAGCGGGCGTACACCCCGACGACATTGTGGCGCTGGACGACCTGCGGCGCCTGCCCTTCACCACCAAGGAGGATCTGAGGCAGAGCTACCCCTTCGGCATGTTCGCCGTGCCCAAGAGCGAGGTGCGCCGCATCCACGCGTCCTCCGGCACCACCGGGCGTCCGACCGTGGTGGGCTACACGCAGCGCGACCTCGATAACTGGGCCGACCTGATCGCCCGTTCGCTCTACGCGTCCGGCGTGCGCCCTGGTTGGCGGGTGCACAATGCCTACGGCTATGGGCTCTTCACTGGCGGGCTCGGTGCCCACGCCGGCATCGAGCGCCTCGGTTGCACCGTCATCCCAATGTCGGGCGGGCAGACCGAGCGTCAAGTGCAGCTCATCGTCGATTTCGAGCCCGACGCGATCATGTGCACCCCGAGCTACCTGCTCACGATCGCGGATGCGTTCGAGGCTGCGGGCATCGATCCTCGCGCCACCAGTCTCAAAGTGGCCATCTGCGGGGCAGAACCGTGGACGGACGCCATGCGGCACGAACTCGAGGAGCGGCTCGACATCAAGGCGGTGGACATCTACGGGCTCAGCGAAGTCATGGGTCCGGGCGTGGGTAACGAATGCGTGGAAACGCAGGACGGTCCCCACATTTGGGAGGATCACTTCTTGCCCGAGATCATCGACGAGCAGCTGCAGCGCGTGCCCGATGGCACCGAGGGCGAGCTCGTGTTCACGACGCTCACCAAAGAGGCGTTCCCAGTCATCAGGTATCGCACCCGCGACCTGACGAAGCTGCTTCCGGGCAGCTCCAGGACGGCGATGCGTCGCATCGCGAAGATCACCGGGCGGAACGACGACATGATCATTCTGCGGGGCGTGAATCTCTTTCCGACCCAGATCGAGGAGATCGCGCTCGAGGATCATCGGCTCAGCACGCACTTCATTCTCGAGCTCACCCGAAACGGCAACCTGGACTCGCTGACCGTGAAGATCGAACCGCGCGAGGATGTCACCGAGGCCGACGCGCAAGAGGCGCTCGCGAACCTGCAACGGTGCATCAAGACCCGGATCGGCGTCACCGTCGAGGTCGAGCTCGTCGCGCCCGGCACCCTGGCGCGCTCGCAGGGAAAGCTCAAGCGGCTCTACGATCTGCGAGAGTCCACCGATCCCAGCGCGGCAGGCTGACTCCGGGGCCGCACTTCGATACCGTAATCAGATGCCTGCTGCACCCAGTCCCGCGCGTCGAGGGCGTCCCGGCTACGACCAGGACCGAATGCTCGAGGTCATCGTTGAAGTGTTCATGGATCACGGCTACGAGGCGGCGACCCTCGAGCTTATTGCCAAGCGGCTCGGCCTGTCGAAATCGGCGGTCTACCACCACTTCGACTCGAAATCCGCGATGCTTGAGATCGCGCTCGAGCGGGCGCTCGGCAACCTCGAGGCGGTCTTCGACGCGCCCGAGGCCTCCGAAGGGTCAGCGCTCGACCGCACGAGGTTCGTCGTGCGCGGTGCCGTTCGGGTGGCGTGCGAGCAGCGCCCCTACCTCACCCTGTTGCTCCGCCTGCGCGGCAACTCGAAGGTCGAGCGGCAGGCAATGGAGCGCCGGCGAGCGTTCGACGCGAAACTTCGCCGCCTGTTCGAGCTGTCGCTCGAGGAGGGCACGCTGCGGGGCGACCTTGACCCGGGCCTCGCCGAGCGGTTCACCTTCGGCCTGATCAACTCGATCGTCGAGTGGTACCGCCCCGGGGGACGTTTCACCCCGGATGAGCTCGCCGATGCCGTGCTGCGGTTTCTGCGGGACGGACTGCGTCCCAGCGGCTCACCCGCCTAGTGTGGCCCGAGCCTGGCGCGGCTGCCCACGCGCCGTCGGCTGCGCACGCGCCGCCGAGCTCCCCACGCGCCACCGAGCTCCCCACGCGCCGTCGCACGCACGGATGACCACTCAGGGTGCCGGTGACCACTGGGGGTGCCCCTCCCAGCGTGGTCATCCGCACCCCGAGTGGGAATCCGCGGGTTGCATCGCGTCTTACGCGGCCGCCCCGGCCACCGGCGCCTTCGAGACGAGCGTCAGCACATCGTAGGTGGCGACGATCTCGTCCTTCTGGTTCGTGAGCACCGCATCCCAGTGCACCTCGCCGTACTCGTCGGTCTCGCGAGGGATGATCTGCTTCGCAGTGAGCGCCACGCGCACCCGGTCGCCGGGAGATGCCGGCGTGATGAAGCGGAGGTTCTCGAGACCGTAGTTGGCGAGCACTGGGCCGACGTCGGGCCACACGAAGAGTCCCGCGGCGAACGAGAGCAGCAGGTACCCGTGCGCCACACGACCCGGGAAGAACGGGTTGGCCGCGGCTGCCTCCTCGTTCGTGTGCGCGTAGAAGGTGTCTCCCGTGAACTCGGCGAAGTGCTCGATGTCTTCGAGCGTGATCTCCCGCTCGTCCGAGACGACCCGGTCGCCGATGCGCAGCTCCTGCAGGGACTTCTTGAAGGGGTGCACGTCGTCGCGAGTAGACGCACCCGTGTGCCACACCCCGGTGACCGCCGTGAGCATCTCGGGGCTGCCCTGGATCGCGGTGCGCTGCATGTAGTGGAACACGCTGCGCACACCGCCGAGCTCCTCGCCTCCGCCCGCGCGGCCCGGGCCGCCGTGCACCAGCATCGGCAGTGGCGAGCCGTGCCCGGTCGAGGATCGGGCATCGTCCCGGTCGAGCAGCAGCATGCGCCCGTTTGCTGATGCAACGCGACGGGTCAGCGTCGACACGAAGTCCGGATCGGCCGATGCGACGCTCGTCACGAGCGAGCCGCCGCCTCGAATCACCAGCTCAGCTGCCTGCTCGGGGGTGTCGTACGTGATCACGGAGCTGACGGGACCGAACGCCTCGGTGTCGTGCACCCGCTCCGCGTTCGGATCGGTGAAACGCAGCAGCATCGGCTCGAGGAGTGCGCCGCCTGCGGCGCGATCCTGGCCCGCCCCGATCACGATCTCACCGCCGTCGGCCACCAGCTTGTCGACCTGACGCAGCACCTCTTCGCGCTGCTCCGCCGAGGCGAGCGCGCCCATGGTCACGCCCTCGGTGCGAGGATCACCGACCACCACCTTCGCGGCGATGCGCTTGCGCACCGCCTCGACAAGATCGTCGGCTACCGGTGCGGGTACGATCGCGCGTCGAATCGCGGTGCACTTCTGCCCCGCCTTCGTGGTCATCTCAGTGACGAGCTGCCGCACGTAGGCGTCGAACTCGGGGGTGCCCGCCACCGCGTCGGGGCCGAGCACCGAGGCGTTGATCGAGTCGGTCTCAGCATTGAAGATCACGCCGCCCGTCTGCACGGCGTCGTGACGACGCAGCGCATCGGCGGTCGACGCTGAACCAGTGAACGACACCACGTCGCCGAGCTTCGTGTGGTCGAAGACATCACGCATCGATCCGGTCACGAGCTGTACGGAGCCGGCCGGCAGCAACCCCGACTCGACCATGATGCGCACCATGTGCTCGGCAAGGTAGGCGCCCGGGGTGGCGGGCTTGATCACCGATGGCATGCCCGCGAGAAATGCGGGTGCGAACTTCTCGAGCGACCCCCACACCGGAAAGTTGAAGGCGTTGATCTGCACCGCGGCACCTGGCAGGGTCGTGCGAATGTGACGGCCGAGGAAGGAGCCGTCCTTCGCGAGCACCTCGAGTGGACCATCGAGCTGCACATTCGCATTCGGCAACTCGCGGCGGCCCTTACCGGAGTAGGTGAAGAGCACGCCGATGCCGCCGTCGATATCGACCCAGGAATCGCTCTTGGTCGCCCCGGTCTGGTAGGAGAGTTCGTAGAGCTCCTGCTTGCGCTCGGTCAGCGCCAGTGCGAGCTGCTTCAGCAGCACGGCGCGCTGATGGAAGGTGAGGGCGCTCAGGCTCTGCTGCCCGACGGTGCGCGCGTGCTCGAGCACCTCACCAAGGCCGAGTCCTTCGGTCGATACCTGGGCTACGACCTCGCCCGTCGAGGCGTCGAACACCTCGGTGCCGGTGACGTCGGGGGCGGGTGCCCACCATGCGTCCCGCACATAGCTCTCCAGCATTCGTGTCATGGTCTGATCCCTACTTCTCGTTCTTCCAGTCGTAAAACCCCTGGCCGCTCTTGCGCCCCAGCTTGCCCTCGGTCACCATGTCCCGCAGCAACTGTGGCGGGGCGAAACGCTCGCCGAGGTCGCGCTCGAGTTGCTCCGCGATGCCGAGTCGCACATCGAGTCCGACGATGTCGGTGGTCTTGAGCGGACCCGTCGGGTGGCGGTACCCGAGCTCCATGGCGAGGTCGATGTCTTCGGCGCTCGCAACCCCCGACTCGACCATGCGGATTGCCTCGAGGGCGATCGCGACGCCGAGACGGCTCGAGGCGAACCCCGGGGAATCCGACACCGTGACCGGCGTTTTCTGCAGGGCGCGCACCCAGGCACGGGCTCGCTCGGGAAGCTCTGCGGCGACCCCGTCGTGCACCACGACCTCGATGAGCTTCGATGCCGGCACCGGGTTGAAGAAGTGCAGGCCGATGAACTGGCTCGGCCGTTCGAGGGCTTCGGCGAGCTGCGTCAGCGGGATCGACGAGGTATTCGAGGCGAGCACGGCGTCGCCGGGCACCTGCCGCTCGATCTCGGTGAGCGTCTCGAGCTTAAGGTCCAGCATCTCGGGCACGGCCTCGATCACCAGACGGCAGGCGCCGAAGGCCCCGGTGTCGGTGGCGACCGTCAAAGCCTGTTTCAGCAGTGCCGGATCGGCGTCGAACCCGCGGGCGACCGAGGCGTCGATGCTGGCCTCGATGCGTTCGCGCGCCGCCTCGGCCGAGGCGACATCGCGTTCGACCACGACCACATACGCGCCGGCGAGCAGGAACGCGTGGGCGATGCCGCCGCCCATGCGCCCGCCGCCCATGACACCGACCCGCGAGGGCACGGTCTCGGCGCTCGAATTACCAGTCGGGGGGTTCACTTCGGTCACTTCAGTCACTTCTGCTTCTTCCGCTCGAGGAACTCGGTCATTCGTCGCATCTTCTCAGGGCTCTCGAACAGCACCGACTGCTCCTGCAGGTCGATCTCGGGGTGTGCGGCGCGGGGTGCCTGGAGTACGCGCTTGGACGCCTGCGTGGCTGCCGGGTCGAGCGAGGCGATGCGCGAGGCGATCTTGAGCGCGCGGTCAAGCGCCGCCTCGGCGTCGGCCTCGAGGTGCGTGATCAGCCCGGCGCGCAGCGCTTCTTCGGCCTCAAGCACGCGGCCCGAAAGCAGAATCTCCGCCGCGAGCGGTTCGCCGACAAGCTCCCGGAGTCGCCAGGTCGCCCCGGCGGCAGCGATGATGCCGAGCCCGGTCTCGGGGTTGCCGATCCTGAGGGTCGGCGTGCCGACGCGGATGTCTGCGGCGTACGCGAGTTCTGCTCCGCCGCCGAGCGCATACCCGTCGAGCACGGCGATCACCGGCATGGGCAGTGCATTGATGCGCTGGAACGCCCGGGTGTTGATCCCCTCGAGCGCATCGGCGGCACGCCGCTCGCGAAGCTGCGCGATGTCGGCCCCGGCAGCGAAGGTGCCCCCCTCGCCGCGGAGCACGAGGGTGCGCGGCCGCTGCTCCAGTGATGCGCACAGCTCATGCAGGGCATCGATCAGCTGCTGGTCGATCGCGTTGCGCTTCTCGGGCCGATTGAGGGTGGCGAGCACGTGGGTGTTGTGATCCTCGATCAGCAGTGGTGAGGTCGCATCCATGGTTATACCCGCTCGATGATGGTCGCTGTGCCCTGGCCGACCCCGACGCACATCGTCGCGAGACCGTAACGTGAGTTCTCGCGTTCCATCCGGTTCAGGAGGGTGACGAGCAGACGGGAACCCGACGACCCGAGCGGGTGGCCGAGCGCGATGGCACCGCCGTCGGCGTTCACGCGCGCCGGGTCCAGGCCGAGACGCCTGATGGAGGCGAGCGATTGCGAGGCGAAGGCCTCGTTCAGCTCGATCGAGCCGAGGTCGTCCACGGAAAGCCCTGATCGCTGCAGCGCTTTCTCCGTTGCGGGCACCGGACCGAGCCCCATGACCTCGGGAGCGAGCGCGGCGGACACGCTCGTGACGATGCGTGCGCGAGGCGTCAGCCCGTACCGCTCCACCGCGTCAGCGCTCGCCACCAGCAACGCGCTCGCGCCGTCGTTCAGGGACGAGGAGTTACCCGCGGTCACCACGGTGCCGCCGGCGACGACGGGCCTGAGACCCGCGAGCACCTCGAGGGTGGTGCCGGGACGCGGCCCCTCATCAACGGCGACGACAGATTGCTTGCCCCGCCCGAGTTCGACCGTGACCGGCACGATTTCCCGCTCGAAGTGGCCGGCCTCGATCGCGGCAATGGCTCGCGCGTGGCTCTCAACCGCGAACGCGTCGGCGTCCTCCCTGCTGATGGCATCGACGCGGGCAACCTCCTCCGCGGTCTCGGGCATGGAAAACGTGGCTTTATCTCGGGCGGCGAGCTTCGGGTTTGTGAAGCGCCAGCCGATCGACGTGTCGAATTGTGCGCCGGGCTTTGCCCAGGCCTTGCCCGGCTTCTCCTGCACCCAGGGGGCGCGGGTCATCGACTCGACGCCGCCGGCGACGACCAGGTCGGCGTCGCCCGCTCGGATTGCCTGAGCTGCGTTCGCCACCGCGGTCATGCCGGAGGCGCAGAGTCGGTTCACCGTGTAGCCGGGGATGCTGTCTGGCAGGCCCGCGAGCAGCACGGCCATGCGTGCCACGTTGCGGTTGTCCTCGCCGGCCTGATTGGCCGCGCCGAGGATCACCTCGTCGAGCGCCTCGGCGGGGACCCCCGCTCGATCGACCACGCTCCTCACCACGGTCGCCGCGAGGTCGTCGGGCCGAGCCGCCGCGAGCGCCCCACCGTATCGTCCGACCGCGGTGCGAGCACCTTCGACGAGATAAGCATCTGGCATGTCCGGGCGACCTCCTTGTCGAACAGTCGCGATTTAGTGACTGAACGTTCAGTTATTGGGTTATCAGAATAGAACGAAGTGTCGACGCAGCGCAAACGGACGGCGACGGCTCCGCGTCGCATTCACGCCCGCATCGCGAGGCAGAGCGGGCCTCAGAGCCGCCCGTAGACCCGAAGCGGATGCTCGATCATCTCGACGAGACGACCGATGAACCCGGAAGCGTATCCCCCGTCGCACACGCGATGATCGAACACGAGCGACATCTGTGCAATGCGGCGCGCGACGATCTCACCGTCCACGACCCAGGGCCTCTCGATCACGCGCCCCATGCCGAGGATCGCGATCTCGGGGTGGTTGATGATCGCCGCGGACCCATCCACGCCGAAGCCGCCGTAGTTGTTGAACGTGAAGGTGGAACCTGTCAGCCGCGCCGGCGCGATTCGCCCGGTGCGCGCCTCCGCGCTCAACTCGCGCAGAGCCGCATCGAGCTCGTTGATGCTCAGCCGCTCGGCCTGCGGCAGCACGGGCACCGACAGGCCCCGCTCGCTGTCCACCGCGATGCCGAGGTTCACACCGTCGAACACGCTGAGCTCGGACCCGTCTTCGCTCAGACGTCCGGCCAGCATCGGATACTCGCCGAGCGCGAGCAGCACGAAACGCGCAACGAGCGTCGTGATCGACGGTGGACGGTTCCCGTCGGCGACCATCTGCGAGCGCAGCTGCCACAGCTCGGTGAAGTCCACGTCGACCCAGACCGTGGCCTCGGGAATCTCCGACCGGCTGCGGCTCAGCTTCGCCGAAACCGCCTTGCGGAGCGGGGAGAGCCGTTCAACCGACACGGCGCGTAGACCGTGCAGACCGGCCACGGCGTCTGCCGCGGCGGAGCCCTCCGAAGTCCGGTGCGCGCCCGCGACGCTCGTGTTCGTCGCTTGCATCACCTGCGCCGCGCGCAGCACGTCGGCCCTGGTCACCGCGCCGTCGCTCCCGGTCGCAGGTATGGTGCGAGGATCAATACCCAGCTCCTTGGCGAGCCGACGCACGATCGGGGATCGCACCGCGACGGTGCGGGCCTTCGGGGTTCCGCCGTTCACGGACGCGGGCTCGGTCCGCGGCGCGCCGGGGTTCGCACCGGCCGCCTGCAGCGAGGCAGGCTCGGCCGCGCTGTTTCGCCGCCTCCGGCGACCCTTGGTGGCGACGCTTTCGGTGCCGTAGCCGATGAGCACATTGCCCGAGCCAGCTCGCTCCTCGGCGCGATACGCCTCGGCTTCGACGCGGTCCCCGGCCGCGGGGACATCGGCGGCGGGGGCGTCGGTGGCGACGGACGTGGGGGCCTGATCCTCGCCCGAAGCGCCTGAACCGCCCGAACCGACGGAACCGCCCGAACCGACGGAACCGCTCGACTCGACCGAATCACCCGGATCACCGACGACCAGCACGGGCGAACCGGTTGCGACGGTCTCCCCCTCCTTACCGTGCAGTTCCAACACGGTGCCCGAGAACGGGCTCGGTAGCTCGACGATGCTCTTGGCGGTCTCGACCTCGGCGATCGCCTGATCCGTCGTGATCGTGTCGCCCACGGCGACGAGCCACTTCACAATGACCGCCTCGGTGAGCCCTTCACCGAGGTCGGGCAGCAAGAACGTCTGCGCGGTCATGCTCAGTCCTCCCAGTGCAGCGAATCGATGGCGTCGATCACGCGGTCGACGTCGGGCAGGTACCAGTGCTCGAGCTTCGGCGACGCGAACGGCACGTCGAATCCGGCGACGCGGCGCACGGGCGCCTCGAGGTACTCGAAGCACTGCTCGGAAATGCGCGCCTGAATCTCGGAGGCCACGCTCGCAAATCCCGGAGCCTCAGCGATCACCACAGCACGGCCGGTCGAGCGCACCGCACTCATCACGGTCTCGTCGTCGAACGGGGCGAGCGTGCGCACATCAACCACCTGCGCACTGCGGCCGTCCGCGGCGATGGCATCGGCGGCCTCCAGCGCTACCTGGATCGACGGCCCGTAGGAGACCAGCGTCAGGTCGGTACCCTCGCGGACCACGGCGGCCCGCCCGAGGTCGGCGACGATGGAGGTGTCGACGGGGCCCTTGGACCAGTAGAGCTTCTTCGGCTCCATGAAGACCACGGGATCGGGCGAAGCGATCGCCGCACGCAGCAGCGAGTAGGCCTCCTGCGGAGTGGACGGCGTCACCACGGTGAGGCCGGGCGTGTGGGCGTAGTACGCCTCGGAGGAGTCGCAGTGGTGCTCGACGCCGCCGATGCCACCTCCGAAGGGAATGCGGATCACCATTGGCAGGCGGAGGGCACCCTTCGTGCGGTTGCCCATCTTCGCAACGTGGCTCGCGACCTGCTCGAACGCCGGGTAGGCGAACGCGTCGAACTGCATCTCGACCACCGGGCGCATCTCGTTCATGGCCATACCGATCGCGGTCCCGATGATGCCGGACTCGGCCAGCGGGGTATCGAAACAGCGTTCCTCGCCGTACTTCGCGGTGAGCCCGTCGGTGATGCGGAACACCCCGCCGAGTGCTCCGACGTCTTCGCCGAACACGAGCACGCTCGGGTCGCTCTCGATCGCGTCGGCGAGGGCGAGGTTCAAGGCCGCCGCCATGCTCATCGTCTGGACGCCGCGCTCCGCGTGGGCCGGTGACGCGTTGCTGCGGTCGGTGTGCGTCAGTGCTTCGGTGCTCATGCCACGGCCTCCGTTCGCGCGATCTCGTCTTGCAGCAGCTCCCACTGCTTCGCCAGTATCGGGGGTCGCTGCTCGTAGACGTGGGCGAACAGCTCGGCCGGGTCGACCCGGACATCGCGGTTCATCGCGTCGCGCAGGTCGGCGGCGATGCGTTCGGCGTCGGCCGCGAACTTGGCCTCGGTCGCCTCGTCGAGGGCACCGCTGCTCCTCAGGTGTTCGCGGATCCGGGTCAGCGGGTCGCGTTCGATCCACCGCTGCACTTCCTCGCGTTCGCGGTACCGGGTGTCGTCGTCGGCGTTGGTGTGGGCCTGCATGCGGTAGGTGTGCGCCTCGATGAGGCTCGGCCCGTCGCCGGCTCGGGCCCGATCCACGGCACCGCCGAGCACCGAGAGCACCGCCGCGACGTCATTGCCGTCGACGCGCTCGCCAGGCATGCCGTATCCCACGGCCTTGTGCGCGAGTGACGGAGCGGCCGTCTGACGTGACAGCGGCACCGAGATCGCGAACTCATTGTTCTGCACGAGGAAGACCACCGGCAGATGGAACACCGCCGCGAAGTTCATCGCCTCGTGGAAGTCGCCCTCGCTCGTGGCCCCGTCACCGCACATCGCGACGACGACCGTGTCTTCGCCCCGAAGCTTCGCGGCGTGGGCGAAGCCGACGGCATGCAGCAACTGGGTTGCCAGCGGGGTGGCCTGGGGTGCGACGCGGTACTTCTTGGGGTCGTAGCCGGAGTGCCAGTCACCGCGTAGCAGCACCATGGCGTCTTCGGGGGTCACGCCCCGGGAGATGACCGCGACGGAATCGCGATAGGTGGGGAAGAGCCAATCCTGCTCGCAGAGCACCATTGCCGCGGCGACCTGGCACGCTTCCTGTCCGTGCGACGACGGGTAGACGGCGAGCCTCCCCTGACGCACGAGCGCGTTGCACTGCTCATTGATGCGCCGCCCGTTCACGAGCGCGGCGTACGCTTCGAGCAGGCGTTCCTGGGCTGGGGCCGGATAGTCGGGGTGCTCTGATGCGGCACCGTGGGCATCGATCAGCTGCACCGGTGTCTCGCTGGGCAGCAGGCCATGGTCTGGGGAAGACACAATTCCTCCTCGAATCTGGATGTTCTGCTACCCATAGTGGCCCATGGATCAACTCCGTTCGGTTCTTGGACGCCTATTCTGGACGAACTGCATCTCGTTCCGGGGAATGCAACCGTTTCGTCTCGCATGCGTGGCACACACTCCATACCGCCCAGACGATCTGATCGCGTCGTCGGCTTCGCCCGGCGACCAGCACGAAGCGACGCAAGAGATTGGGCACGCTCACCGCAGCAAAAAAACGGGCCCCGAGGGGCCCGCTCAGCACTATGCTCGTCGGAGGCTGCTGCACCGCCGCTCGCGGCGACCGACTCAGATCGAGAGCCGCTCCTTCACGACCGTCGCAAGATCGTCGGCGAGCTGCTGCGCCTGCGTCTCGTCGGCGGCCTCGACCATGACGCGCACGACCGGTTCTGTGCCGGAAGGCCGCAGCAGCACGCGCCCTGAGCCGCCGAGCACTGCCTCCACCTGCGCGACCGCCTGCTGCACGACCTCGTCGTTCGTCCGCGTGCGGTCCACTCCACGCACGTTGACCAGCACCTGCGGGTAGACCCGCATGCACGACGCCAGCTCGGCGAGGGACTTGCCCGTGCGCTTCATCTCTGCCGCAAGATGCAATCCGGTCAGAATGCCGTCTCCCGTGGTTGCATACTCGCTCATGATCACGTGCCCCGACTGCTCGCCGCCGAGGGAGAATCCGCCGGCATTCAACCGCTCGAGCACGTAGCGATCGCCGACGCCGGTCTCAACCACCTCGATGCCCTTGTCGGCCATCGCGAGCTTGAGACCGAGGTTGCTCATCACCGTGGCGACGAGCGTGTTCTGGTGCAGTTTGCCGCGCTCCGACATCGATAGGGCGAGGATCGCCATAATCATGTCGCCGTCAACCGTGTTGCCGGCAGCGTCGACCGCGAGGCACCGATCCGCGTCGCCGTCATGCGCGATACCGAGGTCGGCACCGTGCTCCAGCACCGCGGCCCGGAGCGGCTCAAGGTACGTGGAGCCGACACCGTCATTGATGTTGAAACCGTCGGGCGCGTTGCCGATCACCGTGACCTTGGCACCAGCATCGGTAAACACGTCGGGCGAAACGCCGGCCGCTGCACCGTGCGCGCAATCGAGCACGACATGCAGCCCGTCGAGCCGCTGCCCCTCGAGTGTGCCGAGCAGGTGTACGAGGTAGCGGTCCTCAGCATCGGCGAACCGCCGAATGCGGCCGACCTCCCGGCCGGTCGTGCCGGCTCGCGGCATCTCCATCGCTTCCGCGATCTCGTCTTCGACCTCGTCGGGCAACTTCAGGCCGCCCGCCGCGAAGAACTTGATACCGTTGTCGGGCGCGGGGTTGTGCGACGCCGACACCATGACGCCGAAGTCGGCACCGGTGTCGGCGACCAGGTACGCGGCGGCTGGCGTCGGGATGACACCGGCCTCAAGCACGTCCACTCCGGCCGAGGCGAGGCCCGCGGCGACCGCGGCAGCGATGAACTCGCCGGACACGCGCGGGTCGCGCGCGACCACCGCGGTGGCCCGGCGACTCTCGGCCCGGGCGTTGCGACCGAGCACAAAGGCTGCGGACTGAGCGAGGCCCAGGGCCAGCTGTGCGGTGACATCCACCCCAGCCAGACCCCGGACCCCGTCGGTGCCGAACAGGCGACCCATGCGAGTACCCGCGCTGCTTAACGCTTCGAGTACTGCGGCGCCTTGCGGGCCTTCTTCAGACCGGCCTTCTTGCGCTCGATGACGCGAGCGTCGCGGCTCAGGAAGCCGGCCTTCTTCAGCGTCGGGCGGTTGTGCTCGGCATCGATCTCGTTGAGGGCACGGGCGATCGCGAGGCGAAGCGCTCCGGCCTGACCCGAAGGGCCCCCGCCCTTAATGCGGGCGGTGACATCGTACGAGCCGTTCAGGTCGAGCACGGTGAAGGGGTCGGTGATGAGCTGCTGGTGCAGCTTGTTCGGGAAGTACTCGGCGAGCTCACGACCGTTGACGGTCATGTTGCCCGAACCGGGGACGAGGCGCACGCGGGCGATGGCCTGCTTGCGACGGCCCACCGCCGCACCGGGAACGGTGAGGGCGGGGCGCGGGGTCGCGGCGGAAGCCTGCGACGCCGGGGTCTCGGTGGTGTAGCTCTCGACGGCCACGTTCTCTTCAGTCACTTTGAAAGTCCTCTTCTTCGTCGCGCGCTTACTGAGCGACCTGGCCGATGGTGTACGGGATGGGCTGCTGCGCGGCGTGCGGATGCTCCGGGCCTGCGTAGACCTTCAGCTTGCGGAACTGATCGCGGCCGAGCGAGTTCTTCGGCAGCATGCCGCGGATCGCCTTCTCGACAGCGCGCTCGGGGTTCTTCTCGAGCAGCTCGGTGTAGCTGACCGAGCGCAGACCGCCCGGGTACCCCGAGTGGCGGTACGCGAGCTTCTTCGACGCCTTGTTCGCGGTCAGCACGACCTTGTCGGCGTTCACGATGATCACGTGATCGCCCATGTCCATGTGGGGGGCGAAGGTGGTCTTGTGCTTGCCGCGCAGGAGTGCGGCGGCGTGGGATGCCAGGCGGCCGAGCACCACATCGGTGGCGTCGATGACGAGCCAGTCGTGCTTCTGCTCTGCGGCCTTCGGCGAATATGTGCGAGTCACAGTGTGCTGCTTTCGTTCGAAATGGAGTGGTTCGTGGATCCCTCCCCTGCCGCGTCCCGCTCCGCCTCATGGCGCTTCGAGTGCATCGGCCCTGGGGGGCTCACATTCGGGTGCATTCGCACCAAGGGTCTACTCTAGCAGGTTTCTCGTCTATTCGCCCCGCGGGCGGTGCCTGCCCACCCCTGCGGGCGGTGCTTACTCGTCCAGCGGGTGGCGTCGCGCGCGGGTCTGCTCGGCGCGTGCCGCAAGTTCGTCGTCGGGGGCATAGACGATCTCCTCGAGCGAGAGGCCGTGCGCCGGCATCACCGCGAACCGGCTCGTGCGCTCGCGGGCGTCCCGGAGCGCGACGAGCTCGTCGCGCTCGATCCTCGCGCTGCCGACCGCGACAACACCGCCGACGAGCGCCCGCACCATGGAATGGCAGAAGGCGTCTGCCTCGATCGTCGCCGCAAACGCACCGTCCTCGGTGACTCGCCAGTCAAAGCGCAGCAGTTCGCGAATAGCAGTCGCTCCCTCGCGCGCCTTGCAGAATGTGGTGAAGTCCTGCAGTCCGAGCAAGCGGTCGCTCGCGAGCTGCATCTGCTCAAGGTTGAGGGTGCGTGGTACTGACGCGGTGAAGCGGGCCGTCAACGGGTCGGGGCGCGATCCTTCGCCGCGCACCCGGTACTCATAGCGGCGACTGACCGCCCCGAATCGCGCATCGAACGCCGCCGGTGCCGCTGTGACGGCGAGAATGACAACATCCGTGGCCCCGCGCCGAGCGAGCAGTCCGTTCAGGCGACGGGCGGTGATCCTCACTGCTATGTCGTCGTCGACATCGACGTGAGCGACCTGGCCTCTCGCGTGGACCCCCGCGTCGGTGCGACCTCCCACCGTCAACCGCGGCGGCTCGGTCCCGGTTCGCACGGTCAGGACCTCGAGCGCCGCCTCGATCTCCCCCTGCACCGTACGCAGTCCCGGCTGCGTGGCCCAACCGTGAAAGTCGGTGCCGTCATACCCGATGTCGAGCCGCAGTCGCATGGGCTTAGACTATACAGGTTGCGCGAAGCGGCACGCGGGAGCGTCCACGCGGGATCGCCAGCGCACCACCGACTCGGACAGCCCGAGCAGAGATCTTGCGCATGACCACACCGCCGCTCAGCACCTCCGCCGCGCGCCCTCGCCTGGGCGGGCTCGACGGACTCCGCGCGATCGCGGTCGGTCTCGTGGTCGTGTACCACCTCTTCCCGGCTGCACTGCCCGGCGGATTCCTCGGCGTGGATGTGTTCTTCGTCATCAGCGGGTTTCTGATCACGACCCTGCTGCTGGCCGAGCACCGGGAACGCGGGCGGATCGACCTGGTCGCGTTCTGGCGTCGTCGGGCCCGCAGGCTCCTGCCCGCCCTCGCGCTCGTGCTGCTCGTGTGCACGAGTCTCGCCGCGCTGCTGAGCTACATTGGCGGCGGTACCGACCTGCTGGTGAATGTGGGATCACAGCTTGCGGGGGCCTCGTTCTTCGTGGCGAACTGGGTCTTCGTCGCGCTCGGCTCCGACTACTTCGCACAGGGCGACCCGGAGTTGTTCCGCAACATGTGGTCGCTCGCCATTGAGGAGCAGTTCTATGTGGTGCTGCCGCTCGTGCTGCTCCTCGCGCTGCGCATGCGATCACGTGCGACGAGGGCCGTCTTTTTCGGCGTGTTCGGCATTGCGTCGGCCGTGTGGATGGCCGTGCTCTTTCTCGCTGGCGCGCCTGCGACGCGGGTCTATTTCGGCACGGATTCGCACGTCTTCGGGCTGCTGCTGGGCGTGGCGCTTGCGTGCGCGCTGCGCCCCGGGTCGCTCGCGGCTCCGGTGCCCGTGCTGCGGGTCTGGCAGCAGGTCGCGTTGCTGGTTGTGGGTGCCACAGGCCTCTCGCTACTCGGCTACCTGGCATGCACGGTGCGCGAGGGCGGGCCCGAGAGCTTCACCGGCGCGTTTCAGCTCGCAACCGTCGCGGTGCTGGTCGTCGTGTGGGCGGCGACCCGGCCCGGGGCCTGGCTCGGCCGGGCGCTCGACGTGCAACCTCTGCGGTGGATCGGGGAGCGCTCGTACGGCATCTACCTGTGGCACTGGCCGCTGCTGCTGATCGTGGAGGCCTGGGTTTCGGCCGGGGTGGCCGGCTCCGCCGGGCTTGTCGGCTGGGCAGATGACTGGCTCGTTCCGGTCCTCACCCTGTTGCTGACCCTCGCCTGCGCCGCACTGTCGCACCGGTACATCGAACAGCCGATTCGTGCGCTCGGCCTGCGACGAGCCATCCGCCGGGCGATGCGGCCAGCGCGTCTGCACGGCCGCAGCCTCGCCGTGGGTGTGGGCGTGCTCGCGGTCCTGGTCGTCACGATACCCGTGACCGGCGTCGCGATCGCGACCGCGCCCGTACAAACGGCCGCCCGCGCGGACTCGGACGGCGCCGACGCTGTCGCTCGGGGCCAAGCGGCGCTCGCCGGGGCGGGCGGCGGGTCCGACCGCGCACAGGCCCGTGACACGAGCGATCGCCTGCCCACCGACGCTGCGGCCACCGACACCACCGGATTCGACACCCCGGAGGGCTTCAGCACCGAGTGGGCCAAGGACCCCGTGTACACGCCGCCCCCGCCGGAACCGATTGAGAGCTGGCAGATCTTCGCCCTTGGTGACTCGGTGATGCTCGCGAGCGCGCCTGAACTCGTCGAGGCGTTTCCGGACATATGGATCGACGCGGCCGTGTCGCGCGGGCTCGCTGCCGGGATCGGCATTGCCGAGGATCTTGCAGCGCAGGGCCAGCTGCGCGAAGTGCTCGTCGTCGGGCTCGGAACGAACGGGCCGATCGACGAAGCTGACCTCGAGGCGCTGCTGCGCGTCGCCGGCGATGATCCTCGCATCGTGCTGGTGAACGCCTACGGTGATCGCTGGTGGATCCCCGAGGTGAACGCTCAGCTCGAGGCATTCGCCGAGGCGCACCGCGGCGTCACGCTTGCGGACTGGGAGGCGGCCATCGCGGAGGTGCCCGACGGTCTAGCGGGCGATGAGATTCACCCGAACCCCAGCGGCGGCACGGCCTATGCGGAGGCGGTGCAGGAGGCGCTCGACGAACTCATCACGAGGCAGGAGCAACCGAGGAACGCGTAGAGCCCCGTCTCGCAGTGCGGGACGGGGCTCTTCAGGCGGGCGTGTGAGGAGTTACTTCTCCTCGGCCGGTGCCTCTTCAGCAGACTCAGCAGCCTCGGGTGCTTCAGCAGCCTCCTCAGTGGCGGCCTCGGGTGCGTCTTCCTTGGCAGCTTCTGCAGCCTCATCGGCCGGGGCTTCGGCAGCTTCGTCAGCAGCGGCCTCGGGTGCCTCGTCAGCGGCCTCTTCGACGACCTCGGCAGCGGGTGCCTCGTCCTTCCCGGCGCGCTTCGGCTTCGGGTTGACGGGCTCGAGCACGAGCTCGATCACCGCGAGCGGCGCGTTGTCGCCCTTGCGGAACCCGGTCTTGATGATGCGGGTGTAGCCACCCTCGCGGTTCTCGACGAGCGGCGCGATCTCGGTGAAGAGCTCGTGCACGACCGACTTATCGAGAATCTGGCGCATGACGCGACGACGCGCGTGCAGGTCGCCGCGCTTCGCGAAGGTGACAAGACGCTCAGCCACCGGCTGCAGGCGCTTCGCCTTGGTCTCAGTGGTCTGGATGCGCTTGTGCTCGAACAGCTGCGAAGCCATCTGGTTCAGCAGCATGCGCTCGTGTGCGGGACCGCTTCCGAGGCGGGGACCCTTCTTGGGCTTAGGCATTGTGTACTCCGTTTGATGAAACCGGCCGAGAACGACCGAGGAAATTAGTTGACGTCGTCCTCGTAGCTGTAGAACTGTGCACCGTCGAAGCCGGGCACGGCGTCCTTCAGCGAAAGACCCATTTCGGTGAGCTTGTCGCGCACCTCGAACACCGACTTCTGACCGAAGTTGCGGATGTTCATGAGCTGCGCCTCGCTGAGTGCAACGAGCTCGCTGACCGTGTTGATGCCCTCGCGCTTCAGGCAGTTGTAGCTGCGCACCGACAGATCGAGGTCTTCGATCGGGATCGACAGCTCGCCGTCGACGACGACCTCGGCGGGGGCCGGGCCGATCTCGACGCCCTCGGCGGCGGTGTTCAGCTCGCGGGCGAGGCCGAACAGCTCGACGAGGGTCGAACCGGCCGAGGCGATCGCGTCGCGTGGGGAGATCGCGGGCTTGGTCTCGACGTCGACCACGAGGCGGTCGAAGTCGGTGCGCTCACCGGCACGAGTCGCCTCGACGCGGTAGGTCACCTTGAGCACCGGCGAGTAGATCGAGTCGACCGGAATGCGGCCCACCTCTGCATCGTCGTTGCGGTTCTGAGCGGCCGAGACGTAGCCGCGGCCGCGCTCGATGGTGAGCTCCAGCTCGAACTGAGCCGAGTCGCCGAGCGTCGCGATCACCAGCTCGGGGTTGTGCACCTCAACACCGGCGGGAGCCGAAATGTCTGCGGCGGTCACTTCACCGGCACCGGTCTTGCGCAGGTAGGCGGTGATGGGCTCGTCGTGCTCGCTCGAGACCACGAGATCCTTGATGTTCAAGATGATCTCGGTCACGTCCTCGGTCACGCCGGGGATCGTGGTGAACTCGTGAGCGACACCCTCGAAGCGAACGCTGGTGACAGCGGCACCGGGGATCGACGAGAGCAGGGTGCGACGCAGCGAGTTGCCGAGCGTGTAGCCGAAGCCGGGCTCGAGGGGCTCGATGACGAAGCGCGAGCGGAACTCGGAGATGGATTCTTCAGTCAGGGTTGGGCGCTGTGCGATGAGCACGGTGTGTGTTCCTTTCGCTGGAGTCCGCTATATGACTCGTGCGGGTAATGGAATGAAAAGGAAGGACTGAGTGTGTGCCTGGCGCTGCGGCCGCTGGGAGTGATCCGTCGCAGTCGCAGACCGCCAGTGTTCGCCGCGCAGCACGCGGCGAAGCCGTGAGCTCAGACGCGGCGGCGCTTGGGCGGACGGCAACCGTTGTGGGTCTGCGGGGTGACGTCGGTGATCGACCCCACCTCGAGGCCCGCGGCCTGCAGCGAACGGATCGCGGTCTCGCGGCCCGATCCCGGTCCCTTCACGAAGATGTCGACCTTCTTCATGCCGTGATCCTGCGCCTTACGCGCAGCGTTCTCGGCGGCGAGCTGCGCGGCGAACGGAGTCGACTTGCGCGAACCCTTGAAGCCGACGCCACCTGAAGAGGCCCAGCTGATCACGGCACCGGTGGTGTCGGTGATCGAGACGATCGTGTTGTTGAAGGTCGACTTGATGTGGGCCTGGCCCACGGCGACGTTCTTCTTATCCTTGCGACGCGGCTTGCGTGCCGCGGTCTTTGGTGCAGCCATTGAGTGTTCTCCTGAAAGCTAGGTGGTCGCGCTGACCGGGTTACTTCTTCTTGCCGGCGACGGTGCGCTTCGGCCCCTTGCGGGTGCGAGCGTTCGTCTTGGTGCGCTGGCCGTGCACGGGAAGACCCTTGCGGTGGCGCAGACCCTGGTAGCTTCCGATCTCGACCTTGCGGCGGATATCGGCCGCGACCTCACGACGGAGATCACCCTCGACCTTGAAGTTCGCGTCGATGTAGTCGCGAAGTGCGACGAGCTGATCGTCGGTCAGATCCTTCACACGGATGTTGCCGTCGATGCCGGTGTCAGCCAGCGTCTTCAGCGCGCTGGTGCGGCCGACGCCGTAGATGTAGGTGAGTGCAATCTCCACGCGCTTATCACGTGGGATGTCAACTCCTGCGAGACGTGCCATTCTGGCTCTCCTTGGGGTTGTGGAGGTGTGGTGCGCATCGGGGGTTCGGGCCTCCGCCCCGAGGTGTCCACCGCGATCCTCGTATCAAGAATCAAAGCTTCTTCGATGCGCAGTTGTGTATTGAATTGTGATTGTGTGCGTGAGCCTGCGGCTCCGAGCCTTGGCCGTGGCGCTGCCTCGTCGAGATCGCGTGCGATCCTGAGGAAGTAACATCGCCGGACGCCACAAGCTACGGGGCGTTAGCCCTGCCGCTGCTTGTGGCGGGGGTTGCTCTTGCAGATCACCATGACGCGGCCGTGGCGGCGAATCACCCTGCAGTGATCGCAGATGGGCTTGACGCTGGGCTTGACCTTCATTGCGGTTCCTTACTCGCTGTCCTCGTACTCGCAGAATGCCGCGAGCCGTTACTTCTCAGCGGGCTTACTTATAGCGGTAGACGATGCGGCCGCGGGTCAGATCGTAGGGCGTCAGTTCTACAATCACGCGATCCTCCGGGAGGATGCGGATGTAGTGCTGACGCATCTTGCCCGAGATGTGGGCGAGCACCTTGTGCCCATTGGTCAACTCAACGCGGAACATCGCGTTGGGCAGAGCCTCGACAACCTGGCCCTCGATCTCGATGACGCCGTCTTTTTTGGCCATATCCTCTATATCGCTTAAGTAAGTGTGCTGATCATGCGAGTGCCTCATGCCCAGCTCGCGGGATCGCGAAAACGGGCGCAAAGCACCAAAGACCAATACTATACGCGAGAGCGCAAGTATTTCAAGTGCGATTCGGCTGTCCATCGGCGTCGTTGCCGCCGGATAGGCTCGATCCATGTTATCTGCCGCCGACTTCGACCCCGAAACCCTGGCGCGTGTCGCCGCTGAGCTCGCCACGGAGGTGGGCCGACGCATCCGTGAGATGCGGGATGTCGGTGTCGGTGTCGCGGCGACGAAAGCGAGCCGGTCCGATGTGGTGACGGACGCGGATCGACGGGCGGAGCAGCTGATCGCCGAGCGCCTGGAGCAGGTGCGCCCGCAGGACGGCATCCTCGGCGAGGAGGGCGCAAGCAGCGAGAGCTCCTCGGGCATCACGTGGGTGGTCGATCCGATCGACGGTACGGTCAACTACCTGTACGGCCTCCCCGGTTACGCGGTGAGCATCGCTGCGACGGTGTCGTCCGGCGCTGAGGCGCGAGGATCGGCACCGCCCGCGGGCACTACCTCCGATGGGCGCCGCGCCATTGCCGGGGCGGTGTATGTGCCGGTCACCGACGAGCTCTACGTTGCGCACGAAGGCGGAGGGGCGACACTGAACGGCGAACCGATTCGCGTCTCGACCGAGACGGAACTCGAGCTCGCACTGGTCGCCACCGGTTTCGGTTACACGACCGAGCGCCGGACCGAGCAGGCGCAGGTCGTGCGGCAGCTGATCCCCCGCGTGCGCGATGTGCGCCGAATGGGCGCGGCATCCGTGGATCTGTGCAGTGTGGCATCCGGACGCCTCGACGCCTACTACGAACGGGGCCTGCACCCCTGGGACTATGCGGCCGGTGCGCTCATCGCGCGCGAGGCAGGGGCCGCGATCCTCGCGCTCGGCGACGATGAGCTTCCAGGCGAATCGATGCTCATTGTCGGCCCGCCGAAGCTTGCCGCTTCATTGCGGGATGCCGTGCGGGACGCCTATGCGGGCCTCGCGTAGCGGATCACCGCCATGTCCGATATCCGCGTGCGAAACGCACGGCCGGCCAGCAGAATGGACGCATGACCCTCCCCGGCACCGCGCACCCCGCCACGCTGCAGCTCGACTTCGAGGGGTGCTACCGCGCGATCGCGGGGCGAGACACGCGCTGGGATGGACGGATCTATCTCGGGGTGTCGAGCACCGGGATCTACTGCCGACCGTCGTGTCCGGCGCGCAAGCCGAAGCCGGAGAACTGCCGCTTCTTCCCGAGCGCGGCCGCGTGCGTCGCGGCGGGCTTTCGCGCGTGTAAGCGGTGCAGGCCCGACTCGCTCCCCGGAACTCGGGACTGGGACGCCCGGGGCGATCTTGCCGCGCGAGCTGTGCGACGCATCCGCGACGGGGCGGTCGACATCGCGGGCGTCGGCGGCCTCGCACGCGAGCTCGCCGTGAGTGAGCGGCACCTGCATCGGGTGCTCGTCGAGCAGGTCGGCGCGGGCCCGCTGCAACTGGCCAGAACTCGCCGCGCGCACGCGGCCCGCGCCCTGATCGAGCAGACCGACCTGCCGCTCACCGATATCGCGTTCGCCGCAGGCTTCGGCAGCGTGCGTCAGTTCGGCGACACCATGCGCGAGGAGTTCGGGGTCGCACCGTCGCAGCTCCCGCGCGCTCGTAGTGGTGCCGCCCGCACCACGGGCGAGGATCGGCATGCGCCCGGTCGCTCTGCCCCTGCCCCTGCCTCTGCCTCAGCTTCCGCCGGGGCTCAGGGAGCCACAGAGCCGATCTCGGCCGAGCGGCCCGTGCTCGCGCTCACCCTGCGCACCCGGACCCCCTATGACTCAACCGGGGTGCGCTCCTTTCTCGCCGCGCACGCCGTCCCCGGACGTGACCAAGTCGACGGGTCGACGACCTCCCACGCGCTCGATGTGCCCGGCGGCATCGCGATCGCGACAATCGACTGGAGCCAGGTGCGCGAGCGCGCGGGCTGGGCGTCACTGCCGGTTCGCCTGGAACTTCCCGGACTGGCCGACGTGACAGCCGCGATCTCCGTCGTGCGACGACTGCTCGACCTCGATGCCGATCCCGCCCAGATCGCTGCGGCCCTCGGCGGGGATCGAACACTCGCCCCGCTCCTTCAGCGACGGCCGGGGCTGCGCCTGCCGGGAGCCCGCCACCCCGCGGAGTTCGCCCTCGGCGTCGTGCTCGGGCAGCAGGTGTCGCTCGCCGCGGCGCGCACCCTGCAGGGTCGGCTCGCCCGAGAGTTTCAGCCGGAGGCGCGGAGGCGATCCTCGGCCGCACCCGCTGCCCCGGAACAAACCGACTCTGCCCCCTGGCTCGCCGCACCCGACATCGCCCGCATCGCCGCCACCCAGGTCGACGAGCTCCGTGCACGCATCGGCCTGAACCGGGGCAGGGCCGAGGCTCTGCGCCTGCTGGCGGCCGCGATCGACGCGGGGCTGGACCTCGGCCCGGGCGCGGACCGGAATCACGCGCGAACCCAGCTCGCCGCCATTCGCGGCGTCGGACCGTGGACGGTCGAGCTCATCGCGATGCGCGCGCTCGGCGACCCCGACGCGTACCCGGCCGGCGACCTCATCCTGCGGCGAGCGCTGGGCACGCGGACCGATCGCGACACGCGGGCCGTCGCCGAGGCCTGGCGACCCTACCGCGGGTACGCAACCCAGCACCTCTGGGCTGACTTTCTCGCCGCGCAGGCGGCAGCCACCCGAACCACTCCAGACCTCATCCGGACCCCATCGAGAAGGAACACACATGAGCCCGGCACCACCCCTTGACCGCGTCGTCGTCACCATCGCTGGCACCCCGTTCCACGCCCTCATCACCCCCGAAGACGGCACGATTCGCGCCGCGGGCTTCGCGACCGAGCACGACCCCGAAGCATCGGAACTCTTCGAGCGCCTGCGCCGGCTCGACCCCGGGCTCGCTTCTCGTGGCGTCGCGATCACCCCGCTCAACGGCGGTCCGGTGCACGAGGCGCTCCTCGCCTACGGGGCCGGGGAGGTGTCCGCCATCGACGCGCTGCCGGTGTCGCAGCCCGCGTCGCCGTTTCGCGACGAGGTGTGGCGCACGCTCCGCGCCGTCGAACCGGGGTCGCCGGTCACCTACACCGAGCTCGCCGCGCTGGCGGGGCGTCCCGCTGCGGTGCGGGCCGCGGCATCGGGCTGTGCGAACAACCTCGTGGCGCTCGTCGTGCCGTGCCACCGCATCGTTCGGAGCGATGGCGGCCTCGGCGGTTACCTCTTCGGCGTCGAACTCAAGCGTCGCCTGCTCGAGTTCGAGGCAGCGCACGCCACCGCTTCGCGCTGAACGGGCCCACCGCGATCGAATCCGCCGCGATCAAACCCGGCGGTACGCGAGGTCGCGAATGTCTCGGCCCTTGTCGATCCCCTTCTGTTCGAAAGCGGTGAGCACTCGGCCCTCGAAGCGCGGTGCCCACTCCCCCTCGAAGGCCCGCTCGAAGCCGGGGGCGGCGTCCATTACGCGCACCATGTGGTCGGCGTAGTCCTGCCAGTCGGTGGCGAGCCGCAGCGTGCCGCCCGGGCGCAGCGCGCGGGCGGCGATCCTCGCGAAATCTGCCGACACGAGGCGGCGCTTCTTGTGCCGTTCCTTCGCCCAGGGGTCGGGGAAGAACACCCACAGCTCGTCCACGGAGCCTTCGGGGAGGGCGCGCTCCAGCACCTCGGGCGCGTTCGCCTCCACGAGCTTCAGGTTGTCAGCGGCGGCCCACTCCGCCCGAATCATCGTGCGCGCGAGCCCCGCGCGGAACACCTCGATCGCGAGAAAATTGCGCTCGGGGTGCTGCTCGGCCGCATGCACGACTGCGTGCCCCTGCCCGGATCCGACCTCGACCGTGAGCGGTGCCTCCCGACCGAAGAGCGCCACCGGGTCGACCTGCGCGTCGTGGGAGACGCTCGTCGCGGCGTGCCCGCGCGGCAGTTCAAGCAGGTAGCGGGGGCCGAGTCGTTCCCAGGCGCGCTGCTGCGACGGGGTCATGCGGCCGCTCCGGCGCACGAACGAGACGGGCCGGTCGCGGAAGGTTCGGGGGTCGAAACTCTTGGGCGGGAGGGGTTGCTGATGCTCCGGCTGCGCGGTCACCGAGCGTTCCGCCTCCGGCTGCGCGGTCACCGAGCGTTCCGCGTCCGGCTGCGCGGCTGCCGGTTCGGCTGCCGCGCGATCCTCGTGTACATCATTTGCTTGCTCAGGCACCCGACAAGCCTAACTTCTTCGCAGCACGGTCTCACCTCGGCACCACGGCGGATGCTTGCCCGGCTTCCCCGCTCGCGCGCCCGCACCCCGTAACATGGGTGCATGACCCGACGGATGCTGCTGGTGAACGGACCGAACCTCAACCTCCTCGGCGTGCGCGAACCCGAGGTCTATGGCACCGACACCCTCGACGACATCGTCGCGCTCGCGACACGCACCGCCGCGGAATTCGGCTTCGAGGTCCGGGCCATGCAGTCGAACCATGAGGGTGCGCTGATCGACGCGATCCACGAGGCGCGGGAGGACTGCGAGGCAATCGTCATCAACCCCGGAGCGTTCACCCACACCTCAATCGCCCTGCGCGACGCCCTCAGCGGGGTGGCGCTGCCGTTCGCGGAGGTGCACCTGAGCAACGTGCACGCTCGGGAAGAGTTCCGCCACCACAGCTACCTTGCCCCGCTGGCGGAGTTCGTCATCACCGGGGCCGGCATGCAGGGGTACGAGTTCGCCGTGCGCAGGTTGGCAACGCTGCTGCGGTAGTTCTTCAGCTTTCCGGACTCGCCGGAACCGGTCTGGCGTCCACCGTCTACCGCCTACGGGGCCGTCGGGAAGAACGCGAACAGCTCGGGGTTGTGCGCGTGCACCAGCACGGCGAACACGACCGCGTCGAAAAGCAGGTGAACCGTGACGACGTAGCCGAGCGAGCGTGTTCTGAGAAAGATGAAGCCCTGCACGAGCGCGAACGGCACGGTGAGCAGCGGACCCCAGGACCGGTAGCCGAGCTCCCAGAGGAACGACACGAAGACCACCGCCTGCAGGAGGTTCGCCAGCCACGGGGGAATATGCCGCAGTAGCACCGCGAACACGGTGCAGATGAAGAAGAGTTCGTCCCAGATGCCGACCGCGCCGACTCCGAGAAAGAGCCTTGCGATGAGATCCGGGGTGTCGACGACCGGCCAGTTCTGGTAGACCCCCGAGGCAATGAAGTAGAAGGGGAGGATGAGCCAGCCGAGCAGCAGCACGACGACAAGCCAGCCCCAATGCAGCGGGCCCCAGCGGTGCCCGCGCCAGGGAAAGCCCGTCGCGCGATCCCGGTAGATGAATCGCGAAACCATATAGGGCACGAGCACCGCTCCCCCGAGCGCAAGCGTGAAGCGCAGCATCGCGAGGTTGTCGAGGTCGGCCTCCAGCCGAATGCTGCGGACGATGGCGAGCCCGATGGCGATGAGCGAGAGGTCGCGAAGCAGCGATGGTGCACGGGCCGCGCCTGCGGTGGTGCCGGCCGCGCCCCCGGTGGTGCTGGCCGCGCCCCCGGTGGTGCCGGCCGCTCCTGCGGTGGTGCCGGCCGCGCGGCGATCCGCCCACCAGGCCGCGAGCAACCCGACGAGGAGAAGCGCGAACCCGAGCAGCGGGAGCTCGGCGACGAAGAATGCCGGAGCCGAGAGCACGACGAGCAGCGAAGCCACCAGCGCTTCCGGCCGCACGCGCACGGTCTTCGTTGCGCTCCCCACGGAGCCGACTCCCACTGTGCCCACAGGGCCAGCGTAGTCGCGCGGGTGCGCGCCTGAGAACCTCGCCTCGACGAGGGGGTTGCGTCTCGACGAGGGGTTCTCGTTTCGACGAGGGGTATGCGTCTCGACGAGGGGTTCTCGTTTCGACGATGGGTTTGCGTCTTAGCGAGGGGATCCTCGCACGGAATCTCCCCTCGTCGAAACGCAAACCCCTCGTTGAAACGGCCGACACGGCCGATACCCTATTCCCATGCCAGAATCCTCGCGCCCCGCACGCTCCGCCGCCCCGCACCCCGCAGACTCCCACGACCTGATCCGGGTGCACGGTGCCCGCGAGCACAACCTCAAGGACATCAGCATCGACATCCCGAAGCGGCGCCTGACCGCCTTCACCGGGGTCTCGGGCTCGGGCAAGAGCTCGCTCGTCTTCTCGACCATCGCGGCCGAGTCGCAGCGCCTCATCAACGAGACCTACAGCACCTTCGTGCAGGGGTTCATGCCGACACTCGCGCGCCCCGACGTCGATGTGCTCGACGGCATCACGACGGCGATCATCGTCGATCAGCAGCGGATGGGCGCGGATCCTCGCTCCACCGTCGGCACCGCCACCGACGCGAACGCGATGCTGCGCATCCTCTTCAGCAGGCTCGGCCAGCCTCACATTGGACCGGCGAAGGCGTTCTCGTTCAACGTCGCCTCGATCAGCGGTGCCGGCGCGGTCACCCTCGAGAAAGCCGGCCGCAAGACGAAGGAGCGCCGCAGCTTCAACATCGTTGGCGGCATGTGTCCTCGCTGCGAGGGCCGCGGGCAGGTCAGCGACTTCGACCTCACCGTGCTCTTCGATGCGAGCAAGTCGCTGCAGGAGGGGGCGCTCACGATTCCGGGGTACTCGATGGACGGCTGGTACGGCCGAGTGTACATGGGCAGCGGGTTCTTCGACCCCGAGAAACCGCTCGGCGAGTACACGGAGAAGGAGCTCGACGCGCTGCTGTACAAGGAACCCACCAAGATCAGGGTCGATGGGATCAACATCACGTATGAGGGGCTCATCCCCCGCATCCAAAAGTCGATGCTGTCGAAGGATCGCGAGGCGATGCAGCCGCACATCCGGGCCTTCGTGGATCGAGCGATCACCTTCGACACCTGCCCCGAGTGCGAGGGTACGCGCCTCACCGAACTCGCCCGGTCGTCGAAGATCAAAGGGATCAGCATCGCCGACGCCTGCGCGATGCAGATCAGCGACCTGGCCGAGTGGGTGCGAGGACTCGACGATCCCTCCGTCGCACCGCTCCTGGAGAACCTGCGGGGCACGCTCGAGTCGTTCGTTGAGATCGGGCTCGGATACCTCTCGCTCGACCGACCTGCGGGCACGCTCAGCGGCGGGGAATCGCAGCGGACGAAGATGATCCGCCACCTCGGCTCGAGCCTGACCGACGTCACCTACATCTTCGATGAGCCGTCGATCGGTCTGCATCCGCACGACATACAGCGCATGAATGAGCTGCTGCTGCGCCTGCGCGACAAGGGCAACACGGTGCTTGTGGTGGAGCACAAGCCGGAGATGATCGCCGTCGCTGATCACGTCGTCGACCTCGGACCCGGCGCGGGGACGGGCGGCGGCGCGGTGCAGTTCGAGGGAACCGTGGCGGGGCTGCGCGCGTCCGGCACGCTCACGGGCCGCCACCTCGACGACCGGGCCAGGCTCAAAGACACGGTGCGGAAGTCGAACGGTGCGATCGAGGTGCGCGGGGCGAGCCGGCACAACCTGAAGAACGTCGATGTGGACATTCCACTCGGGGTGCTCACCGTCGTCACCGGTGTCGCGGGGTCGGGCAAGAGTTCACTCATTCACGGTTCGGTCGCGGGTCGCGAGGGCGTGGTGGTGGTCGACCAGTCGGCGATCAAGGGATCGCGGCGTTCGAACCCCGCCACCTACACTGGCATGCTGGACCCCGTGCGCACGGCGTTCGCGAAGGCGAACGGGGTGAAGCCCGCACTCTTCAGCGCCAACAGCGAGGGTGCCTGCCCGGCGTGCAAGGGGGCCGGGGTGATCTACACCGACCTGGTGATGATGGCCGGCGTCGCCACCCCGTGCGACGAGTGCGAAGGCAGGCGGTACAACTCGGAGGTGCTGCAGTACACGCTCGGTGGCAAGAGCATCGCGGAGGTGCTCGACATGCCAATGGCCGACGCGCGCGACTTCTTCAGCGGGGAGTCGGAGGCGGGTGCCGAGGCGAAGGTGCCGAAGGCGGCGAAGGTCCTGGATCGGCTGGTCGACGTGGGGCTCGGATACCTGACCCTGGGCCAACCGCTCTCGACACTGTCGGGCGGCGAGCGGCAGCGGCTCAAGCTCGCGATCGCGATGGCCGAGGAGGGCGGCGCCTACGTGCTCGACGAGCCGACGACCGGACTGCACCTGGCCGACGTCGAGACGCTGCTCGCACTGCTCGACCGCCTCGTCGACTCGGGTAAATCAGTGATCGTGATCGAGCACCATCAGGCCGTGATGGCGCACGCCGATCACATCATCGACATCGGCCCGGGCGCGGGCCATGAGGGGGGCACCGTCGTGTTCGAGGGGACGCCGGCCGAGCTCGTCGAGGCGAAGTCGACACTCACCGGGCAGCACCTCGCCGAGTACGTCGGGGCGTGAGCATCCAGGGACCCTCAGTTCAGGCGTTCGGTGAGCGCCTCGCCGTGCGCAGGGAGCCCCTCCGCCCGGGCAAGCGCCACGACGCTTTCGGACACCTCGCGGAGTCCCGCCTGCGAGTACTCGATGTGCTGCACGGGACGCAGGAAGGTGAGCACTGACAGACCCGACGCGTGACGCGCGGTGCCCGTGGTCGGCAGCACGTGATTCGAGCCCGCCGCATAGTCCCCCACCGACACCGGTGACCACGGCCCGAGGAACACGGCACCTGCGTGGGTGATCCGGGAGGCGGCCGCGCGCGGATCCTCGGTCATCAATTCGAGGTGTTCGGCACCGTAGCGGTTCGCCAGCGCGATCGCGTCGTCGAGGTTCGCGGTGAGCACGATCATCGACTGCTCACCCGCGAGCGCCTGTGCGGCACGCTCGGAGTTCTGCGTCGCGGCGAGTCGCACCGCCAGCTCCTGCTGCACCGCTTGCGCCAGCGCTGGCGAATCGGTCACAAGCACGCACGCGGCAAGCGGGTCGTGCTCCGCCTGGCTCAGCAGGTCCGCAGCGACGAAGCGGGGGTCGGCGGAGTCGTCGGCCACGATGAGGATCTCGGTCGGGCCCGCCTCGGCGTCGATGCCGACGCTGCCGCGCACCAGGCTCTTGGCTGCGGCGACGAAGACATTGCCGGGCCCGGTCACCACGTCGACCGGTTCCAGGTGCTCTGCCGCGCGATCCGAGGGCAGCCCGTACGCGAAGGCGCCAACCGCCTGTGCGCCGCCCATCGCCCACACCTCCGTGACGCCGAGCGCGTAGCAGGCGGCGAGCACGGCCTGAGCCGGCAGCCCGGTGTCGCGTTGCGGCGGTGAGGCCACCGCAATGGTGGGAACGCCGGCGACCTGGGCCGGCACGACGTTCATGATGACGCTCGATGCGTAGGCGGCGAGTCCGCCCGGGGCGTAGAGGCCGACGCGCTGCACTGGCACGTACGTCTGCCGCACGACCGAGCCGAGCCCGAAGTCGACCTCACGCGGCACCGGGAGTTGCGCCTCATGTCCGCGGCGGACCCGCTCGATCGAGAACGCGAGAGCCCGCTGCAGTTCGGGAGCTGTCTCGTTCCATGCCTGCTCGATCGCTTCGCTCGGCACCCGCAAGCTGTGGAGCGGCACTCCGTCGAATCGTTCCGTCGCCTCGAGCACCGCGGCATGCCCGCGTTCGCGCACATCGTCGAGGATCGCGGCCGCCGCCGTGCGAGCGTCCGTCACATTGAGGGAGGCTCGCGGTAGGTCGCGGAAGGCGGCCTGAGGGTCGTCGCGAAGGTCGAGGGTACGAATGAGTGGTGCTTCCACGGGTCTCCGATGCGGCGAGGGTCCGACGCCGCGCTTCGTGGCGCGGCAGATAATGGCTGACAATTCGATCATATTTGTTTCCGCTCCGAGCTCGTTCCATCGGGGCTGCGGTGCCCAGTCCTGCAGCTGCTGCGCTCAGTCCTGCAGCTGCTGCGCTCATCTCCGACGATGCTGACCGCAGCTCGCTGTTCGCTGCTCGGGGTGGAGCGTGGTTGGTAGGGTGATGCTCGTGGCCTCACAACCGCAGCACCCGATGCCAGCTGGCGCTCCGCCCGAGCGCGGCCGGGACCAAGGAGCGGAGCGCGGGCAGCGCTCACCCTGGTCGCTGCGCCTCGCATCGTGGTGCTGGGGCGTCGCAGGCTTCGTCTTCGTGCTCGGCCCCGGGCTCGCCGTGCTGCTGCTGTGGATGCAGTACCGCGCCCTACGGCGCTCCACCGACCGCATCGCCTCGCTCACCGAGCTCTTCGGACTGCAAGACACGGTCGACCTCGAACCGTACCTGGAGCGGGTCGACGCGTTCGAAGCGTGGTTTCTGCAAACCTCGGGCTGGGTGCTCGTGCTGCTCCTGATTGCTTATGTTGTGGCGGCGGCAGCGATCCTCGCCGCGTACCTGCTGATCTGCACCTACACCCTGCGCGGTGCGAACGCGGCCCGGGTCCTCGGTACCGTGCTGGCAGGGCTCTCGACGCTCATCGCATTCGTCGTGTGGCAGGCCTTCGCAACCGTGGCGTGGTTGCCGCTGGACGCACTCGCCGTGAATCATCTCGGCCTGCTGCTCATGGGCCTGCACGTCGCCGGCATCGTGTTCGCCTGGTTGCCGGCGTCGAACAGGTTCGCGCGCTGAGACTCGTCGAAGGTCACGATCACGAGCGCCATGGAAAGATGGACCCAATGAGCAAGAAGGATGCAGCCCCGCGCCCGCCCAGGACGCGCACGAGAACAGCCAAACGACGACGCGTTCCGGCTATTGCTGTCGCGGTGTCGCTCGTCGTCGTGCTGGGTGGCGGTGCGGCGGTCTGGGCCATTCTGACGAAGCAGGCGGGCGGAAGTGCCACTCCCGCTACCCCACCGGTGCTGGTGGCGGAGGTTTCCGTTCCCGAGATTCCTCCGCTCGAGATGCCGCCCATGCCTGAACCGGATTATGACATTGATTCACCCTCGTCCATCACCGTCGTGGTGAACAAGCAGCGCCCGATGAACCCCATTGACTGGGCCCCGGGCGACCTGGTGTTGCCCGACATTCCCAACGTGTGGGGGCAGCCGATCCGCGCAGAGGCCGCCGACGCGCTGCAGCAGATGTATGCCGCCTCGATCGATGCCGGAGTCCCGTTCACGATCACGAGTGCGTACCGGGACTATTGGGAGCAGAAGTCCATCTACGACGGCCTCGTCGCGGAGGGTGGGGTCGAGTACGCGGACCGCGACACGGCCAGACCAGGCTACTCGGAGCATCAGACCGGCCTCACGGTCGACCTCTACGGCGAAGAGGGATGCCAGTTGCAGGAGTGCTTCGGGGAGACCCCGACCGGCATCTGGCTGCGGGAGAACGCCTACCGCTTCGGGTACATTCTGCGCTACAACGACGGCGAGCAGGCAACCGTTGGCTACATCTACGAACCATGGCACTTCCGCTACGTCGGTGTGGATGTCGCGACGGCGATGCACGAGCAGGGCGTGTTGAACCTCGAGGACTTCTTCGGACTGCCCCCGGCCCCGACGAACTGACGTGGTCTGCGGCCCGCGGCCCCGGGCCCGTCGCCCGCGGCCTACCGACCGCCGGGTGCGACCCGGGTCCGTGACCTCCCGACCGCGGGGTGTGACCCGGGTCCGCGGCCTACCGACCGCGAACCGACACGCGGGGTGCGAACCGACACGCAGGGAAGCCGCCCCCGCGTGTCGATTGACCCCCAGCGTGTCGTTTCGCGCTCCAGGCGTCACGCGGCGTCAGGGGTCAGCGGGGTCAGGCGTCAGCGGGTCGAGCGTCGGTGAGTCGGCACCGAGGATCAGCCGCCACCAAAGAGCGATACCGGTTTCACGATGTCGGCGTAGAGCAGCAGCAGGCTCATGGCACCCAACACGATCACCACGGCGAACGTGACGGGAACCATCTTGGCCGTATCCACCGGGCCTGGATCGCCCTTGCCGAACCACATGAACAGGCGGCGCTTGATCCCCTCGTAGAGCGCACCGGCGATGTGCCCGCCGTCGAGCGGCATCAGCGGCACCAGGTTGAAGACGAAGAGTGCGACGTTGAGGGAACCGAGCAGGCTCAGCACGAGCTGCGCGCGGGCCGCGACCGGGGCCGCCTCGTAGCTGACCGCCTCACCGGCGAGACGCCCGACGCCGACAATGCCGATGGGACCGTTCGGGTCCCGATCCTCGCTGCCGAATGCTGCGTGCCAAATATCGACCATGCGCTGCGGCAGTCCGATGATGACCTTCGAAACCTCCACCACGTTATTGCCGACGAACGGTGCCACAGCGGTGATGGGTTGGCGCACGATCTCGGTCGTGGGAGTGACCCCGATCATGCCGACGGTCTCCGTGAGCGGTTCACCGTCCGCCCCGAGCACCTGATTGCCCTCGGCATCGATCACCCAGCGCTCCGTCGCAGCAGGCGTCATGGTGACGGTGCGCACGGAGTCACCGCGCTCGACCTCGATCGAGAGCGGCTGCGACGGCGACACGCTCACGATCTCCCCGATCTGCGACCACTCCGAGATCGGGGTCCCCGCGATCGATACGATCCGGTCGCCCGGCTCGAGCCCCGCTTCGGCGGCCGGAGCCTTGGGGTCGTCGGGGGCGCACTGGGTCTGATTGCTCGACGCGGGCAGCAGACATTCATTCACCCCGCCCAGGGTCGTGCTGTACTGTGCGACGCCGAAGCCCATGAGCACGATGCCGAAGAAGACGCAGGCCAGCACCAGGTTCATGACCGGACCGCCGAGCATGATGATGATCTTCTTCCACACCGGGAGTCGATAGAACGTGCGCCCGTCCTCGCCCTCGGCGATGGTCTCGGCCGAGGCTTCGCGCGCCTCATTCACCATGCCGTCGAAGAACCCGGTGCTCGAGTCTCGAGCCTTCTCGCCGGGGTGCTTGGGAGGATACATCCCCGTCATCGCAACGTAACCGCCCAGTGGCAGGAGCTTGACGCCGTACTCGGTCTCGCCTTTTCGCTTCGACCAGATCGTCTTGCCGAAGCCGACCATGTACTGCGTCACCTTGACGCCGAACAGCTTCGCCGGCACCAGGTGCCCGATTTCGTGCAGCGCGATCGACACGGCGAGCCCGACCAGCATAATCAGGATGCCGAACACGTAGAGCAGCACTTCAGTCACCCGATTAGCGTAGCGACGAAGGCTGAACGTGCTGCTGAGCCGGGCAAAGTTTCGGGCGAGGATCAGCCCGCGCTCAGCACTCGATCACATTGACCGCGAGCCCTCCCCTCGCGGTCTCCTTGTACTTGTCACTCATGTCTCGACCGGTCTCGCGCATTGTCACGATGACCTCGTCGAGGCTCACGTGATGAGAGCCGTCGCCCATGAGTGCCATTCTGGCGGCATTGATCGCTTTCGCCGCCGCGATGGCGTTGCGTTCGATGCAGGGAATCTGCACGAGACCCCCGATGGGGTCGCAGGTGAGCCCCAGGTTGTGTTCCATCGCGATCTCGGCCGCGTTCTCAACCTGGGCGGGGGTCCCGCCGAGTACTTGAGCCAGGCCCGCCGCGGCCATGGACGAGGCGGATCCGACTTCACCCTGGCAACCGACTTCCGCGCCGGATATCGAGGCCTGCTCCTTATAGAGCACGCCTACCGCGCCGGCGGCGAGCAGGAAGTCGGCCACCACACGTTGCTGCTCGTCGTCGCTCCAATCGGCCGCTCCCGGCACGTAGTGGGTCGCATAGTAGAGCACCGCCGGAATGATGCCCGCCGCCCCGTTGGTCGGTGCCGTCACAACGCGGCCACCAGAAGCGTTCTCCTCGTTGACGGCGAGCGCGACGAGGTTCACCCACTCCTGCCAATTGGCTGGATCCCGCTGGGGATCCTGTTCGCTCAGTCGGCGATGCCACTCGGGTGCGCGCCTGCGCACGCCGAGCCCTCCGGGAAGCGGACCGGTGCGTGTGAGTGCGGAGTCCTTGCACGCCTGCATCACGTTCCAGATGCGGCTCAGGCCCGCACGCACCTCCGGTTCGGTACGAGCGACGAGTTCATTCGCCAGCATCACCTCGGCAACGCTGAGCTGTGTTCGATCGCAGTGCCCGACAAGCTCGGCCGCCGTGCGGAACGGATACGGTTGCTCGGCAACCGCCGCCTCGAGTTTCTCGAGCACCGTCTCTTCAGCGCCGTCACGGACGATGAACCCACCTCCGACGGAGAAGTAGAGTTGCTCGTCGAGGAGCCCTCCGGAGGAGTCAAAGGCACCAAACCGCATGCCGTTTGTGTGTTGCGGCAGCACCGTGAGCGGGTGCAGCACGATGTCGTTGACGCCGTATGCGAGTGTGCACGCGAGTCCGCCGAGCCGGTCGCCAAGCCGGAGTTCGCCGGTGGTGGCGATCCGCTCGACGGCCGACTCCACGTCTTCGGGCAGCACTGATTCCGGCTCGCAGCCTTCGAGCCCGAGCAGCACGGCGGTGAAGGTACCGTGACCGCGGCCGGTCGCGGCGAGCGAACCGTACAGGTCGACGCGCAGGCCTGCGGTACGCGACAGGAGTCCGGTCCGCGCGAGGCTCGCAACGAACGCGTGCGCAGCACGCATCGGGCCTACGGTGTGCGAACTCGACGGCCCGATGCCCACGGTAAAGAGGTCAAACACGCTGATCGCCACGGTTACTACTCTGTCTTCCGTCGTCGCTGGGTTGCGAAATCTCCGGTGTCGCGGAACCTCGGGTCTCGCGAGCCAAACCCGGGTCGATGCTCGATGAGGGGGTTCCAAGTAACTCGCTCACCGATTCCGACACTATGCGACGGAGGCGTCGTTCTGCGCGGCATACTGTTCGGCGCTCAGCAGCGGCCCCTCGCTCTGGACCGTGACCTTGAAAAGCCATCCGGCTCCGTAGGGGTCGCTGTTGACGAGCGACGGGTCGGCCACGACGGCCTCGTTGACCTCGACGACCTCGCCGGTGACCGGCGAGAAGAGGTCGCTCACCGACTTCGTCGACTCGATCTCACCGCAGGCTTCACCTGCGGCGAGCGTGGTGCCGACCGCGGGTAGGTCGACGTACACGACCTCGCCGAGCGCGTCTGCGGCGACCTCGCTCACACCCACGACGGCGGGCGACTCGTCGTTGATCCATTCGTGCTCGGCCGAGTAGCGGAGCCCTGACTGTACCTTGCTCATGTTCTTCTCCTGATGACGTTGGTGATGCTGTCTGGTTGGCCGTTGGTCATTCTGCGCGGCGGTGCTGAATGCTGCCAGTGGGCCGCGCTGTTTGTGCTAACTCTTGCGCTGGTAGAAGGGAAGCTCGACGACCTCGAACGCTTCGAGTTTGCCGCGCAGGTCGACCTCGACGGCGGTGCCGACCTCGGCGACGGCGGGCTCGACGTACGCGAGGGCGATGGGGTATCCGAGCGTCGGACTGGGGAGCCCGCTCGTGATTACCCCGACCTCGCGCCCCTCGGCGTGCACCGCGTACCCGGCGCGACCCGCCCGGCGGCCCGAGCCCTGCAGACCCACGAGCACCCGGCTCCACTCTGCGCCTTTGACCGCTTCGAGGGCGGTGCGACCCACGAACTGCTCTGCTTTCTTGAACGAAACAACGGGGCCGAGGCCCGCCTCGAAGGGGTTCGTGTTGAGGCTCAGCTCGTTGCCGTACAGCGGCATGCCTGCCTCAAGACGCAGGGAGTCTCGCGCCGCAAGGCCTGCCGGCAGGAGACCGTGCGGTTCGCCGACGGAGCGTGCCAGTCGCCACAGCTCGGCGGCACGATCGTTCGGAACATACAGCTCGAAGCCGTCCTCGCCGGTGTACCCGGTGCGCGCCAGCAGCACGTCGATGGTCCCTGCCGCGGGGCCGCTCGCGCCCGCAATGGGAGCGACCTGCACGGTCGTCCAGGCGTAATACGGCAGGTCGGTAACGGCCGGGCGCTGATCCTCGCCCACCATGGCTTGCACGATCGCCTCGGCTGCCGGGCCCTGCACGGCCATGAGCGAGGTCTCGGCTGAGGCGTCGCGCACCTCGACGTCGAAGCCAGCCGCCCGAGCAGTGAGTTCGGCGGCCACGGTCGCCGCGTTCCCCGCGTTCGGCACGATGAGGTAGCGGGACTGGGTGGACCGGTCGGACTCCGGTGCTGTGATGCGGTACACGATCAGGTCGTCGATGATGCCGCCCTGCTCGTTGCAGATGAGCGAGTACTTCGCCTTGCCCGGTTTCACGACCGCGAGGTTGCCGACGAGCGCCGAGTTCAAGAACTGCGGTGCTTCGTCGCCCGAGACCCAGATCTCGCCCATGTGCGACAGGTCGAACAGGCCCGCTGCCTCGCGCACGGCGCGGTGCTCGGCGAGTTCGCTGCCGTAACGCAGCGGCATGTCCCAGCCGCCGAAGTTGGTGAAGTGGGCACCGAGCTGCTCGTGCTCGGCGTGGAGCGTGGTGTGCTTGGGTTGGGTCATGGCTCAGTTCTCCTCTCCCGCAGCGGCGAACGCCTCGGGCGGTGGGCACGCGCACACGAGGTTCCGGTCGCCGAAGGCACCGTCGATGCGCGAGACGGGCGGGAAGTACTTGTCGACGCGTAAGCGAGGTACCGGGAAGGCTCCGCGTTCCCTGGTGTACGCGCGGTCCCAGTCGTCGCTGATGAGCACGCTGGCCGGGTGCGGCGCATTGCGAAGCGGCGACTCCTCGAGCGAGAACTCGCCAGAGATGATCGCATCGATCTCGCCGCGAATCGTCACCATCGCTTCGATGAACCGGTCGATCTCGTCGAGGTCTTCGCTCTCGGTGGGCTCGACCATGAGGGTGCCCGCGACGGGGAACGCCAGGGTCGGCGCGTGGAAACCGAAGTCGATGAGGCGCTTGGCCACATCCTCGGCCGTGACCCCTGAGGCTGCCGTGAGCTCGCGCAGATCGAGGATGCACTCGTGGGCGACGAGACCGCTGTCCCCGGTGAAGAGCACCGGGAAGGAGTCGCGCAGGCGTGCGGCAATGTAGTTCGCGCTGAGCAGGGCCGTCTCGGTTGCTCGGGTCAGCCCATCGGCACCCATCATCGCGATGTACGCATAGGAGATCGGCAAGACGCCGGCCGAGCCGAAGAGCGTTGCGACGACGGGCACGCCGCCTTCGTCGGTCGAGTACGCGGCACCCGCAGCGCCGACAGCACCGGTGCCGTCCGCAGCGCCGACAGTACCGGTGCCGTCCGTAGCTCCGACGGCACCGGTGCCGCCCGCAACGCCGACAGTACCGCCCGAGGCCAGCGGATCGCCCGGCAGATAGGGCGCGAGATGAGACGCTACGGCCACCGGCCCGACTCCCGGCCCGCCGCCGCCGTGGGGAATGGCGAAGGTCTTGTGCAGGTTGAGGTGCGACACGTCACCGCCGAACTCCCCCGGCTTGGCGAGCCCCACGAGTGCGTTCATGTTCGCCCCGTCGATGTAGACCTGGCCGCCGGCGGCGTGCACTTTGTCGCACACGTCGCGAACATCGGTGTCATACACCCCGTAGGTCGAGGGGTAGGTGATCATGATGGCCGCGAGTTCGTCGCGGTGGGCGTCGATCTTGGCGTCGAGGTCATCCATGTCGATATGCCCGCTGTCGGTGTTCTTCACCACGACGACGCGCATCCCCGCGAGCACGGCTGAGGCCGCGTTGGTTCCGTGCGCCGAGGCGGGGATGAGGCAGACGTCACGAGCGTCGCCGTTTGCGAGGTGGTAGCGGCGAATCGCGAGCAGCCCCGCGTACTCCCCCTGCGAGCCGGCGTTCGGCTGCAGCGAGATCGCCGAGTAGCCCGTGATCTCGATGAGCCGCGATTCGAGCTCGGCGATCAGCTCGCGCCACCCCACGGTTTGAGACGCCGGAGCGTAGGGGTGGATGTTCGCGAACTCGGGCCAGGAGATCGCCTCCATCTCGGCGGTCGAGTTGAGCTTCATGGTGCACGAGCCGAGCGGGATCATCGTGCGGTCGAGCGCCAGATCTCGGTCTGCGAGCCGACGCAGGTAGCGCAGCATCTGGGTCTCGCTGCGCACCGTGTGAAAGATCGGGTGCGTGAGATAGTCGCTTGTTCGCACGAGCGCCGTGTCGAAGGCGTGATCGTCGCGGGCGAGGATCGCGGCCGCGGCATTCGCCGCGGCCTCAGCCCCGACCCCGAACGCGCCGGCCACGGCCGCAATGTCTTCGTGAGTGGTGGTCTCGTCGGTCGACACCCCCACGGTGTCCGTGTCGATGAGACGCAGGTTGATCCCCGCGTCCGCAGCTGCCGCCACCACCGCCGCCGCGCGGCCAGGCACGCGGGCCGCCACGGTATCGAAGAACGAGTCGCTGGCAAGCTCGACGCCCGCTTCGCTGAGCGCTGTGGCGAGCGTGCGCGCGTGCGCGTGCGTGCGTTCGGCGATCGCCCGGATCCCGTCGGGTCCGTGGTAGACCGCGTACATCGAGGCGGTGATGGCGAGTAGCGCTTGCGCGGTGCAGATGTTGCTCGTCGCCTTCTCGCGGCGGATGTGCTGCTCCCGGGTTTGGAGCGCGAGGCGGTACGCGGTCCGTCCTTCCTGGTCTTTCGACACGCCCACCAGTCGGCCGGGCAGCGAACGTTCGAGGCCGGACCGCACCGCGAAGTAGGCCGCATGGGGGCCGCCGAAGAAGAGGGGCACGCCGAAGCGCTGCGTGTTACCGACGGCGATGTCTGCACCCTGTTCCCCCGGCGGCACGATGAGCGTCAGTGCGAGCAGGTCGGCGACGACGGTCACCATCGCTCCGCGATCCTTGGCCGCCGCGATGATGCCCGCGTGGTCGACCACCGCACCGTTGCTGCCCGGCTGCTGCAGCACGATGCCGCTGATGTCTCCGTCGGGCAACCCGCGGCTCAGGTCCGCGACATCCACGTCGAAGCCGAGCGCTTCGGCCCGGCCCCGGATCACGGCGATCGTCTGCGGAAACACATTCGCGTCGACGACGGTCTTCGCCTCGGCAGTGACCGCCTTGTTCGCGCGGCGCATGAGCAGCACGGCTTCGGCCGCCGCCGAACTCTCGTCGAGCATCGACGCGTTCGCGATCGGCAGTGCGGTCAGGTCCGAGATCATGGTCTGAAAGTTGAGGAGCGCTTCGAGGCGGCCCTGCGATATCTCGGGCTGGTAGGGCGTGTAGGCCGTGTACCAGGCGGGGTTCTCGAGCACGTTGCGACGGATCACCGGCGGGGTGTGCGTGCCGTAGAAACCCTGACCGATCATCTGGGTGTTGACCGTGTTCTTTGCGGCGAGCGCGCGCAAATCGGCGAGGATCTGCTCCTCGCTGCGGGCCTCGGGCAGCGCGAGCGGGGAGTTGGCGCGGATGCCTGCGGGCACGGCGGCGTCGATCAGTGCGTCGACACTGTCGTGACCGATGGCCGCAAGCATGGTTTGTCGGTCGGCCGCGGCGGTCACGCCGATGTGGCGGTCTGCGAATGTGGGTGCGGTGGGGCTCACGAGGATCTCCGGGTTCAGGTCGCGAACGCGACTGGGATGGGATCCTCCCCGCTCTGTTGCATAACCTGAGAGATTCGGGGCGAGCGCCCCTTGCACCGTCGGTGAGCGCGTCGCGGGTACCCGTGGACGCGCCGCTTT
>Ga0182741_1000711_pt1 | contig 47854 bp, 37 predicted proteins | sample eDN5th37CBELigOP_FD_128874 | JGI IMG/M metagenome (GOLD analysis project Ga0182741, IMG submission 128874) | Enriched Organic Plus compost microbial communities from Emeryville, California, USA - eDNA 5th pass 37_C BE-Lig OP (version 2) (version 2) ... | reverse complement strand
TCGGCAAGGACGCGGCCGTAGTATTTCGCGCTGGCGATGTTGGAGATCTTCACCTCGTCGCCGAGATGGCGGGCGAGGGCCTCGCGGGCCGCCCCGGCCATCTCGCGTTCCGCCGCGCACCGGCCCTTCTTCTCCGGCGCGTCGATGCCGCGCAGCCGCACATGGACGCGCAGGTGCTGCCCGGGCCAGAGTTCTGCCTCGGCCAGAAACGTGTCGCCGTCCAGAACCTTCAGGACCCGAGCGCGGACGGGACCTTCGAAGGCGGGCGCGGCGAGGGCAGGGGGCGCGAGGAGGAGGAGGAAGAAAGGGAGTAGAATTTGGTACATAGTATAGGAATACATACCTAATTATATACTTGACAAAAGTAGGCCCACAGGCGATAACTCAATCAAGGAGTTTCGCCGATGACCGACCTTCGCCACCCGATGTTCAACGACGACGACGCCGCCCGCGAGGCGCTTGAAGCCGTTCGTTGGCCACATGGTCCGAATTGCCCTCATTGCGGGAACGCCGACGCCAGCAGGATTGCCAAGGTCGAAGGCAAGAAGCGCTCTCACCGCCCCGGCCTCTACTACTGCAACGAGTGCAAGGGGCAGTTCACGGTGACCGTTGGCACCGTGTTCGAGCGCTCGAAAATCCCGCTGTCGAAGTGGTGGCTGGCTACACACCTGCTTGGCTCATCCAAGAAGGGCATGTCCGCGCACCAGCTTCACCGTATGATCGGCGTCACCTACAAGACCGCTTGGTTCATGGCGCATCGCATCCGCGAGGCCATGAAGGAAGACGTGCAGTCCTCCGGTCCGATCGGCGGCGAAGGCAAGACCGTCGAAGCCGACGAAACTTACATCGGCAAGCGCGAGACGCCCCGCAAACCCTCTCCGCAGCGCCAGGGCCGTCCCTACCTCAAGTCGGGCAAGACCGGCGGCAATCAGAAGCGCATCGTCGTCGGCCTTGTCGAGCGCGGCGGTACGGCCCGCATGTTCCACCTGAACGACGCCACGGCATCAACCGTGCGCGACGTTCTGGTCCGCAACGTTGACCGCAACTCGACGCTCTACACCGACTCCTCGCGCCTCTACACCCGCACTGGCGAGGAGTTCGCCACCCACAAGACCACCAACCACGCAGCTGGCGAATACGCCCGCCGCGAGGGCGATGTTGTTGTCCACTCCAACACCATCGAAGGCGTCTTCTCGGTCTTCAAGCGCGGCATGGTCGGCGTCTACCAGCATTGCGGCGAGGCTCACCTGCACCGCTACCTTGCTGAGTTCGATTTCCGCTACAACCGCCGCACCAAGTTGGGCTTTACCGACAAGATGCGCGTCGAAGCCATCATGGAAGGCATCGAAGGCAAGCGGCTAACCTATCGAAGTGCTCACTAAGGCAAAGACTCCGCGACAGAAGGCCCTTAAGCTTCTGCGGCAGCGCAGGCGCAAGAGGGGGACTGGCGGCGATGACTGACGAAGAACGGCAGTACGTTACGGGCACGTCCGCCGCCACATTAAACATCCTCGCCTTGATTGTAGACGAGATGCACCGGCGCGGAGTTCTTGACCGCGCCGGGCTGCTACAGCGGGTAGAGCAATTGTCTACCGCGTTAGCCGATGCCCCAGATCGTTCAGAGCCCTTTCGAGATCAAACAATCGTCGCTCAACTTCGGCTGTTCCTTCGGCTGGCTTCATATGAAGGCAAGCCAGATTGGACGCCGGTCGTGATTCAAGGAGGGAATCCTGAACACCAAGAGTGAAGCGAAGGCGCTCTAGATCGAGCGCCAGCAGATCACCCGTCATTTGGCGGGCTTTTCCTTTTTCGGCTTGGCCTTGGACTCATCTTTCGGCTTGGTCGTCTTATGGTCGGGTGGCATCTTCACCAAACGCTCCATGATGCGCTTGGCGTCCTCGATGCCTTCTTCTCTTGGAGCATCACCCATGGTGGACAGCGCTAACCTCAAGATTGAACGGGCCGCGAAACACGTCGCGGAGCTTAGCGAACTTTTTCGCAAACATCGACCGTTCACATTCACTCTTGAGCGCAACATACAAACCGGCGAGGCCTCCGTCGGCCCCAAAAAGAACGAAGCCGTCATAGACGCAGCCGCCGTTATCATCGGCGAGGCGGTCTTCAACCTCCGAAGCGCCCTCGATCATGCGTACTGGGAGATCGTCAGCCCCCTCGTCTCCGAAGAGGAGAGGCGCGCCATTCAATTCCCGTTCGTCGGAAAGAAGAAAAACAGAAAGGGAGGAATTAAGCAGCGAATGGCCCACAAAGTGTCGTGCGGATTTGTGCGCGCACTTTATCGCCTGAGGCCCTACCACGAAGCAGGTGGGAACGAGCTCCTCTGCCTGATCGACAAGCTGTGCAACATCGACAAACACCGGCTTCTGATTCCAACGGGAAATTACCACCAGATCACGCCTGCCCACCTCCGGGAACAAGTCCCGGATATTCCGACCGGCGCGGTGCACATCAGTTCCGTGAACGCCAAGCGAACACTCACCTGGAACTTCCCGCCTCCTAACCGAGCTATGCGTCGCAAGTACGCAAGAGCCCCCATAATCGAAAAGGAACTCAACGTACCCGTCGACATAATTATCTCTGTCGGTACGGGTGGAGACCCGCGACCAGTGGTTCCAACCCTCAACCAGCTGGTCGATGTAGCGAGAACCACCGTAGAGATTCTGCGCGCGTCTGTGTGAGGCCGGCCTGTCGCCGTGTTGCGTACCCGAATCGGTCACTTTTGTCACGTATATAATTGGGAATATATACCCATCACATGCAAGGATGCAAGGTAAGTTTGGTGGGATGTCTGCGACATGGCTGCAGCGTGGACTGCGCGAGGCTATAGTCTATGAACTCCTTAGGTGCGCCATATGTTCTCGCGCAGCAATAGTGCGGCAAAATCCGTGTCCCAAACGTTTGGAAATGAAGCTCAATTCAGGATTCTCATTTGAAAGATTCCGGAACACATCCCATATGTCTATAGCCAAACATCGCTGTTCTAAATGAGGCTCGGATGAGTGACGCTGGGATGAATGAAAGCTCTGTCGTCTACCTCGAAGACTGCACCGACGTACGAATCGGTACCATTGTTGCTCCAGAATTTGACAGAGCTCTTAGCGGGGTTCGTTCCCATCGAGTCGAGATCGAGTCGATCGATTTGGTTGGAGAGGGTAAGCAGTCTCGTCCGAGATGGTACAGGAACGCGGCCGGGCTGCTGGGTATTAACATCGCGAGTGGCGTATCCGCCGCTGCGATCAGTAACTTCTTGGGTTGGTAGAAAGGAACGACACGACTGCGAGGAGCCGGGTGGAAGTCGGCTCCGGAGCATCCGCCAGTTATGAGCCGAGGACGTAGCCCCCCTCACGCAATCGCCTGTTGCTCTCCAATAAAATTGCCGCGCGGCTGGAAGGGCGGGCGGACGGCCGGGCGGCTGTCGTCCTCGTAGGTCCAGACCTTGAACGTCGTCAGCGCGTGCGGGCCAAAGCTGTGGAGCAGCGGCACGTCGGTGGCGTCGCGGCCGCGGGCGATGACCACGCGGCCGATGCGCGGCTGGTTATGGCGCGCGTCGAAGGCATACCACTTGCCATCGAGATAGACTTCCATCCAGGCGGAAAAGTCCATGGGCGCGGGGTCGGCCGGCACGCCGATGTCGCCCAGGAAGCCGTTCACGTAGCGCGCCGGAACGTTCATGCAGCGGCAGAAGGTGATCGCCAGATGGGCGAAGTCGCGGCACACCCCGACGCGCTCCTCCTGCGCCTGCGCGGCGGTGCGGGTCGAGCGGGCGTAGCCGTAGCCGAAGGAGAGGCGGTTGTGGACATAGTCGACGATCGCCTGCACGCGCGCCCACCCGGAAGGGACGTCGCCGAAGAGCTGCCAGGCCAGGTCCGACATGTGGTCGGTCTCGCAGTAGCGGCTGCCCAGCAGGTAGCAGAGCACATCGTCGGGCAGGTCTTCCACCGGCGTCTGGCCAGCGAGCGGATTGATCTCGTCGGGCTGGCCGCTGTCTTCCACGACCGCGTCGAAGAGCAGCCGGACGCCGCCGGCGGGCGCGACGAGACGCCGGCAGATGTTGCCGAACAGGTCCTCGCAGGTCGTGGTTGGAACGGTGGGCGAGGTCAGGACGCGCGTCTGCCGCCGAATGTCCTTGCGCCGGTCGGGGTGGATGTCGAGCAGCGAGACGACCGGCGTCGGCTGGTCGCAGGAAATGGCAATCTCGTAGCCGAGCCGTATAAGCATCGATGACCTCGTCGCGATGGAAGAAACCCGCCTCGACAACGTTCCCGTGTCGCTTGGGTTCCTCCCTGTCGTCCAGATGGCCGTCCTGGCTCAGAAGTCGCTGGCGATGCCCTTGTGCTCCCAGTCGCCGTAGCGCACCGGCTCGGGACCGTCGCGGCCGCCGAGTTCCTTCGGCATGGCGGCGACGCGCGCTTCGATCTCGCGCCGGCGGGCTTCAGCCTCCGCCAGCGCACGGCGGGCGGCCGGGGACAGCACCTTGCCGGGCGCGGCGCCGGGGAGTTCCGCTTCCTCGGTGGACTGGGTCTTGTCTTGCGGCTGCATTGAATCCAAACCTCGTCTCCACCATCATATAGCGGCGGGAACGGACAATGCGAACCCGCTGATCGAAAGGACCTTTTTCATGAACATGATGCGGACTGCCATGCTGCTGGCGCTGATGACGGCGCTGTTCATGGGCGTCGGCTATCTCATCGGCGGGTCGGACGGCATGATGATCGCCTTCGTCATCGCCGCCGCAATGAACCTGTTCAGCTACTGGAACGCGGACAAGATGGTGCTGCGCATGCACCATGCCGTGGAGGTGGATGAGCGCTCCGCGCCGGAATTCTACGCCATCGTGCGCGAGCTCGCCGCCCGGGCGCAGCTTCCGATGCCAAAGGTCTACATCATCGACAACCCGCAGCCCAACGCCTTCGCGACGGGCCGAAATCCGCAGAACGCGGCGGTGGCGGCCACGACGGGCCTGCTCAACCGACTGTCGCACGAAGAGGTGGCCGGCGTGATGGCGCACGAGCTGGCCCACGTCCAGAACCGCGACACGCTGACCATGACGATCACCGCGACGCTGGCCGGCGCGATCTCCATGCTCGGCAACTTCGCCTTCATGTTCGGCGGCAACCACCGCGAGAACAACAATCCGCTTGGCTTCATCGGCGTGCTGGTGGCGATGATCGTCGCGCCGCTGGCCGCGGCGATCGTGCAGATGGCGATCAGCCGTACCCGCGAATACGCGGCGGACCGGCGCGGCGCGGAGATCTGCGGTCATCCGCTCTGGCTCGCCTCGGCGCTGGCAAAGATCGCGCGCAACGTCCAGCGCATCCCCAACCCGGAGGCGGAGCGCAATCCTGCGACCGCGCCGCTGTTCATCATCAACCCGCTCAGCGGCGAGCGGATGGACAACCTTTTCTCCACCCATCCGAACACGGAGAACCGCATCGCCGCGCTGCAGGCGATGGCGGCCGAATTCGGCAACGGCGGCGGTGGTTCTGTCCGGCCCGCGCCGCGCCCCGGCCCGAGTGATGACCCGGCTCCGTCCGGCCCGTGGAGTGGCGGGACTCAGCCGCGGCGTCCGAGCGCTCCCGAGCCTCGGCCGTCCAATCCCTGGGGACGCAATCCCACCGGCCCGCGTGGCGGGCGGTCTTGAGCGCCGGGCGGACCGGCGCGGCCCGCCGGCCTCGCGCGCAGGGAGCGCGCAAGCCCCATGGCAGCGCTCCTGAACGGCCGGGCCTCGCTGCCCGCAAGGCCGCAGCGAAGCTGCTTGCCGCAGTCGTCGATGCGCGCACGCCACTGGACGGACTGACCGACAACGAGCACGGCCATCCGCACTATCTCGCGCTGGAAGCGCGCGACCGTGCGCTGGTGCGGGCGATCCTGGGCGCCGCGCTGCGCCGGCGCGGCTCGATCGAGGGTGCACTCTCGAAGCGCCTGAAATCGCCGCTGCCGCCGAACGCCTCGACTGTCTCGCACATCCTGCATGTCGGCGCGGCGCAGATCATGCTCCTCGACGTGCCGGACAGCGCGGCGGTGGACCTTGCCGTCGATCACGCGAAGTCCGATCCGCGCGCCGCCCGCTTCGCGCAACTGGTCAATGCCATCCTGCGCGGACTGGCCCGCGACAAGGCCGATGGCCTGCCGGACGCGAGCGACGTGCCGGACTGGTTCCGCGATCGGCTCGTCGCGGCTTACGGGCCGGCGCGGGCGGACGCGATGCTCGCCGCGCAACGGCACGAGGCGCCGACCGATTTTTCGGTGCGCGGCGATCCGCAAAAGTGGGCGGAGGCCCTCGGCGGCTTCGTCCTGCCGACGGGTTCGGTGCGCGTGGCGCGCAGCGGGGCGATCCCGGCCCTTCCCGGATTTGCCGAGGGCGAGTGGTGGGTGCAGGACGCCGCGGCCGCCCTGCCCGCCAGGCTGCTCGGTGCGGTGGCAGGATTGCGTGTCGCCGACCTCTGCGCCGCGCCCGGCGGAAAGACGGCGCAGCTGGCGCTGGCGGGTGCGAAGGTGACCGCCGTGGATCTTTCGGCGCGCCGGCTCGCGCGGCTCGCGCAGAACATGGAGCGGCTGCGTCTCGAAGTGGATCTCATGCAGGCGAACCTCCTCGAATGGCAACCGGACGAGCCGTTCGACGCGGTGCTGCTGGATGCTCCCTGTTCCTCGACCGGAACCGTGCGCCGCCACCCGGACGTCGCCTGGACGAAGACAACGGCCGACATCGACAAGCTGGCGGACCTGCAGAGGCGGCTGCTCGAGCGGGCGGTGGAGCTGGTGAAGCCGGGCGGCCGGATCGTCTTTTCCAACTGCTCGCTCGACCCGCGCGAGGGCGAGGAACTGGTCGCCGGCCTGCTCGCGGGCACGACGCAGGTCGTGGCCGAGCCGATCCTGCCGGACGAGTTGCCCGGCATTGCCGGCTTCGTCACGCCGGAAGGCTGGCTGCGGACGTCCCCGGCGGACATGCAGCTCGGCGATCCGGCGATTTCGGGAATGGACGGCTTCTTCGCGGCCCGGTTCCGGCGCGTATAGGGGCGAAAGCTATCGCAGCGAGCGGAGCAGCGTGACCAGCTCGATCTGGCGATGCGTCTGCGTCTTCTGGAAGATGGTCTTGCAGCGCACCCGCGCGGTCTCGACCGAAATGCCGAGCCCTGCGGCGGCCTCGGCGAGGGAAGCGCCCACGGCCAGTTCGTTGCAGAGCCGGATCTCGGCCGGGGTGAGCAGGAAAACCTCGGACAGGACGTCTGCCGGCGGGATGATGGAAGGTGTCGCCTCCGGCTTGCGCACCAGGACCAGCACCAGAGGCTGGGGCTGCGTGAGCAGGCCTGTCAACGTGGATGCGCTGACCGGTATGGCGGCGAACGACAGCAGGTGCGTTTGGTTCTCGTTCCTGACGACGAGGGGCGTCGCGTCAATGGGCAGGCTTCGCGTCAACGCGTGGATGATCTCGGCGAAACGCAGCGTCGCTCCCTTCGGGGCGAGCGAGACCTGACCCTGGTGGACGCGCAACGGGTCTCCGGCCGAGAGGAGCTGTTGCGCCATGTCGTTGGCAGCCCGCAGGCGCAGCGACGCGTCGACGACGATGGCCGCGCAATCCTGGCGCTCGACGATGGCCGCGGACGCCGCGGCCCGCTCCATTCCGGTCGTCATTTGGGTCGACAGATGCATGGCGCGCGCGAGGTTGCCGCGCAGGCGAAGCAGCACGTGACTGAGGGGATCGTCGTAGTCAGCTGACTGGGCCATGTCGTAGTGGACTGGCAGGAAGATCAGCGAGTCGCCCTCGCCAGATACCTTGATGCCGGCAGCCGCCTCCAGGTTCTTCTGGGGTTTCAGCCAGTCATGGTAAAATTCGGTGCCTTCCAGCAGGCGCGCCGGATATTCCCGCTCCGACAGCGCCACCGTGCCGCTGGGCACGGACTCCCAGTGTTCCGCCCATGGGTTCACGAAGGCGTAGTGCTCCATGTAACTCTTCAGATAGGCGGGATCGACGTTCTCCACATAGAGAAAGTTCAGCCGGTCGTGGTTGGCGGAGAGGCTTTGAAGGGTCGCCATCGATCCGGGGAAGGCCCCGACGATCGCACGAGGAACCTCCTCCCAGGGAATCTGGCCCAGGACCGCGCAGTCCACCTTCTCGCCGATCTCGGCGGCTATGCGAGCAATCGCCTCGCTGTCGTACATCAGGCCAGCTTTATTGGCGGACGGCTTACGGAGTCCCCACCATCCGGACCGAAAGAATAGGGACCGCAGGAGGTACTGGTCAACAGAAGTTCCGGAAACCTAGCCTATCGGAGTAGGAAGCTTTCGGGAGCCTGCATTTCAGCGAAGCAGGCCTCGGGCGGCGACTTTCATGGTGCCGACCACATTGTCGTCCTCGACGAGAGTGATTTCGTCGAACAGGTTCGAGACGACGCAGACATGGTTCGGGATGATACGGACCCTGTCGCCGACCTTGGGCCTTGTCGCGCAGCGCGACACGTCCACCATGCCGTGCTCCTCGTTGAGGGCGGTTATCACCGCGTCCGGATATTCCACGATGTGTCCATGGCCGGGCAGCGCGCAGGTGTCGGCGGCGAGCGCCTTGGAGCCGGCGTCGAGGATGGCGCGGTCGTCCGTCGGACGGCTGACGACCGTAGCGACGACCGTCAGGGCGCAATCGTCCAGGGTGCCGCTGCCGAAGGACACCTGCATGCGGTCGGAGTAGATGTAGGTTCCGGGGCGATGCTCGGTGGCGGAACCCGCCGCCTGGGTCGGGAAAAAGTCCGGCGAACCGCCGTTGGAGATGATGCGCAGCGGCAGGCCGGATCGGGCGGCGAGGTCCTTCGCCTGTGCGAACCATTCCTCGACGGCGTCGATGCGGCCACGCGGCGGATAGGTGAAGATGCCGGCGAGGTCGAGGCCCGGAGCGGCGTCGATGCGCTTGGCAAGTTCCAGCATGGCGGCCGGCGTCTGCACGCCGCAGCGACCGCCGCCGGTGTCGCACTCGATCAGCACCTGCAGTGGACGGCCAGGATCGGCGAAATGGGCGGCATAGCCTTCTATCGTTTCGGCGCTGTCGGCACCGACGATGATGCCGGTGCGCCGGGCCAGGGCGGCAAGGCGGTCCAGCTTGGCCCGGCCGACGATGTTGTAGGGGATCAGGATGTCGCCGAGTCCCGCGTCGGCCATCACTTCGGCCTCGCCAATCTTCTGGCAGGTGAGCCCCTTCGCGCCCAGCTCGATCTGCAGGCGCGCAAGCTCCGGAATCTTGTGGGTCTTGATGTGGGGCCTCAGCCCGACGCCCAGCCGGTCGGCGTGGGCCTGCGCCCGCTTCAGGTTGGCCATCATCCTCGTCCGGTCGACGGCGATGGCAGGAGTGTCGAGGTCGAGGACGTGCATGCGAGTCTCCGGATGTGGAGGCGGAATTGTTGGAGGCCTTTTAGCGTCCGCTCAGGCCATGTGGAACATGGTGACCAGCGGGACGGCCACAGGCTCGTTGTCCGGATGCGTCTCCATGATGTCGGCCATGTGAGCCCACCAGCGTTTCATAACGGGGTGGTTCGGCAGGTCGACCATGCCGTGGTCGGCGCGTCGCCACAGCACGCCGAAAAGCAGGTTGGTCTCGCGGTCGAGATGGATCGAGTAGTCGGAAATGCCGGCCTGCCGCAGAAGATCGGCGAGCTCCGACCAGATCTCGTCGTGCCGACGCCTGTACTCGTCCTCCATGCCGGGGAGGAGCCGCATGCGGAATGCGTATTTCTCCATGCGGTCAGCCACGACGGGGAATCCGGATCTTGTCGACGATGCGCGGCAGGGCGATGACGGCGATCAGCAGCGCGCCGATGTAGACGCTGACGACCTGCCCCGGGATGTTGTTCAGCGACATGCCGAAGGTCACGAGGCCGAGCACGAACACCGCCAGCACGACGCCGAGGATCGAGCCGACGCCGCCGGCGATCGACACGCCGCCGAGGATGACCATGGTGACGATATCGAGTTCCCAGCCGATGCCGATGTTCGAGCGCATCGAGCCCAGCCGGGCAGTCAGCAACGCCGCGGCGAGGCCGCACAGCGCGCCTGATACTACAAAGAGCAGGAAAGTGAGGCGGTCGACCGGGATGCCCGAGAAGCGCGCGGCGACCGGGTTGGAGCCGATGGCGAACAGCTTCCGGCCCGACGCGGTGCGGTGCAGGAAAAGGCCGAACAGCAGCGCCAGGATCAGGAAGATGAGGAAGGACAGCGGCAGCGGCGGCACGAACAGCCAGGGGATGCTCGTCTCCTTCATCTTGATGAAGTAGCTCTGGCCGAGCTCCAGGAATTCCGGCGGATACTTCGTCTTGGCCTGGTCCCCGAGGATGACCTGGGTGATGCCGCGGAACAGCGACATGGTGCCGATAGTCACGACGATCGAGGGCAGCCTGAACCAGGTGACGAGGATGCCGTTGAAGACGCCGCAGAGCACGCCGATGCCAATGGCGATCGCGAAGAGCGCGAGCGGACCGTAGCCGGCCTCCGCCGCATAGCCGATGCCCATGGACGCCAGCGCCACGATCGCGGCGACCGACAGGTCGATCTGTCGGACCAGGATGAGCAGCGCCATGCCGAGCGCGATGATTGCCTTCTCGGAGAAATTGAAGGTGGCGTCGGCGAGGTTGAAGACGTCGAGGAAATAGGGGGACACGAGCGTGTTCACCACGATCGTCGCCGCAAGCAGGATGACAAGGATGACCTCCCAGCGCAGCAGGATGTCGCGAAGCCTGCGGGGCGGCGCGTCGAGGACGACGTAGCGGCTTTCGGACGGGGTCTTTGGCGGGGTCATGGGTGCGTTCATGTCCCTACACACGCTTCAGGCGCCGGGCTTCCGGCAGGATGAGCTTGTCCGGCCTGCGCTCGGCGCGGGCGTTGATGATGACTGCGGTGAGGATCACGGCGCCGGAGATGGCCATCTGCCAGAAGGGCGAGATCTGCATCACCGGCAGCGCGGTCATGACGATGCCGAGGAACAGCGCGCCGAGCAGGGTGCCGGCGACCGAGCCCACGCCGCCGCCGATGGAGACGCCGCCGATGACGCAGGCGGCGATCACGGTGAGCTCGTAGCCGTTGGCGATCTCGGAATAGGCCACGCCGTAGCGCGCCACCCAGAGGTAGCCGCACAGTCCGGAGACGGCTCCGGTGATGGCGTAGGCCATCAGCTCCTGCCGGCGCTGGTCGATGCCGCAGTAGCGCGCGGCGACAGGATTGCCGCCGACGGCATAGAGGCCGCGGCCCGCCCGGGTCAGGTTGAGGAACACCCAGAACAGCGCCGAGACGATGATGGCGATCCATACCGGCGTGGTCAGCCCGAGGAAGACCATCTTCGGGAAGGCCTGGAAGGCAACGCCCATCTCGGAGGCGTTCACCTGGTCGCCGCCGGCGATGATGATGATGAGGCCGCGGAAGACGGCCAGCGTGCCGAGCGTCATGACGATGGGGGGAATGCCGAGGAAGGCAATCAGCACGCCGTTGACCATGCCGAGGACCAGCCCGGAGACCACGCCGGCAAGGATCATCAGCACCAGCGGCGTTTCCGGGTAGTACTGGCTGACCAGGGCCGCCAGCATTCCGGAAAGCGCCAGGTTCGCCGCCACCGACAGGTCGATGCCGCGGGTGATGATCACCACCATCTGCGCCAGCGCCATCATGAACAGCACCGACGTCTCGGTGAGCAGGTCACTGATGTTGCGCCATTCCAGGAAAACCGGCTGGTAGGCGCCGATGCCGGCGACGGTGACGACGAGGATCAGGGCGAGCGCGAACTCGCGGTTCTTCAGGAGGGCGGTCATGGCATGATGCCTTGATGGGTCCGCGACAATGCGGGCGGGCGTGGGCGCTCTACGTCACCCCCCTCTGGCCTGCCGGCCATCTCTCCCTCAAGGGGGGAGATTGGCAGTTTCCGCATTGGTGCGAATCCGGCACGGTTTGAGATTGGCGAAATCACGGATGAAAGCTGATCTCCTCTCTTGAGGGGGAGATGGCCGGCAGGCCTGAGGGGGGTATCAGGCATCCCTGCGTATACTCCCACCATCACGCCGCTTCCTTCCGCGCGCCGGTAGCGGCGCCGACGATCGCCTCGGGGCTCCAGGCGCCGCGCCGGAACTCGTCCACGATGCGGCCCTCCTTCATGACCAGGATGCGGTCGGCGAGGCCCATCACCTCCGGCAATTCCGAGGAGACGAGGATGACGGCCAGCCCGTCCTCGGCCAGTTCGCCGATGAAGTCGTGCACGGCGGCCTTGGAGCCGACGTCGATGCCCTTGGTGGGCTCGTCGAGCACGATCACCTTCGGCTTCGTCGCCAGCCACTTGGCGATCACGACCTTCTGCTGGTTGCCGCCGGACAGCTCGCCCAGCCGCTGCTCCCAGTTCGCGGCCTTGACCGCGAGGCGGCGGCCGAGCCGGCGGGTCTCCTCCAGTTCGGAACTGCGGGACAGGAACAGGCCGCGCACATGCCTTGCGAGGTTGGCGAGCGTGACGTTCTCGCGGATGCCGAGCGACAGGATCGCGCCCTGGTCCTGCCGGTCCTCCGGCACAAAGGAGATGCCCGCGGCGATCGCATCGGCGGGCGACTCGACCCTGAGCGGCTTTCCCTCCAGCGTGACGCTGCCGCGCGTGGTCGGGGTGATGCCGAACAGCCCCTGCAAGGCCTCGGTGCGACCCGCGCCGACGAGGCCATAGAGGCCGAGGATCTCGCCCTTGCGCAGATCGAAGGAGACGTCGGCATATTCGGTGGCGTTCGACAGCTCCCGCACCGACAGCACGACATCGCCGATCGGCACGTCGCGCTTGGGGAACACCTGGTCGACCGGCCGGCCGACCATCATGCGGACGAGCTGGGGTTCGGTGACCGACGCGATCTCGCCGTCGCCGACCTTCTCCCCGTCTCGAAGGCAGACGAAGTCGTCGGCGATGCGGAAGATCTCATCGAACTTGTGGCTGATGAAGACGATGGCGCGGCCCTCGGCCTTGAGCTGCTCGACGATGCGGAAGAGGTCGTCGATCTCGTTGGCGGAGAGCGCCGCGGTAGGCTCGTCCATGATGACGACGCGCGCCTCGTGGCTCAGCGCCCGGGCGATCTCGACAAGGTGCTTCTGGGCGACCGAAAGGCGCCGCAGCAGGAATTCGGGCGGTATCGCAGCGTCGATGCGCTTCAGGAGCTCGGCGGCGCGGCGGCGCATCTGCGACCAGTCGACGAGGCGCCCCGAACCCGTCGGCATGTGGCCCATGAAGATGTTCTCGGCCACGGACAGCTCATCGAACATCACCGTTTCCTGGTGAATGGCGGCGATGCCGGCCGCCCAGGAATCGCGCGGGGACGAAAAGTGCCTGGCCTCGCCTGCGACGCGGATCTCGCCCTCGTCTGGGCGGTAGATCCCGGTCAGGATCTTGACGATGGTCGACTTGCCCGCGCCGTTCTCGCCGATCAGCGCAGTGACGCGGCCCGGCCGCAACGAAAGGCTGATGTCGTGCAGCGCGCGGACGCCGGGAAAGCTCTTGGAGATGCCGGAAAGGGTGAGGATGGGTTCGGACACGGATTCTCTAAGAGGCCCAATTGGTCAGATGATCGGTTTGCGTCTCGCGGCCCCTCTGCCCTGCCGGGCATCTCTCCAAATTGGCGGGGAGAGGAAGGACTGCGGCCGAAGGCTTCGCCGTGCGTCGAGGTATGGCGAATGGCGAAACCCATGACGCAAGCAGTCTTCTCCCCGCTGGCGGGGAGAAGGTGCCGGCATGCGGATGAGTGGCGGCGCGGACGCCGCCATGTTCCGCCCGGATCAGAAGATCTTGGCGAATTCCTCGACGTTCGACTTGTTGAACTCGAAGGGTTCACCCATCACGGCCTCGCCGTCCGCGCCGACCGTGGTCTCGCCCTTCTTGCCCATGGAGAGCTTGGCGCCTTCGGAGGCGTCCTTGCCGTTCAGCAGGTCGGCCATGATCATGGTCGAGGCGTAGCCATATTCCACGGGGTTCCAGATGGCGAAGGTATCGCAGGCCCCGGCGAGCACGTAGTCCTTCATCTCGGACGGCAGGCCGAGGCCGGTGATGAAGACCTTGCCGACAAGACCGCCGTCGACGATCGCCTTGGCACCCGAGCGGATGCCGATCGTCGTCGGGGAAATGACGCCCTTGAGGTTCGGATAGGACTTCACCAGACCCTGCATCTCGCGGTAGCTCTTGTCGTCCTGGTCGTCGCCGTAGACGGTCGCCACCAGCGGCATCTCGGCATATTCCGGCTTCTTCCACTCCTCCTTCATGGCCTCGATCCAGGAGTTCTGGTTGGTCATGGTGGAGGCGGCCGACAGGATCGCGACCTCGCCCTTGCCGCCCAGCGTCTTGGCGATCATCTGCACCTGCTTGGCACCGATCAGCGGGGTGGAGGAGGCGGAGAGGTGGACGAGGCGGCCGGCCGGCGCGATGGCCGAGTCGAAGCTCATCACCTTGATGCCGCGGTCGGCGGCCTTCTTGCCGACGGGCACGAGCGCATCCGCGTCGTTGGCCGACACGATGATGCCGTCGACCTTCTGCGCGATCTGGGCGTCGATGACGGCGATCTGCTCTTCGGCTGTCGGCTTGGCCGAGGCGGTGTAGATGATCTCGATGCCACCCAGTTCGGCCGCGGCTTCCTTGGCGCCGTTGGCGCAGGCGTCGAAGTAGCTGTTGCCGAGGTTCTTGACGATCAGCGCGATGCGCTTGTCGGCGGCGCGTGCCGGCCGGGTGATGATCGCGGGCGCGGCGAGCACGGCGGCGGCGCCTGCTCCCATCTGCAGAATCGTACGACGCGTGGTCTTCATGGCATGTTCCTCCCTGCCAACCATAGTTTCATGACGCGGCCCGGAAGCTACCGGGCCGACCGTCCGCCGGCTCATGCGGCGGAAGCGATCTCCTCCACGACCGGCGCTATCCTCACCTCGACGCCGGCGGCTTCCAGCAATGCCAGCGCCGCCTCGCCGATGCCATCGTCGGTCACCAGCATCGATACGCGCGAAAGCGGGCAGACCACAAGACTGCCCTTTGGTTCGAACTTGGTCGAATCCGCCAGCACGATCAGGCGCTCGGCACGACTCAACAGCTTCGCCTCGGCCCGCGCCACCAGCGGGTCCGCCTCGACGACGCCGAGCGCGGTGATGGCCGCCGCGCTCATGAACATGGTCGTCGCGTGCAGGTTCTGGATGGCGTCGTCGTCGAAGGGCGAGAGCACGATGCCCTGTTCGCGATAGATCTCGCCGCCGGGGAGGGAGATGCGGTTCTCGCTCCCGTGGATCAGCGCCTCGGCGATCGGGAAGGAGTTGGTCAGGATGTGCAGCCGCCGGTCGCGCAGGAAATCGACCATGGCGAAGGTGGTGCTGCCGCCATTGATGATGATCGATTCCCCGTCTGCGACGAGGCTGGTCGCGACCGCAGCGATGGCGCGCTTCTTCTCGGCGTTCTTGACGAGCTGCGAATTGAAGGTGGGGGCTCCGAGGGCGGCGGGGGCGCGGCCTTCCGGCGCCGAGACGCCGCCATGCACGCGCCGCACCAGCCCTTCGTGCTCGAGCCGCGCCAGGTCGCGCCGCAGCGTGGCGCTGGACACGCCCGTCAGCCGGACCAGTTCGCGCACGGGCACGACGGCGCGTCCGGCCATCGCTCCCAGTATCGCGGATCGGCGATCCCTCTCGTGCATTCGCCTGCCTGAAACAATTCGAGCGGGATCAATGCACGATCGCTCAGGCTGGTCAACCGTGATGAGCATATTGCAACGCATCAATTCCATGTTGCGTCGCAATCGCTCATTTTCGCTTACAATGGTGATTGACCATGAGCATTCGCGCGCCTAGCTTCCGGCCAAACTCATCGGGGAGGACCGACGATGGCCGGCAGTGGGCTTGCAAACCTGTGGGACGACGCCGCAGCGACCGGGCTCGATGAGGCGGACCTCCTGGTCTATCGCTCGAACCTGCTCGGTTCCGACAAGCGCATCACCAACTACGGCGGCGGAAACACGTCCGCCAAGGCGACGGAGACGGATCCCCTCACGGGCAAGCCGGTCGAGGTGCTGTGGGTCAAGGGTTCCGGCGGCGATCTCGGTACGATGAGGCGGGATGGCCTGGCCTCCCTCTACATGGAAAAGCTCGAGGCGCTGAAGGGGCTCTACAAGGGCGTCGCCTTCGAGGACGAGATGGTCGGCTACCTGCCGCACTGCACCTTCAACCTCAATCCGCGCGCGGCATCCATCGACACGCCGCTGCACGCCTTCGTGCCGCGCAAGCACGTTGACCACATGCATCCCGATGCGGTCATCGCCATTGCCTGCGCGAAGGGCAGCCGCGAACTGACGCAGAAGATCTACGGCGAGGAAATCGGCTGGCTGCCGTGGAAGCGTCCCGGCTTCGAGCTCGGCCTGTGGCTGGAAAAGTTCTGCCGTGAGAACCCGAAGGCAGCCGGCGTCGTGCTGGAGAGTCACGGCCTTTTCACCTGGGGCGATACGTCGAAGGAATGTTACGAGACGACGATCCGGATCATCAACAGGGCCATCGATTGGTTCGGGAGTGAGACAGCGGGCAAGCCGGCCTTCGGCGGGGTGGCGCGCAAGACGCTGCCTGCCGAGGAGCGCCGCTCGGTCGCGGCGCGGCTCATGCCGGCCATCCGCGGCATGATCTCGGCCGCCGAGCGCAAGGTCGGGCATTTCGACGATTCCGACGCGGTGCTCGAGTTCATCGGCTCGCGCGACATGGAGAAGCTGGCGGCGCTCGGTACGAGCTGCCCCGATCACTTCCTGCGCACCAAGCGCAGCCCGCTGGTGGTGCCGTTCGATCCCGCCGCACCGAACCTGGAGACGACACTCGCGGCCCTTCCTGCGGCGCTGGAGGCCTACCGGCAGGAACACGCGGCCTATCATGCGCGCTGCAAGCGGCCGGTAAGCCCGCCGATGCGCGATCCCAACGCGGTGGTCTACCTGGTGCCGGGCGTCGGCATGATCACCTTCGCCAAGGACAAGGCGACGGCGCGCGTCTCGGGCGAGTTCTACGTCAACGCCATCAACGTGATGCGGGGCGCTTCGGCCGTCTCCGAATATGTCGGCCTGCCGGAGCAGGAGGCCTTCGACATCGAATACTGGGTGCTGGAGGAGGCCAAGCTGCAGCGCCTGCCGAAGCCGAAGGCGCTGGCCGGCCGCGTCGCCCTGGTCACCGGCGGGGCAGGAGGCATCGGCAGTGCGGTGGCGCGAAGGCTGCTCGACGACGGCGCCTGCGTGGTGCTGGCGGACATCGACGAGGCGGCGCTGGAGGCCACGAAGACGGAGCTGTCGGGGCGATACAGTGCGGACGTGGTGCGCGGCGTCAGAATCGACGTAACGAAGGAAGACGATGTCATCGCCGGCTTCAAGACAGCCGTGCTGGAGTTCGGCGGGCTGGACATCCTTGTTTCGAATGCCGGGCTCGCATCGGCCTCGCCGATCGAGGACACCTCGCTCGCTCTGTGGACGAAGAACATGGACATCCTGTCCACCGGTTACTTCCTCGTCTCGCGGGAAGCGTTCCGCCTGTTCAGGGCGCAGAAGGCCGGCGGCAACGTCGTCTTCGTCGCCTCCAAGAACGGCCTTGCGGCATCGCCCAACGCCTCCGCCTACTGCACGGCGAAGGCGGCCGAGATCCATCTCGCACGCTGCCTGGCGCTGGAGGGCGCGGAGGCCGGCATCCGGGTCAACACGGTCAATCCAGACGCGGTGCTGCGCGGCTCCAAGATCTGGAGCGGCGAGTGGAAGGAGCAGCGCGCTGCGGCCTACAACGTGTCGACCGACGACCTCGAGGAGCACTACCGGTCGCGCTCGATGCTGAAGCGCTCGGTGTATCCGGAGGACATCGCGGAGGCCGTCTGGTTCCTCGCCTCCGACCTGTCGGCCAAGTCGACCGGCAACATCATCAACGTCGACGCCGGCAATCAGCAGAGTTTTACGCGGTAGGGGGCCGCTTCGGCCTGCACCCATCCGGGGAGGTCGGAGGGTGCGGATGCCTGTGGGGTTGCCGCGAACGAAGCCGGGAGGGAAAAATTGACCGAACATCTCATCTCCACCGATCTTGTCGAGCGCAGCAATGCCGCGCGCGAGGCGGAACTGCGCCGGGACTATGGGTCCCTCGGCGAGCGCCTCGACCGGCGTGGCTTCGCCATCGATGCGATCAAGGCGAAGGTGGCAGCCTTCGGCGTGGCGATCCCCTCATGGGGCGTGGGTACCGGCGGCACGCGCTTCGCCCGCTTCCCGGGTCCGGGCGAGCCGCGCGACGTGTTCGACAAGATCGAGGACTGCTCGGTCATCGCCCAGCTGACGCAGGCGACGCCCACGGTGTCGCTGCACATCCCCTGGGACAAGGCGGACCCGAAGCCGCTGAAGCAGGCGGCGGCCCGCTTTGGCCTCGGCTTCGACGCCATGAATTCCAACACGTTCTCCGACGCCAAGGACCAGCGGCTCTCCTACAAGTACGGATCGCTCAGCCATGCCGACGCCGGCGCCCGGCGACAGGCGGTGGAGCACAATCTTGAGTGCATCGAGATCGGCCGTGAGGTCGGGTCGAAGGCGCTGACGGTGTGGATCGGCGACGGCTCGAACTTCCCGGGCCAGTCGGATTTCACCCGGGCGTTCGAGCGCTACCTGGATTCGATGCGCGAGGTCTACACGGCCCTGCCCGACGACTGGCGGCTGTTCACCGAGCACAAGATGTACGAGCCTGCCTTCTATTCGACGGTCGTGCAGGACTGGGGCACGAACTACATCATAGCCAGGGAACTGGGCGAGAAGGCCTTCTGCCTCGTCGACCTCGGTCACCATGCGCCGAACGTCAACATCGAGATGATCGTGGCGCGCCTGATCCAGTTCGGGAAGCTGGGCGGCTTCCACTTCAACGATTCAAAGTATGGCGACGACGACCTCGATGCCGGATCGATCGACCCGTTCCGACTGTTCCTGGTATTCAACGAACTGGTCGCCGCCGAGGAGCGTGGGGCACCGGGCTTCGATCCCGCGCACATGCTCGACCAGAGCCACAATGTCACCGATCCGATCGAGAGCCTGATGCTGTCGGCCGTGGAGGTGCAGCGCGCCTATGCGCAGGCGTTGCTGGTGGACCGCGCGGCGCTGGCAGCATACCAGGACGCGAACGACGTCATCATGGCGCGCGAGACGCTGAAAGCGGCGTTCCGCACCGACGTCGATCCGATCCTCGCCATGGCGCGGCTGGAGAAGGGCGGCGCGATCGACCCGGTCGAGACCTATCGCGAAGCCGGCTACCGCGCCAAGGTCGCGTCTGAGCGGCCGGCGGTGGCGGGCGGCGGCGGCGGGATCGTGTGACGGGCAAGGGGATCACGCCGGACCCCTCACCGTCACGCTTCGCCTGGCACCGTTTCGGGGCGAGCCGCTTGTCTCGCCCGTCCTTCGGACCCCCCTGCCTGGGGGGAGGAATGAGAGCTGCCCGCCCTCCTGATCAGTGCCGGAAGTGGCGGACGCCGGTGAACACCATGGCGATGCCGTGCTTGTCGGCAGCGTCGATCACTTCCTGGTCACGCATCGACCCGCCCGGCTGGATGACCGCCGTGGCGCCGGCCTCCACAGCCGAAAGCAGGCCGTCGGCGAAGGGGAAGAAGGCGTCGGAGGCCACCACCGATCCGCGCGTCAGCGGCTCGGTCATCCCGGCTGCCTGCGCGGCGTCCTCGGCCTTGCGCGCCGCGATGCGGGCGGAATCCACCCGACTCATCTGACCGGCGCCGATGCCGACCGTCGCGCCGTTGCGGGCGTAAACTATGGCGTTGGACTTGACGTGCTTGGCGACCCGGAAGGCGAAGCGCAGGTCCGCCAGCTCCGCCTCCGTCGGCGCGCGCTTGGTCACCACCTTGAGATCCATGTCCGCGACCACGGCGTTGTCGCGCGTCTGCACCAGCAGGCCGCCGGCGATGGAGCGGACCGTAATGCCCGGAGCACGGGGGCTGGGCAGGCCGCCCGCGAGCAGGAGCCGCAGGTTCTTCTTGGCTTCGATGATGGCCTGCGCCTCGTCGTCGGCGTCCGGGGCGATGATGACTTCGGTGAAGGTCCTGACGATCTCGGTGGCAGCGCGCGCGTCGAGCGTACGGTTCACCGCGACAATCCCGCCGAAAGCCGAGACGGGGTCGCAGGCGAGCGCCTTGGCATAGGCCTCCGTCAGCGTCTCGCCCAGGCCCACTCCGCAGGGATTGGCGTGCTTGATGATGGCGACCGCCGCGCTCTCTTCAGGGTCGAACTCGGCGACGAGTTCGTAGGCCGCGTCGGTGTCATTGTAGTTGTTGTAGGAGAGCTGCTTCCCCTGGAGCTGCAGCGCCGTTCCGACTCCCGGACGGCCCTCGCCGGTCGCGTAGAACGCCGCGGTCTGGTGGGGGTTTTCGCCATAGCGCAGCACCTGCACGAGCTGGCCGGCAAAACTGCGGCTCGCCGGGTGCGGAATGTCGAGCGCTTCGGCGAACCAGGACGAGATGGCCGCATCGTAGGCCGCCGTTCGGGCGAAGGCCTTCGCGGCCAGATGACGGCGGAAGTCGAAGGTGAGCGCGCCGGTGTTCATCTCGAGCGCGTTGAGCACCGCGGCATAGTCGTTCGCGTCAGTCACGACCGCCACGTAGGCGTGGTTCTTGGCCGCCGCCCGAACCATGGCCGGGCCGCCGATGTCGATGTTCTCCACGATCTCCGGGTAGTCGGCGCCGGTCCGGCGCACCTGCTCGAAGGGGTAGAGGTTGACCACCAGCAGGTCGATCGGCTCGATGCGGTTCTCGTGCATCGCGGCCGTGTGCTCAGCGTCGTCCCGAATGGCCAGCAGGCCGCCGTGAACCGCCGGGTGCAGCGTCTTGACGCGCCCGTCCATGATTTCGGGGAATCCGGTCAGGCTGGACACGTCGCGCACGGGGAGGCCGGCCTTGGCGAGGGCGGCGGCCGTTCCGCCGGTCGACACGAGTTCGATGCCGAAGCCGGCGAGCTTCCTGGCGAACTCGACGAGACCGGTCTTGTCCGACACGGAGAGAAGGGCGCGGCGGACCTGGACGAGATCGGGGGGAGGGATTCTCTTCGACGTGACGGTCATGCGCTTGCTCCAGGTAGTGCGGGCCCCCGCCTAACACAGTGCCTCCCGAAAACAAGCGGGCGATGCCGGCATCCGCCGCGTTTGCCCGGCTCAGCGCTCCGTTTTCGAGAAACGCCAGCCCACTTCCGAGATGCGCGGCACCTCGAAGGCGAGCACGATCTGGCGCGTTCGGCGTGGGCCACCCTGCGCGGCAAAGAAGATCGAATCCTCGATGCGCGTGAGGTCGGGAGGGGCGTCGAAGGCCCAGGTATCGCCGGACTGCAGGGTGATCAGGATGCGGCTGTCGGCATGCCGGGCCACATGGACGTCAGGATGGAGGTGGAAGCGGATCATCACCGGCGCGCCGGCATTGCGCGATACCGCGGGAAACCTGTCGAAACCGTCGAGGACGCGGCCGTTCTCCGACAGGATCATCCTGCGTTCGTGCACCAGGCCGAAAGTCTGCGCATAGCCGTCGTGTCGTGCGACGAAGGCCTGCGTGGCCGGCGTGTCGCTGCGCTCCACCGGCACGTTCTGCGGTCCGCCAAGCAGGGGCGCGCCGATGAGCTCGTTGACCTTCTGGGTATGGTGGAATTTCGCCGACGAGGTGTCGCCGAGCGTCGCGGTGGAGTGCGCCGCCGTGGCGCGTCCGAGCGGCCGGAATTCGGACGCGCCAAAGGTGTCGACGCCTGCATTCACGATCATGAGGTGGCGACCGGACGACATTTCGAACGACAGGCAGCCGGCGTGCGCGTCGCCCGCAAGGTCGGGCGGCGGCGGCCGACCCGTGTCGGCCACTACCGTCGTCGATCCCATGGCGAGCCGTTCGTAGCCGGAGTGCGGGGCGTGCAGCAGGGGGGCGCCGCCGGCGTCGTCATGGCGCAGGATTGCGGCGAGCCTTTCGCGAATCGTGACGCCCATGCCGTTGAAGCGTGCGATGCCGCCGTCGCCCATCCGGAAGAAGCGTAGTGCAGGCAGCATGCGGTCGATGGCGCCCAGCAGGGCGGGCGGCGGCGCTTCCGCCTGGCTGGCGAAGGTCTGGCGCAGCGGCAGCAAATCGGCCAACAGCTCCATCAGCGCCATGGGGTTGCGGGAAACGTGGCCTCCATCGGGGAGGATCTGCTTGTCGAGCTCCTCGCACAATGCCTGTGTCGCGTGACGCAGTGCGGAGGGCGGAGCGGGCAGCGACAGCGCCGCGTAGGCCAGCGCGACGCGCGCCCTCAGGCGGCCCTCTCCAGGCGGCATCTCGCGGGCCATCGAACGGAGATATCTGATCTGCAGCGCGAGCGACCTGAGGAATGCACGATAGAAGCGGAAATCCGCGCCCTGCAGGACAACCGTCGAATGCTGCAGCCAGGCGATGATGCGCTTGGCGGTCGTCGCCGGCTCCCAGGCGATTCCGTCTATGCGGCCGCCGTGGCTGGTGATCCACTCCGAGACCAGCGCCCTCGCGTTGGCTGCCGCGAGGTCGGTGCCAGCGGCGCGCATATGACGAAGCCACCGGAATCCGTGCAGCGATTTGCGCCAGCCGAGTTCGCTCACATCGAGCAGGAAGGGCGATACGCCGCCGGCCTCCACGACCCGCCCGCACAGGGGAAATACGCCGTGGTAGATCTGGGTCGCGATGCGTGGATCCGCATGCCGAAGGTCGGGAGGCGCAAGGAGGACGCGCTCGGGCGTCCGCCCGGCGTAGCGGAACCTGTGAATGGGGGAGGTCCGGAGCCTGCGGCGGAATCGGCGCCAATATTCCCTTGCGACGAGCGCCCAAAGATGCGTGCCGCCGCCCGCGTTCAAGCCGTCCTCCGAGACCGAGTGAGGCAGACCTTAGATGATTCACGCCGATGTGCGAAGGCGGACGCGCGCTTCATGGCCCAATCATTGCGCCGCGTCTGGCGCGACCTGTGGGCGACAACGTAAGGAATAGCTTGAATCCGCATTTTCTCGACAGGTTCCAGATCAGGCGATGACGTCCACAGCACGCTCTTCGGTCAAACTCGGCATCGCCTTCATGCTCGTCGGGATTTTGCTGTTTTCGTTGAACGACACGCTCGGCAAGTGGCTGGTGGCGACCTATTCGGTCGGCCAGGTCCTGTTGATCCGCAGCGCCGCGGCACTCGTCATCCTGCTTCCGTTCCTCTGGCAGGGCGGAGTCAGGCCGCTCTTGTCCGTCGAGCGGCCGCTCCTCCAGGCCGTCAGGGTCGCCGTCACCTCGATTGAAGTCTATGCCTTCTATTTCGCGGTCATGTACCTGCCGCTGGCAGACGTGATGACCTTCTGGCTGGCTGCGCCAATCTATGTTGCGGCGTTGTCGCCGCTGCTGCTCGGCGAGCGTGTCGGGTGGCGACGCTGGACGGCGATCTTCGTCGGTTTCGTCGGCGTGATCATAGCGCTGGAGCCTTCGGCTGCGACACTGACGCTGCCGGCGATCATCTCGATCATCGGCTCATTCGCGTTCACGTTCATGATGCTCTCCGGGCGGGCGCTGCGAGGCACGCCGGACTTGACGCTGGTCTTCTGGCAGTCCGTCGGGGCGCTGCTGCTCGGGGCGCTGACGTCGCCATTCGACTGGGTTTCGCCGACGTCGTTCGATTTCGGGCTTCTCGTCCTGCTCGGTGTCGTCGCCATGGCCGCGCATGTCTGCGTCACCCGCGCGCTCAAGCTGGCCGACGCGGCGACCGTCACGCCCTTCCAGTACATGCTCCTCGTCTGGGCGATCGTATTCGGATGGCTCGTCTTCGGCGACGTTCCCCGGCCGGCGATGCTCCTCGGCGCCGGGGTCATCGTGGCCGCCGGCTTGTTCATCTTCTTCCGCGAACAGAAACTGAAGAAGCAGCCGTCGCCGGTCATGGAGGTGTGAGGGCGCGCGCCGGGAAGCTTTCCCGGCGGGGGCGATCGCCGAGAGGTCAGCGTGCCCCGAAGATCGCCGAGCCGACCCGCACGCTGGTCGCGCCGAAGGCAATGGCCGTCTCGTAGTCGCCGGACATGCCCATCGAGAGCTTTTCCACGCCGGACTCGCGGGCCAGCTTTTCGAGCAGGGCGAAATGCGGCCCGGGGTTCTGGTCGACGGGCGGAATGCACATGAGGCCCTCGATCATCAACCCGTGGACCTCGCGGCAGCGCGCGACGAATGCAACCGCGTCGCGCGGCTCGACGCCGGCCTTCTGAGGCTCGGAGCCGGTGTTGACCTGGACGTAGAGACGCGGTTCACGACCCTGCCGGCGTACCTCCGAGGCGATTTCGGCGGCGATCTTCTCGCGGTCGACGGTCTGGATGACGTCGAACAGGGCCACCGCCTCCTTCGCCTTGTTCGACTGGAGCGGGCCGATCAGGTGCAGTTCGATGTCCGGCCAGCGCTCCTTCAGGGCCGGCCACTTGCCCATCGCCTCCTGAACCCGGTTCTCGCCGAATACCCGCTGCCCGGACTGGATGACGGGAATGATGTCGTCGGCGCCGAAGGTTTTGGAGACCGCGATCAGCACGGTGGAACCCGGTGCGCGCCCGGCCTCCTTCTCCGCTACCGCAATCCTGTTCCTCACATCAGCCAGACGGGCCACCGTGTCGTTCATGCCTGCATTGCTCCGAAACCCGCGGCGAGCGGGATCATCAACCTTTTGTTGACGCCTCCGGCAAACCGTGTTGAAGGTCCGCCGACCGCCCGCCTTATCGAGTGAATCCCGTCTTATGGCAACCGAACGCTACAATCCCCGCACCGTCGAACCGAAATGGCAGAAGGCCTGGGACGATGCGCGTCTGTACGAGACGAGGAACGACGACCCCCGTGAGAAGTACTACGTGCTCGAGATGTTCCCGTATCCTTCGGGCCGCATCCACATGGGCCACGTGCGCAACTACACGATGGGCGACGTGGTGGCGCGCTTCCAGCGGGCGCAGGGCAAGAACGTGCTGCATCCGATGGGCTGGGACGCCTTCGGCCTGCCGGCGGAGAACGCCGCACGCGACAACAAGGTGAATCCGCGCGACTGGACCTATGCCAACATCGCCACGATGAAGGCCCAGCTGAAGACCATGGGTCTGTCGCTGGACTGGGCGCGCGAGATCGCCACCTGCGATCCCTCCTACTATCGGCACCAGCAGAAGCTGTTCCTGGACTTCTGGAAGGCGGGCCTGGTCGAGCGCAAGTCCGCCAAGGTCAACTGGGACCCGGTCGACATGACCGTGCTCGCCAACGAGCAGGTGATCGACGGCAAGGGCTGGCGTTCGGGCGCCCCGGTCGAACAGCGCAACCTGACGCAGTGGTTCTTCAAGATCACCGCGATGAGCCAGGAGTTGCTCGACAGCCTCGGCACGCTGGATCGCTGGCCGGAGAAGGTCAAGCTGATGCAGGCGAACTGGATCGGGCGCTCCGAGGGCCTGCTGATCCGCTGGCCGCTGGCGGCCGGCACGGCGCCCGAGGGCGAAACGGAGCTGGAGGTCTACACGACCCGGCCCGACACGATCTTCGGCGCCTCCTTCATGGCCATCGCCAGCGACCATCCGCTCGCCCGCAAGGCGGCCGAGAAGAATCCCGCGCTTGCCGCCTTCATCGAGGAGCTGCGGCGTCGCGGCACCTCGGCGGCGGAACTCGAGACGGCGGAGAAGCAGGGCTTCGACACCGGCATTCGCGTCGTGCATCCGTTCGATCCGAGCTGGACGCTGCCCGTCTACGTCGCGAACTTCGTGCTGATGGAGTACGGCACGGGCGCCATCTTCGGCTGCCCGTCCGGCGACCAGCGCGACCTGGACTTCGCCCGGAAGTACGGCCTTCCGGTCGTGCCGGTCGTGATGCCGGAAGGGGCCGACGAGAAGACCTTCCGCATCGAGGACGAGGCGTATGTCGATGACGGCGTGATGATCAACTCGTCCTTCCTGGACGGGATGAAGCCGAAGCAGGCCTTCGATGAAGTGGCTAAGCGCCTGGGGGCCATTACGATGGGCAACCGGCCGATGGCCGAGCGCAAGGTGCAGTTCAGGCTGCGCGACTGGCTGATTTCGCGGCAGCGCTACTGGGGATGCCCGATCCCGGTCATCCATTGCGACGCATGCGGCGCCGTGCCGGTGCCGGACGATCAGCTGCCGGTGGAGCTGCCGGCCGATGTCACCTTCGACAAGCCGGGCAATCCGCTCGACCACCATCCGACCTGGAAGCACGCCAATTGCCCGCAATGCGGCAAGCCTGCGCGTCGCGATACCGACACGATGGATACTTTCGTCGATTCCTCGTGGTATTTCGCGCGCTTCACCGATCCGTGGAACACCGAACGCCCGACGACCCCCGGAGCCGTCGACGGACCGAACGGCTGGCTGCCGGTGAACCAGTATATCGGCGGCATCGAGCACGCGATCCTGCACCTGCTCTATTCGCGCTTCTACCAGCGGGCGATGAAGGTCACCGGCCACGCCAGCAGCGTCGAGGAGCCCTTCGAGGGCCTGTTCACGCAGGGCATGGTCGTGCACGAGACATATCGCGGGCCGCAGGGCTGGATCACGCCGGCCGAGGTCAAGATCGAGGAGGTCGACGGGGTTCGCCGCGCGGCGCTGCTCACGGACGGCTCGCCCGTCGAGATCGGCCCGATCGAGAAGATGTCCAAGTCGAAGAAGAACGTGGTCGACCCGGACGACATCATCGCCAGCTACGGCGCCGACACGGCGCGCTGGTTCATGCTGTCGGATTCGCCGCCGGAGCGCGACGTGATCTGGACCGAGGCGGGCGTGGAAGGCGCGCACCGCTTCGTGCAGCGAATCTGGCGGATGGTCTCGGAGGCCGCACCCGCATTGTCGGGGGCGAAGCCGGCCCATGCGGCGGACGGCGAGGCAGGCGCGGTTTCCAGGGCGACGCACAAGACGCTGAAGGCTGTCGGCGAAGACATCAGCCGGCTGGCTTTCAACAAGGCCGTCGCCCGCATCTACGAACTGACCAACACGCTGCAGGCGCCGCTCGCTGCGGCCGGCACGGCCGACGCGGCCATGCGTGGCGCGCTGCGCGAGGCGGTCGAGATCCTGCTCTCGATGCTCGCACCGATGATGCCGCACCTGGCGGAGGAGTGCTGGGCCACGCTCGGCGGCGAGGGCATGATCGCCCAGAGGCCTTGGCCGACGTTCGATCCTGCGTTGACAGTGGACAACGAGATCGTGCTGCCCGTACAGATAAACGGGAAGAAGCGCGGCGACCTGACGATCGCCCGGGACGCCGGGCAGGCGGAGGTCGAGAAGGCCGCGCTGGCGCTGGACTTCGTGCAAAAGGCGCTGGACGGGAAGCCGCCGCGCAAGGTGATCGTGGTTCCGCAAAGGATCGTGAATGTCGTCGCCTGATCTCCGCAGCCTCCGCCCCGCCCGTTCCGCCCTGCTGCTGCTAGCGTTTGTCGCCGCGGCGGCGGGCTGCACCGTTCGACCGCTCTACCAGTCGGACAAGGCGATCCAGACCGGTGCAGTCGTGGGGGCCAATGCGGAGCTGCGGTCGATCGTCATCGACGAGGTCAGGACCCGGTACGGGCAGGAACTGCGCAACCAGCTCATCTTCCTGTTCAACGGCGGGGCGGGGCAGCCCACCACGCCGAAATACCGCATGGTCCTGAACGTGGAGGAGGTCGTCACCAACGAGGCGGTGGTCTCGGTCGGCAACGAGAACCGCCCCACGGCGGCGCTGCTGCAGATGACGGCAAAATATGTTCTCACGGAAGCCGATACGGGCAAGCCGGTCGCGGCCGCGACGCGCTCGATCACGTCCTCCTACGACCAGCCGCCCCAGGAGTTCGCCAACCTGCGTGCGAGGCGCGACGCCGAGAACCGCGCGGCGCGCGAGCTCGCCGAGATCATCCGGCTCGACGTGGCGCAGCGGCTCTCCAAGAGCTGAGCCCAGGAGCCTTCGCGCAGACTTCTGCACGGGAGACGTAACCTGACGACGATAACCCTCGAACAGGCGCTGGCCGGCATCGGCAGCGAGATGGTTTCTCCGTGGCGGGTGGTGAGCCAGGAGATGATCGACCGGTTCGCGGACGCAACCGACGACCACCAGTTCATTCATTGCGATCCGGAACGGGCCGCCCGCGAGACGCAGTTCGGTGGCACGATCGCGCACGGCTTCCTGACCTTGTCGCTTCTCTCCGCCATGGCCTTCGAGGCGGTGCCGCGCCTGGAGGGGGCGGACATCGGCGTGAACCAGGGGTTTGACACGGTGCGCTTCGTCGCGCCGGTCAAGACCGGTTCGCGGATCCGCACCCGCTTCGTGCTGGCCAAGGTGAAGCCGCGCCCATCCGGCTGGGTCGAGATCGCGCATGACGTGACGATCGAAATCGAGGGATCGGCGAAGCCCGCGCTGACCGCGCGCTGGCTGACCCTCGCCTTCATTCCGCCCAAGGACTGACCCCGGCCCCGCGGGCCGGGCCGTGGCTGTTCAGCCGACTTTCGCCTTCTCGGGGAAGAGCTTCGCCAGACCCTCGCGCGAGGCCTCGGCAATGCCGCGCTCGGTGATCAGCCCTGTGACGAGCCGCGCCGGCGTGACGTCGAAGGCCGGGTTGCGCGCTGGCGTGGCATCGGGAGAGATGCGGACCTGGGCGATCTCGCCATTGCCGGCTCGGCCCCAGACCAGCGACACCTCGTCGGGCGAACGCTCCTCGATGGGGATTTCCCTGACGCCGTCGTGCACGGTCCAGTCGATGGTGGGCGAGGGCAGGCCGACATAGAAGGGGACGCCGTTGTCCTTCGCGGCGAGCGCCTTCAGGTAGGTACCGATCTTGTTGCAGACGTCACCGTCGGCCGTCGTGCGGTCGGTGCCGACGATGACCATGTCGATCTCGCCGTGCTGCATCAGGTGGCCGCCGGCATTGTCGACGATCAGCGTATGTGGCACGCCGTGACCCGCCATTTCCCAGGCGGTGAGCTGGGCGCCCTGGTTGCGCGGCCGCGTCTCGTCGACGAAGACGTGGACGGGCACGCCCGCCTCGGTCGCCAGGTAGATCGGGGCGGTGGCGGTGCCGTAGTCCACTGTCGCCAGCCATCCGGCGTTGCAGTGGGTCAGGATGTTGACCGGCTGGCCGGGCTTCTTGCGCGCGGCGATCTCGCGGATCACCGCGAGGCCGTGCCGGCCGATGGAGCGGTTCAGCTCGACGTCCTCGTCGGCGATCTCGGCGGCGCGTGCGTAGGCCACCCGGGCGCGCTCGGAGGGCGGGACCGGCTTCAGCACCCGGGTCATCTCATCCAGCGCCCAGCGCAGGTTGATCGCCGTCGGCCGCGTTTCGTGCAGCTTGTGCCAGACGGCCTCCAGCGCCTCGTCCGAAGGATCGTCGAGCATCTGCAGCGCGACGCCATAGGCAGCGGTGACGCCAATCAGCGGGGCGCCGCGCACCCACATGTCGCGGATGGCGGTGGCGATGCCGTCGACGCTGTCGACAGTCTCGATGCGGAAGGCGTGCGGTAGCCAGCGCTGGTCGATGATGTCGACCGCGCGGCCATCCTCGTTCAGCCAGATGGTGCGGTAGTGCCTGTCACCAACCTTCATGCCTTGCCTTCCTCGATCAGGCGCGCCAGCGCGTTGATTTCCTCGATGCTGTGGATCGAGCGGCGGTTGACCACGATGTGACGGCCGAAGCGCAGCGCCTTCGCCTCACATCTGGCGCGCACGTCCGGATCGGCAATGGTCTCGAAATCGGCGTTGTGCGCCAGCCCCAGGATGCGGCGGTGGCACTCCACGCCGGCGAAGCCCAGCATGTCGTCGAAGATGTCGTGCAGCATGCCGTCGAGCGCCTGCTCAGAGGCCAGCACGTCGCCCTGATCCTCGAACAGGCTCTTCTGGTAGAGGATGCCGGCGCGTTCGGTACGCCACAGATGCGCGAACTCGGAGCGGAACACCGACCAGGCCTCCGAGATGACCCCGAGCAGGTAGGCGCGCATCGCCTCGCGGTCGCCGGGCGTCTTCTCGTGCCCGCTTTGGGAGAAGAAGGACATCCAGAAATTGGCCAGCGCCATGCCGACGTCGAAGGCCATGGGGCCATAGAAGGCGAATTCCGGGTCGATGATCCGGGTGTCGGCCTCGGTGACCATGATCGAGCCGGTGTGCAGGTCGCCGTGCACGAGCGTTTCGGCCTTGGCGGCGAAAAGATGCTTGAGGCGTTGCGCCTCGACCTTGAGGTCGCGGTCGGCCCGCAGTTCGGCGACGAGGCCGTCGAGCTGGGGCGAGGTGTGCCGGTTGAGGGGGGCCTCGAAATAGGGGTCGGAGAAGACCAGGCACTCGGTGATGTCGCACAGTTCGACATTGTCGGCAAAGAGCGCGAGGTCCGCCTTGCGCTGGCGGGTCGGCATCGACAGGTCCGAGCCGCGGAACAGCGTGCGGGCCATGAACAGGCCAAGGTCCCGGCCGATCTTCGGGTATTGCCGCCCCTCGACGAGTCCGCGCCGGAGGATGATGTGCGGCGACAGGTACTCCATCACCACCAGCGCCTGTGCCTCGTCGAAATGGAAGACCTTCGGCGTCGAGCCCGGATCGCGGGCCTCCTGCCGGGTCAGGGCGTGGTACTCGAAGAAGGAGCGCTTCAGCGGCAACGGCCAGGATTCACCGACGAGGCGCACATAGGGCAGGGCCTGCTTGACCACCACCGCCCCCGCCGGCCCCTCGACGATGAAGACCAGGTTGAGGTTGCCGTCGCCGACCTCGCGGACCTTCCAGGCGGATGCGTCCGCGCCGACGCGCTCGCGCACGGCCGCCACTTCCGACAACCGCGCCGGCAAGGTGTCGACCGTCAGCGCCTGGAACGCCTGCGTCATCGAGGTCCTCCCATCCTCATCAATTCCTCGGCTCAAGCCTAAGAATCGGGCTGTCAAATGTCAATCAACCTGACAAATGACGACAAGTGAATCTCTTCGTGCCGATGGACCCTCACCTCACCACGAGAGGGAGGGGTTCGTCAGCGTCGCATCATCGGCACCGGCGTTGCCAAGAAGAGCTACGTTCACGACTCCTTCCCCTCTGGGAAGTCCAAGGAGCCTACCGGAAAGAGATCTCGGAGCGATGGTCTCCCGAAACCTGATTATCGGCGGTGCGTCCGCCTGCCTGTGGTGATGTCAGCGCTTCACGAACTCCGCGAACGCCTCGGCATAGTCCGGATGCCAGCGCGACAGGGCCGGTCGATTCTCCACGATGTCGCCCGCAGCCCAGAGGATGCGCCGTTCGTCCAGCGAACGCGGCACGTCGTTGTCCGGGCAGAGGATGTAAAAATCGCCGCGCTCGAAGCTCTCCAACATGAAGTCGACCGTCTGCTCCGGCGTCCAGGCGCTGGCGGGCTTCTCGGTGCGGCCACCGGCGGCAAGCGGCGTGAACACGAAGCCCGGGATCAGCAGGTGGGCTGCGACCTTGCAGTCCCTGGTATTGCGCAGTTCGTGCGCGAGCGCCTCGGTGAAGGCCTTCACTCCTGCCTTGGTCACGTTGTAGGCGGGGTCGCCGGGCGGCGTGGTGATGCCCTGCTTGGAGCCGGTGTTGATGATCAGTCCTGGCCGCCCGCGGGCGATCATCCCCGGTCCGAAGGCCTGCGTGCCGTTGATTACGCCCCACAGGTTGACGCGAAAGAGGCGCTCCCAGTTCTCGCGGGCGCCGAAGACGGCACTGCCGGGCTGGATGCCGGCATTGTTCATCAGCACGTCGGTTCCGCCGAAGCGTTCCCTGACCGCGCCCTCCAGCCGCTTCACCGCGTCGAGGTCCCCGACGTCGGTCTCGGAGGTCATGACGTCGTCCGTCCCGATCTCCTCGGCGGCCCGGGCCAGGCGTTCCGCGCCCAGATCCGCGATGCAGACCTTCATGCCGAGCGCGGCGAACCGCTTGGCGGCGGCAAGCCCGATGCCGGATGCGCCGCCCGTGACGACTGCGACCGCCCCTTCGACGAGAGCCGGGTGTGCCATACTTTCCTCCACAAAGTTTCAAGCGGCAGAAGAGGTGCCGGCTTGCGAGCCCGGAGGCAAGCTTCAAATCGTTTTCAGGCCGCCCGTGCGAGGGATTTGCGGCGCTGTCCGATCAGCACGACGGCGACACCGCTGATCACGATCAGCACGATGCCCGTGAAGGCGAGCGCATTGGGCAGGTGACCGAACACGACGATGCCGGACACGACGCCCCAGAAGGCGAAGAAGTAGTAGAACGGTGCGACCGCGCTCGTCGGGCCGATGCGATAAGCCATGAACAGCAGATAGTGGGCGACGAACAGGAACAGGCCCGCGGCGCCAAGAAGCACGATGTGCGTCGGCTCCGGCGTCACCCAGCTCTCGAAACAGAGATGCAGGATGAGCGCCCCGGTCAGCACCAGGAACGACGCTCCGAAGGCCACGACGAGGCCCGGCACCTCCGACGAGACCCGGCGGCTGGCGAGATCGCGGCCGGCGCCGAAGACTGCATTGGAGAGGCCAAGCAGCGCATAGACGGAAATGCCTGTCGCCGTTGGCTGCGCCACCATCAATGCCCCGGCGAAGCCGAGACTGATCAGGGCCATGCGCATCCAGCCCAGCCGCTCGCCGAAGAGGAAGGAGGCCCCGAGCAGGACGATCAGCGGGGTGATCTGGCCGAGCGCCAGCACGTCTGCGATGGGCATGTTGGCGAGCGCCACGATGTAGCCCAGCACGGCGATGGTCTCGAACAGGTTGCGCAAGAGCACGCGTCCGCCGAAAGCCTGGCCGGCGCGGGGCAGGAGCCCGAGGAAGGCGAGGAAGACAACGCCCCAGATCGTGGCGGAGATGCCGCGCATCACCAGTACCTGGTAAGGCGGCAGGCCGTCGGTGGCCAGCTTCATCATGGTGTCGTTGGTGACGTAGCAGGCCGTCGCCAGCACCATGAAAAGCGGGCCGCGCAGCGGATGGTCGGTGTTCATGGATTACGGCGCGCCCCTCACTCGATCGGACGGGTGATAGGAGCAAACGCAGCTGCCAGCAACGCCGACCGACAGGGCCAGACGGCGAATCCGGCGGGCTTTAAGCTACCCAATCGGGATGAACGACGGGCGAGGAAATCAGGCGCGCGTGTCTGCCTCCGTCTGGACGAGGCCAATCGTGAATTCGAGCTCGTCGCGTGCCGCAAAGCGCGCTGCCAAGATCGGCTCCTGCTTGCCGGGCAGCATGACCGTCGCGAACTCCGGGAGCCGCGGCCCGCCCGCGACCATCCGGACGGCGTCGCGGGACGCAACCATCACGCAATCGAACTGCTTCGTCTGCGCCTCCAGCCGGGCCGCGACGTTGCCGGTGTCGCCGAGGAAGGGCATGCCGTCCATCCCGCCGTCCCAGCGCAGGCCGACAACCGCCGGACCGACGTGAAGGCCGATGCCGAAGCGCAGCGGTTCGGAGAGTTCCCGTTCGAGCTCGCGGTTGAGCGCGTCCATGCCCTCCCAGATCGCGTGGGCGGCACGGAAGGCGTCACGCGCGAAGCGCGGATCGGAGCCGCGAGCGCCAAAGACGCTCATGATGCCGTCGCCGGCGACATTGGTGACCTCTCCGTTCCAGTCGCGAATGGCGGCCGACACGGTGTTGATGTAGCGCTCGACGATGAACAGGGCGTCGTAAGGGAGGCGGTCGTCGGAGAGACGGGTCGACTGGCGCAGGTCGACGAACAGGGCCGCGACCTGCGCCTCGCGGCGCCCTCCGGCGGGCAGGCCGAGATCGCGGACCTGCTCGCGCGGCGACGCTTCGGCGCTCACCAGGGGCACGACGGCGATGTCGTGATCGGGCCGGAGCTGGCAGGCGAGGCGGACCGACTCGGGCGCGCCTATGCGGTCGAGCAGGCGGCGTTCCTCCGGCGCGGGCGGCGGCAGGCCTTCCTGCCCCGCGACCACGTCGACGCGGCATGTGGAGCAGCGTCCGCGCCCTCCGCAGACGGAGGCATGCGGTATGCTCGCCCAACGGCTCGCCTCGAGGACCGAAAAGCCGATCGGCACGGTGACGACCCGGCCCCCGGGATAGGTCAGCCGAATGGAGCGGAACCGGGCCGCGTGCCACTCGCGCGCCGCGCGTGCCGCAATCACTCCGCCGAGCAGCAGGAGGTACGCAACGGTGAGGCCGTCCGTGAAGCGGTTCACCGCCGCCAGGGCCTCGTCGGTCGTCGCGCCCGCCACCCCGACCTGATAGGGCGGGATCGCCGCAGGGTGCACTTCGGCAAGCGCCCGCATGTCCAGTCCGGCATTGATGAAACCGAGCAGGGAAAGGACGATGACGAGGGTGGCCATCGAGGTCAGGGCAGGGACCGCTCGGCCGTACCAGGGCTTGGTGCGCAGCCAGGCCCGCATCCCGATGCAGCCGTGGATCCACACCACCAGCATCAGCAGGAACTGGCGGGGCAGGCCGGTCGTCGGGACCGCCACCCAGAGCTGGTAAAGGACCCGGTCGAAGCCGACATCCATGCGATAGACGACCTCGGCGTAGCGGATTGCGCCGGCGTGGGCGATCAGAAGGAGGGGCACCGCGAGACCGAGGAAAAGCTGGGCTATCTCGACGGCGGGGATGCGAAGGTGGCGGCGCCGCCAGAAGGAGTGAAGGCCCAGCCCGGCGTGCACCAGCAGCGCTGTGTAGAGAAGCGTCGCGCCCGGCGTGCTCTGCCACGGCGTAAGCAGGATGGCGCCGGCGGTCTTCATCGCGTCGATCGAGCGGATGCCGAAGGCGTGATTCAGCAGGTGACAGGTCGCGTAAGCAAACAGCACCTGCCCAGTCCAGAACCGCAATGTGCGGACGCCACCGCGCCGGAACAGGTTCACCCGGCAACCCCGTTTCGGGACCGGGCGGCGAGCCGGGCAGGACACTTCAGATCTCCGAAGCGCCAGCCCGCGCAACCGAATTGCGAAACGCCGTCAGTCATCGACAAGACCTTCCCGCGCGATTGCGATACTGTAATCTCGGCATAAACGCTCGTATGGCTGCGGCAACCAGAAAATGCTCTCCCGGCCGCGAGACTGCGCGCTGCGGGTGTCGGGCGGCCAATTGGAGGAGGCGGAGGGTGGAAGAGACGCGGCTCAGCCTGCACGTACCGGAGCCCGAAGTGCGGCCGGGCGGCACGCCGGATTTTTCGAACGTGCCGATTCCCAAGGCGGGCTCGGTGCAGCGCCCGCCCGTCGACGTCGATCCACGCGACATTCGCGATCTCGCCTATTCGATCATCCGCGTGCTCAATCGCCAGGGCGAGGCGGTCGGTCCCTGGGCGGGAACCCTTACCGACGAAGAACTGATCGAGGGCCTGCGCCACATGATGACGCTGAGGGCCTTCGACGCCCGCATGCTGATGGCGCAGCGTCAGGGCAAGACCTCCTTCTACATGCAGCACATGGGCGAGGAGGCGGTGAGCTGCGCCTTTCGGAAGGCCTTGAAGCCGGGCGACATGAACTTCCCGACCTATCGACAAGCTGGCCTGCTCATCGCGGGCGGCTACCCGATGGTCGAGATGATGAACCAGATCTTCTCGAACGAGCGCGACCCGCTGAAGGGCCGGCAACTGCCGATCATGTATTCGGCGAAGGATCATGGATTCTTCTCTATTTCCGGCAACCTCGCGACCCAGTTCATCCAGGCCGTCGGCTGGGCGATGGCGTCGGCGATCAGCAACGACACCAAGATCGCGGCCGGCTGGGTCGGCGATGGCTCGACCGCGGAAAGCGATTTCCATGCCGCGCTTGTCTTCGCCTCGACCTACCGGGCGCCCGTCGTGCTCAACATCGTCAACAACCAGTGGGCGATCTCGACGTTCCAGGGCATAGCACGAGGCGGCTCCGGCACCTTCGCGGCGCGAGGTCTCGGCTTCGGCATCCCGGCGCTGCGGGTGGACGGCAACGACTACCTGGCGGTGCATGCGGTGGCGCAATGGGCTGTCGAGCGGGCACGGCGCAACCTCGGGCCGACGCTGATCGAATATGTCACCTACAGGGTGGGCGCCCATTCCACATCCGATGACCCGTCGGCCTATCGGCCTAAGGAGGAGTCGACCGCTTGGCCGCTGGGCGATCCGGTCCTCAGGCTCAAGGCGCATCTGATCGTCAAGGGGGTGTGGTCGGAGGAGCGCCACAAGCAGGCCGAAGCCGAGATCCTGGATACGGTCATCGCCGCCCAGAAGGAGGCGGAGCGCCACGGCACGCTGCACTCCGGCGGCAAGCCCTCGGTGCGCGACATGTTCGAGGGCGTCTATGCCGAGATGCCGCCGAACCTGCGGCGGCAGCGCCAGGAGGCGGGGGTGTGAGGATGCGGTTTTCGATGGCGGGGAGATCCGCACCCTACGTCGCCCCCCTCTGTCCTGCCGGACATCTGCCCTTCAAGGGGGAAGATCGGCCCGCCTCCAGGGGCGCGCGAAAGGATACCGTCCTCTCTGCTGGAGGCCACTGATGCCGCGCCGCACGATGATCGAGGCCATCCGCGACGCCATCGACGTCTCGATGGCGCGCGACGAGAAGGTGGTCGTGTTCGGCGAGGACGTCGGCTATTTCGGCGGCGTATTCCGTTGCACGGCCGGCCTCCAGCAAAAATACGGCAAGAGCCGCTGCTTCGACGCGCCGATCAACGAATCCGGTATCGTCGGCGCCGCAATCGGCATGGCAGCCTACGGGCTTCGCCCCTGCGTCGAGGTGCAGTTCGCCGACTATGTCTACCCGGCCTACGACCAGATCGTCTCGGAGGCGGCGCGTTTGCGCTACCGCTCGGCCGGAGAGTTCACCTGTCCGATCGTCGTTCGCATGCCGACCGGCGGCGGCATATTCGGCGGGCAGACGCACAGCCAGAGCCCCGAGGCGCTGTTCACGCATGTGTCTGGTCTCAAGGTCGTCGTGCCGTCCAGCCCGGCCGATGCGAAGGGCCTTCTGGTCGCCGCGATAGAGGACCCGGACCCGGTGATATTCCTGGAGCCAAAGCGGCTCTACAACGGGCCGTTCGACGGCCACCACGAGCGGCCCGTGACCCCGTGGTCGAAGCATCCGCAGGGCGAGGTCCCGGATGGCCACTATACCGTGCCGCTGGGCAAGGCGGCGGTGCGCCGCGAAGGAGCGGCCGTTACCGTGCTGGCCTACGGAACCATGGTGTACGTGGCGGAGGCCGCCGCGGCGGAGACCGGCATCGATGCCGAGATCATCGACCTGCGCACCCTGCAGCCGCTGGATCTCGACGCCATCGTTGCCTCGGTGAAGAAGACCGGGCGGTGCGTGATCGTCCACGAGGCGACGCTCACCTCGGGTTTCGGGGCCGAACTGGCGGCGCTGGTCCAGCAATACTGCTTCTACCACCTGGAGGCCCCCGTGGCGCGAGTGACCGGCTGGGACACGCCCTATCCGCACGCCCAGGAGTGGGACTATTTCCCCGGGCCGGCGCGTGTCGGCCGGGCGCTGGTCGAGACGATGGAGGGCTGACGCGTGACAGAGCACGTGATCAAGCTGCCCGATGTCGGCGAAGGCGTCGCCGAGGCGGAACTGGTCGAATGGCAGGTGAAGGTCGGCGACCTCGTGCGCGAGGACACCATCCTGGCCGCCGTCATGACCGACAAGGCAACGGTCGAGATTCCATCGCCGGTGGATGGCGAGGTGACATGGCTCGGCGCCGAGGTCGGCGACACGGTTGCGGTCGGGTCGCCGATCGTACGGATCGCGGTGGCTGGGGGATCGACGAAAAAGGATGCCTCGACCGATAAGGCTGCTCCCGCGGATAAGGTCGCGGACAAGGGTACCCCCACCCCTCACCCCTCCCCAGAGGGGGGAGGGGAAATGGCGAGGGTCGTGGCGGCATCGAAGGGCGCTGCCGGTGGGAGCAAGGCATCCACGGCGACCGCGCCGGCCAAAGAACCTGCAAGCGCTGGCGATTCCGAGTCACCCTCCCCCTCGTGGGAAGGGGTGAGGGGTGGGGGTACGGTAGCGAATGTGGCCACCTTCGGTGCGCCGCGTCCGGAAGGCGAGAAGCCGGTGGCTTCGCCTGCCGTGCGTCTGCGGGCCCGCGAGGCGGGCGTGGACCTGCGCCAGGTGGCCGGTAGCGGCCCCGCTGGACGCATCACGCACGAGGATCTCGATGCCTTCCTAAGAGCCGGTCCGCAGGCCGCTCCCGTCTTCGCCGGGGGGCTCGCGCCAGACACGTCCGAGCAGGAAATCAAGGTCGTCGGGCTGCGGCGCAGGATCGCCGAGAAGATGCGGCTGGCGAAGTCGCGCATTCCGCACATCACCTATGTCGAGGAGATCGACGTCACCGCCCTCGAGGAGCTTCGCGCCAAGCTCAACGCGGAACGGAAGGTGGATCGCCCGAAGCTGACGATCCTGCCCTTCCTGATGCGCGCCATGGTCAAGGCGATCCGGGACAATCCGGGCGTCAACGCGCTGTTCGACGACGATGCGGGGGTGATCCATCGCTACGGCGCGGTGCACCTCGGCATCGCGACCCAGACGCCCACGGGCCTCATCGTCCCCGTGGTCCGGCACGCCGAGGCGCGGGACCTGTTCGGCTGCGCGACGGAACTGAACCGGCTGGCGGAGGCGGCGCGCAGCGGCACGGTGACGCGCGAGGAGCTTTCCGGCTCGACCATCACCATCACCTCGCTGGGGGCGATGGGCGGCGTGGCGACCACGCCGGTCATCAACTATCCGGAGGTCGCCATCGTCGGCGTCAACAAGATCATGGTGCGGCCGGTCTGGGACGGCACGCAGTTCGTGCCGCGCAAGATGATGAACCTGTCGTCCTCCTTCGATCACCGCGTCGTCGACGGGTGGGATGCGGCCGTCTTCATCCAGCGCATCAAGACGCTGCTGGAGACGCCTGCGCTGATCTTCGTGGACTGACCCGATGCAGCCGCCATCGATCCAAAGGGGTGACGGATGAAGGAAATCTCCTGCAAGCTGCTCGTCGTCGGCGCCGGTCCGGGGGGATATGTCTGCGCCATCCGCGCTGGCCAGCTCGGGGTCGACACTGTGATCGTCGAGGCGAAGAAGCCCGGCGGCACCTGCCTGACGATCGGCTGCATCCCGTCCAAGGCGCTGATCCATGCGGCGGAGGAATTCGAGGCGGCGCGACTGGCGGCGGCGGGCAAGAGCGCGGTGGGAATCACGCTCGCGGAGCCGGCGATCGACCTGGCGAAGACCATGGCGTGGAAGGATCGCATCGTCGGGCGGCTCACCACAGGCGTCAGCGGCCTGCTCAAGAAGGCGAACGTCAAGTCGATCCACGGTCACGCCCGGTTCCGTGACGGCAAGACGGTAGAGGTGGAGACCGAGACCGGCACCCAGCTCGTGCGCGCCGAGACGGTCGTGATCGCGACGGGATCGGTGGCCGTCGAACTGCCCCATCTGCCGTTCGGAGGCGCGGTGATCTCCTCGACGGAGGCGCTGTCGCTCACTGCCGTCCCCGAGAGCCTCGCCGTGGTCGGCGCGGGCTATATCGGGCTGGAACTCGGCACCGCCTTCGCCAAGCTCGGCTCACGCGTGACCGTAGTCGAGGCGATGGACAGGATCCTGCCGCTCTACGATGCGGAGCTGTCGCGGCCGGTCGCGAAACGCCTTGCGGCGCTCGGCGTCGATGTCATCCTCGGCGCAAAGGCAAGCGGGTTGGCGTCCAAGGGCGGCGCGCTGGTCGTCGAAGCCGCTGATGGCGCAACGCGCGAGATCGCGGCCGAGAAGGTGCTCGTCGCGGTCGGGCGCAGGCCGGCCGTGCAGGGCTGGGGGCTGGAAGAACTCGACCTCGATCGCGCGGGTCCCTTCATCCGCATCGACGACCGGTGTCGCACCTCGATGCGCGGCGTCTACGCCATCGGCGACGTCACCGGCGAGCCCATGCTTGCGCACCGCGCCATGACCCAGGGCGAGATGGTCGCGGAGATCGTGGCCGGAAACCGCCGGAGCTGGGACAAGCGGTGCATTCCCGCCGTCTGCTTCACCGACCCGGAGATCGTCAGTGTCGGCCTGTCGCCCGACGAAGCGAAGGCGGGCGGCCGAGAGATCAGGGTCGGCCAGTTTCCGTTCTCGGCAAACGGTCGGGCCATGACCCGGCACGGCGAGGACGGGTTCGTGCGGGTCGTGGCGCGGGCGGATTCCAATCTGGTGATCGGCATCCAGGCGGTGGGGCAGGGCGTTTCGGAACTGTCGGCGGGCTTCGCCCTGGCCATCGAGATGGGGGCGCGGCTCGAGGACATCGCCGGCACGATCCACGCGCATCCGACGCTCGGCGAGGCGGTGCAGGAGGCTGCGCTGAAGGCGCTCGGGCAGGCCCTGCACATCTGACCGGGCCGGAAAATTGGCGGTTCGTTAACCATAGTCTGCGAGCTTCCACGCAATCGAAATCCATTGCGTGGAGGCCACGTTGCAAGCCGTATCTTCGCGCCCTGCCGAACCCGACCTGCAGATCGTCATCCAGGACGACCGCAAGGAGTTGCTGATCGAGCGGGGGGTCATCTTCGAATCAGTGCGATACCTGCGCTCAGAAGGTCTGGACGAGGAAGAGATCGTGCAGTGCCTCGTCCACCACTTCTATGTCGACCTCGACCTGCTGCACGAGGCGTTCCAGCAGCACTGACAGCCGTGGGCCCTGCGCCGCGATCCCTAACGCGCCCGGGTTGGCGTCCGACATCCCGTGACGGCAACCCGGGCGCCGCTTTCTGCGCGCTGCGTCGTTTTCGTCTTCTTCCATAGGGAAGTACCGTCAAACCGGCGTCAGGCGCGCAGCTCTGGCGATCCCTCGTCTGCCGGCTCATCTTCCGGTCGCTTTGCCCAGCGCAGGATCTTCTCCTGCAGGGCGCGCGGACTGATCGGCTTCGGCAGGTAGTCGTCCATGCCGGCCTCGATGCATCTTTCCCGGTCGCCGCGCAGCGCGTGCGCCGTGACGCCGATGATGGGGGTATGGATGCCGGTCTGCGCCTCGATCTTCCGGATCTCGGCCGTTGCCTCCAAGCCGTTCATCTCCGGCATCGAGATGTCCATCAGGATCATCGCCGGCTGCATCTCGCGGTAGGTCTCCACGGCGAGTCGACCGTTGCTGACGATCCGGAAGGAGAGCTCCGTCTCCGACAGGATCTGCGTGAAGACGAGCTGGTTGACGTCGTTGTCCTCGGCGACGAGCACGTCGAGCCGCGATCCCGTGGGTGCGGAAATGCGCAGCGGGTCATTCCGGGCGTCCGCGGGCGCTGGAGCCACGGCGAACGGGGTTTCCACGGGCGGTTCGACGAGAGGCAGGGCGTTGCCCTCTCGATGCCGGTGCTTCTGGATCGCGGCGACGAGCGTTTCGAGGAGAACCGACGAGCGAGCCGGCTTGATGAGCTGGGCGTCGATGCGCACGTCGCGGTAGCCGGCAGCCGCGAGCGACTGGTCGACGGATGTCAGCATCACGATGGGAAAGTCCGCGCCGGCGGGCAACTGGCGCATGACGCGCGCCACGTCGAGGCCGGTCATTTCCGGCATCTGGTAGTCCAGGACCACGCAGTCCACGCTGAGTCCCAGGCCGGTGGCGGCCTTGAGCACCTCGATCCCCTCCCTGCCGTTGCGGGCGGCGCAGGCATCGAACTTCCAGCTCGTCATCTGCTCCAGCAGGATCGTGCGGTTGACGGCGTTGTCGTCGACGATCAGCACGCGCGCGCCGGTCACGTCGACGGGCGCCAGCGCCGAGGGGCGGATCTTTCCACTGCGCGGGAGGCTGAGGCGCACCAGGAATGTCGACCCCTTTCCGGGAGCGCTGGTGACTTCGATCGTGCCGCCCATGAGCTTGACCAGCCGCGAGGAGATGGCGAGGCCGAGACCCGTGCCCTCGTGGCGCCTGGTCGAGGACGCGTCGACCTGGCTGAACTTTTCGAACACCAGGCCCAGCTTGTCCTCCGGAATGCCAATCCCGGTATCGGAAACGGAGATGCGCAGGTCGACGTGGCCGTCCCTCTCGTCGCCGGCGATATCCACGAAGACATGGCCCGCTTCGGTGAACTTGATGGCGTTGCCAATCAGGTTCGTGACGATCTGGCGGATGCGCCCGACGTCGCCGATGTAGTCTTCCTGCAGGTTGGGCGCGACGCGGACGATGAGTTCCAGGTCCTTTTCCTTGGCACGCGTCGACAGCAGGGTCGCGACGTCCTCGATCGCCTCGGCCAGATTGAACGGCGCGGAATCCAGGACGAGCTGGCCGGCGTCGATCTTCGAGAAGTCGAGGATGTCGTTGATGATGGTCAGAAGCGCATTGCCCGACTTCACGATGATGTCGGTGAACGTCCTCTGCTTTGGGTCGAGATCGGACTTCGCGAGCAGCTCCGCCATGCCCAGCACGCCGTTCATCGGCGTGCGGATCTCGTGGCTCATGTTGGCGAGGAATTCCGACTTGGCGCGGTCGGCGAGCTCGGCGCGCCGCCGGGCCTCCATCAACTCGGCTTCGTGCCGCTTCTGCTCTGTCACGTCCATGGTGGAGCCGATCAGGAACTCGGACCCGTCGGAGGCCTGGAAGCGGCTCTTCCTGGCGAGCTGGTAGCGGATGGAACCGTCAGGCATCATGACGGTCTCGTTGATGACCCGGGTCTCGCCCGTACGCAGCACCTCGAGGTCGGCCTCGATGAAGGCTTCCCCATCCCTGCCGAAGATCTCGCGGTCAGTCCTGCCGATCGCTTCCTCGCGCGGATAGCCGGTGAGGTCGCTCCAGCCCTTGTTGACGTAGACGAGTTCGAGCGTGGGCCTTTTCGCATAGATGGCCGTGGGAAGGTGGTCGATCATGCTGCGGAAGATCTCATTCTCCCGCAGGCTCTCCTGCAGCAGCAGTTCGCGCTTCTTGATTTCGGAAATGTCCGTGGTGGAGCCGAATATGTAGACCCGACCGTTGGCGGTCGTCAGCCGGCCCTTGCGGGTCATGCACTGGCGCACGGTGCCGTCGCGATGGGTAACCGATTCCTCGGTCTCAAGACGACTGCCGGATTGCCTGACGAGGTTGTCGTCGGCGGCGAACTGCCCACCGCCGCCCTCGCCGAAGACCTCGACGTCGGTCCTGCCGATGACCTCTTCCTTGGAGTAGCCCGTCAGCTCGGTCCAGGCCTTGTTCACCCACTCGAGCCGCAGGTCCTCCGACTTGATGTTGGTGGCGACGGGCAGGTTGTCGAGGACATGCAGCAGCAAATCGTTCTGCTGCATCGACTCGCGCAGCGCCTCCTCCCGGCGTTTCAGTTCGGTGATGTCGACACGGACGCCGATGAAGGTGCCGTCCTCGCGCCGGATGTCGTGGACCTGGTACCAGCGGCCATTCGGATGTCGGCGTTCCGTGACGCTGTGCGGCTTGTGATACCGCGTGAGGTAGGCCTCGACCCAGGCCTCGGGGTCGCTGTCGTACAGCGCGTCGACGTCGGGATCGCCGCTGTCGCGGAAATGGCCGCACCGATGGGCCAGGCGCAGGGCATCGCGGAGATTCCTGCCCGGTTGCCAGCAGTCCGCCATCCCCGGCAGCGATTCCTTGAGTTCCCGGTTGGAGAGCACGAAGCGATCGTCGCGGTCGTAGATGATGACGCCGGCGGGCAGCGATTCGAGCACGCCCGCGAGCTGGCGCCTCGACTCCTCGGCCTCGATCTCGCGGGTCCGAAGCTGGGTGACGTCCAGCAGGACGCCCGCCACGTAGCGGTTGCCGCTTTCCATGTCGACGCGGCACTTGCGGACGATGCGGCAGGGCCCGATGCCGGGAAACTCGTACTCCTCCTCGGCCTCGAACGGCTGGCCGGTCTCGATCACCTCGCGTTCGTTCGCCTCGAAGTCCCCGACGAGACCCCGGTCGACGTGATCGTAGCCGCCCGTGCCGATCATCGCCTCGGGCGTGGTGTCGAAGAGGTCGGCAAAAGCGCGGTTCACGAGCACGAAGCGCAGCGACGCATCCTTGACGAAGATCGGGTCACGCAGCGAATCCAGCACGGCTTCAGCGAGACGAGAGCGCTCGTGCACCTCCGCCAGCTCAAGCTCCCGTTCCTTCATCTCCGTGATGTCGAAATAGGAAACCAGGCGCTTGCCCCCGGAGAGCGCCGTGACCGAGTAGATCAACGTACGTCCGTCGGCCCGGGCGAATTCGCGCGGGGGAACGTCGCCCCTGGCTATCTCGGCCAGGCGGGCGTCGAGGTAGTCCTCCCAGTCTTCGTCATCGACGTCGTAGATGCCGTTGTGGCGGTTGAGGTCGATCAGGGTCCTGAAGGGTTGCCCGACGAGCTGCTGGCTCTCGTCATACTTCCAGATCCGGTAGTATGCCCGGTTGACGACCTCGGTGCGGAGATCGGCATCGAGCAGCACGACGCCGGCGTCGAGCGAGTCTATCGTGCGCTCCAGGTCGGAGCGCAGCACCCGGGCATGAAGGTCGGCGTCGACGAGGGCGTGGCGCTTGCGCTCGAGTTCCGTGACGTCCGTGCAGAACCCCATCATTCCGCCATCGGCGGTCGGAATGGTTCGGTGGATGAAGGCCCGCCCGTCGGTGAACTTCAGGATCACCGTCGACTGTTCGCGGCGGCGGTGGGAATTGCGGATCGCGTCCGCCGGGCGTCCCTCCGCCACGTCGCCCGGCTCCCACAGCCCGCGCGACAATCCCGCCTCCAGAATCGTCTCGAAGGAGGTGCCCGGCTTGATGAGATCGGCGAAGGCCGCCCCGTACATGGCCTTCAGGGCGTCGTTGTAGAGGACCAGCCGACCACTCGCATCGTAATAGCAGAAGGCGTCCGGCATGGCGTTCAACGCCGCCATCAGGCGCTCCGCATTGCTCCTGTCCGGGGTAGCGGGAGGTGGCGGGGCGGACTCGCGCGGTCCACGGCCATCGGCAAGCCGCGCGACGTCCTGGGCGATTCGGGTCAGGTTGCGGGCGAAGCCGCGGTATCCGATGAACCTTCCGTTTTCGTCGTAGCGCGGAAATCCGCTCGTGGCGATGATACGGCAGCTCGGTTTGGCGCCCTTGAGCTCGTAGACGAAGTCCCGGAATGGCCGATGCGCCTGCAGGTCCTCGAGGTGTCGGTCTGCCCGGTCGCTGTCACGGGTTTCGGGATCCAGGAAGTCGAACCGGAAGCGGCCGAGAACCGTCGCGGGGTCGATGCCTGTGACCTCCTCGTAGCTTTCCGACAGCCACGATATGCGCAGGTTGGCGTCCGTCTCCCACAACCAGTCGGCGCTGAACTCGAGCATGGAGCGGAACGCCGCGTCATCCAGATGTGCCGAAACGCTATGCGGCGCGCCTCCAGCGCACGCAGTCCGACTGGTTCCTTGGCTCCCCCTCGGCGTCTCGTCGCCCATCCCGGACCGTTCCCCGATCGGTCGCGGACTTTGATCCGCTAATTCCTAGAATGATGAATGTGCAAGGCTTAAGGAACGGCTAACCTTATACTGCTGATTTGGCGCGATGTCCTCGATGCTCTCGCCGTTGGAGTATTCTGGGGCTTGAGGGTGTCCGCGGAGGCGGTTTGACATTTCCCCCACGAGGGACACAAAGCTCGTGTCAAACGCGGACTTACATCGCGCCCCGGTACGCCCGGACCTACGCGCCAGCGGGACATTCCGAATGCAAACGATTTTTGACGGTCACAATGACGTCCTGCTGCGCCTGTGGACCCGCCAGAAGGATGGACACGACCCGGTAGCGGATTTCATCGAGGGAGCGCCCTCAGGCCACATCGACCTGCCGCGGGCGCGGGCCGGCGGGCTCGGGGGAGGGTTGTGCGCGATCTACATTCCCTCAGGCGATTTGCATTTCGAGGCGCCGGGCCCGGACGGGCACTACGACACGCCTCTGGCGCCGCCACTCGAGCGCGCTCCGTCCCTCGACATCGCACTGGAGATTGCCTCGATCGCCATCCGGATCGAACGGGCGGGCGGATGGCGGCTCTGCCGAAGCACCGGCGACATCCGCCAGGCGATGACCGATGGCGTGTTCGCGGCGGTGCTGCATCTCGAAGGCTGTGAGCCGATCGGCGTCGACCTCGCGGCGCTGGACGTGCTGCATGCCGCCGGCCTGCGCTCGCTCGGGCCGGTCTGGAGCCGCAACAACATCTTCGGCCACGGCGTACCGTTTTCCTTCCCGAAGAGCCCCGACACGGGGCCCGGCCTCACAGATGCGGGGCGCGAACTGGTTCGGGCCTGCGACCGGCTCGGAATCCTCGTCGATCTCTCCCACATCACAGAGAAGGGCTTCTGGGACGTCGCGGCGACCAGCGAAGGACCGCTCGTCGCCAGCCACTCCAATGTCCACGCCCTGGTTCCGGTGGCGCGCAACCTTACCGACCGGCAGCTCGATGCGATCCGCGAGCGTGATGGCCTGGTGGGACTGAATTTTGCCGTCACCATGCTGCGCGCGGACAGTCGGGAGGACGCGGCGACGCCGATGAGCGACCTCGTCCGGCATGTGGACTACATGGTCGAGCGCATGGGTATCGACCGGGTCGCCATCGGTTCGGATTTCGACGGCGCGCTCATCCCCGAATGCATCTCCGATGCGTCCGGCCTGCAGCGGCTCGTGGAGGCCCTCGCGCAGGCAGGCTATTCGGCGGACGAACTGGAACGCATGTGCCGGTCGAACTGGCTGCGCGTTCTCGGCCGCGCCTGGAAGGAAGCCTGAGCGGCGCCTTGCCTCAGGACTGACGCTCGACCACGAAGCGGGCGGCCGCACGCAGGATATCCGCCTTCTGCCCGAATGGGCGAAGCAGATCGTGCGCCTGGTCGACCAGGCCCGAAAGCTGCTGCCGCGCCCAGTCCACCCCGTGCAGGGCGACCAGTGTGGCCTTTCCGGCGGCGGCATCCTTCCCGGTCGCCTTGCCTACGGTTTCCGCGTCGGCGGTGACGTCGAGGAGATCGTCGGCGAGCTGGAAGGCGAGGCCGACCGCCGAGCCGAACTCGGCCAGCCGCTCGCGGTCAGACGGCGCCGCGCCGGCAACGACCGCGCCGGCCTCGCAGGCAAAGCGGATCAGTGCACCGGTCTTCATCGCCTGCAGGCGGATGATGCCGACCTCGTCGGGCTTGGTTGTCTCGGCCTCGAGGTCGAGGGCCTGGCCGCCCGCCATGCCGCCTATGCCCGAGGCGCGGGCGAGGCCGAGGACCAGAGCCGCCTTGCGATCGGCGGGCAGATCCGTTTCGGGGGCAGCGAGGATGTCGAAGGCCAGCGTCAACAGGCTGTCGCCCGCGAGGATCGCGGACGCCTCGTCGAAGGCACGGTGCACGGTCGGCTTGCCGCGGCGCATGTCGTCGTCATCCATGGCCGGCAGATCGTCGTGGATGAGCGAATAGCAGTGGATGCACTCCAGCGCCGACGCCGCGCGCAGGGCCGCCTCGCCATCTGCCCCGAACAGGGCGGCCGATTCCAGGAGCAGGAAGGGCCGGAGCCGCTTGCCGCCGGCCAGCACGCCATGGCGCATGGCAGCCAGCAGGCGTTGCGGGCGGACGATCTCGCCGTCGCGAGGATGCTCTTCGAGCAGCGACCGCAGCATCGCCTCCACGGCGCGGGCGCGGGTGCCCAGACGTATGCTGAATTCTGAATCGCTCATGCCGACGCTGTAGCTCACACCGGCCGGGATCGGAACCGGTGTCGCTATGGTTTCTCGTATCTCGTGATCCCCAAGGGAGCGGGCGGGCGCTCCCGGTCGGGTGCGGCGTCCCGAACCAAGAGCTATTGCTGTGAGCCAGACCCGGCCAGATGTCGAAAGGCCGCCACGACCTCGACGTAGGTCTGTCGCTTGAATGGGACGATCAGCTCGGGCAATTCGTCCATTGGCCGCCAGGTCCACTGGTCGAATTCGGGGTGATGGCCGCCGGGCGGCGGATTGACCCGGATCTCGGATTCGTCACCGGTGAAGCGCACCGCGAACCACTTCTGCGTCTGGCCGCGATACTTGCCCTTCCAGGCGACGCCGAGAAGGTGCTCGGGCAGGTCGTAC
>Ga0182741_1000709_pt1 | contig 47904 bp, 45 predicted proteins | sample eDN5th37CBELigOP_FD_128874 | JGI IMG/M metagenome (GOLD analysis project Ga0182741, IMG submission 128874) | Enriched Organic Plus compost microbial communities from Emeryville, California, USA - eDNA 5th pass 37_C BE-Lig OP (version 2) (version 2) ... | reverse complement strand
GATGGGAGCCATGATGGCACGCTGGTGGCGATATGTCGTGATAGTGGCCGGAAGCGTAGCCATCGCCGCACCGGTTCAATTCCGTTTCGACAACGGGGCAGGCACGGACCTCCAGCTGACATCCTCGAGCGCCCTTGCGAAGCCCGGTGGAGGCAACGGCAACAGCGGCGGAAATGGAAACTCCGGCGGCAACGGTGGTGGAAAGGGAAATTCCGGCGGCAATGGGAATGCCGGTGGAAGAGGAGGCAATTCCGGCAACGGTAATTCCGGAAAGGGCGACGCAGGCGGCGAGCGCGGCAACAACGGTCAAGGAAACGGCGGGAACGGTGGCGCGCACGGGAATGCAGGGGGCGGAAACTCGGGTCAGGGCAGTTCCGGCGGCGGAAATTCCGGGAAGGGTCACGGCGGCGGCGGTCCGAAATCGGGCGGCAAGGGCAGTCCGGCAGGGGGCCCTTCGGCTCCCGGAGGCCCGTCGGGAAGCGCGGCGCCCGGCCACAGCGCGGACGCGCCTGGGCGCTCTCAGAGCGCACCGGGCCAGGCAGGCGGAAAGGCGGCAGGATCTGCCGGCAAGGGCGCTGCTCAGAACGCCAAGGCAGCTTCCGCTCCCAGACCCATCGGCGCTGCCGGACCGAAACGCGCCGTCTCCGTGAAGATCAAGAGCGACAAGACCTTGAAAACAGGGCGCGCGCGAGACAGTCGAAAGGCTGGTTCGAAGGCTGCTGTCCGAAACGCGCAGGACGTGCAGACGGAGGCGAAGGCCCCTCGCGCAGGCCGGTCATCCGCCGTGACAGGCGTCGCTCCCGCAGCCGTGGACGATCGGCTGGAGCCGATTGGCTCTCCGACCAAGCCCCGACAGGCGCGTCGATCCATCGTCGTCTCCGGGCTCTCACAGCAGGAACTGGCCAAGCTGGCCGCGTCGGGCCTGCGGGTCACGTCCCGGACGCGCGGCGTGGTCGCGCCGCCGATCGTTCGGCTGAGCGTGCCTGCCGGGATGTCTCTCGCCTCGGCTCAACGGACCGTGCGGCGTGTCAATGCCAGGGCATCCGCCGATGCGGACACCTTCTATTACACGGATGGCGCAGACAAAGGCTGCGGCGCTCCCGGCTGTGAGGCGTCCCGTCTCGTGGGCTGGACGCCGGCCGTGGCCGACACGTGTTCCGCGCCGCCGCTCATCGGCCTCATCGACACCGGGATCGACCTCGAGCATGAAGCGCTCAGGGGACAGTCCATCGAGGTGCTGAACGTCTCCAGCGGAACCGGCAATCGATCATCCCTCGATCATGGCACGGCGATTGCCGCGCTGCTCGTGGGGAATCCGGGAAGCGCGACGCCCGGATTGATCCCGCACGCCAGGCTCATCGCCGTCGATGCCTTTTCCAAGGAAGCGGGAACGGCCGACAGGTCCGATGTGATCTCCCTCGTCAATGCCCTGGAGACCCTTGCCGAACGGGGAGTGAAGGTCATCAACCTCAGCCTGTCCGGGCCGCCCAACGAGGTGCTCAAGGCTGCGATCGACTCCGCGCTCGCGCGGGGAATCGTTCTCGTCGCGGCGGTGGGAAACAACGGGGCCGGGGCCGAGCCGTCCTATCCGGCTGCCTATCCCGGCGTCATCGGCGTGACGGCGGTGGATCGCCAGCTGAACGTCTATCGGCGTGCCACGCGCGGTCCCTATGTCGCCTTCTCGGCGCCGGGGGTCGAACTGCGGCTCGCCCAGTCGAAGGGAAGGGTCGCCGTCAGGAGTGGAACATCCTATGCGGTGCCCTTCGTGTCCGCGGCCATGGCGATGCTGCTCGCTCAGAACGCCGAGACCGGTATCGAGGAACTCGAGAAGCACCTGCAGGATACCACGCAAGATCTCGGTGCGCCTGGGCGGGATCCGACATTCGGGCACGGTCTCGTCCAGGTGGCCGGATTGTGCTCGCCTCCGAACGGGACGCCCATACCCGTCGCCGGATCCGTCCCCTCCGACGGGACTCTCCCGCAGCTTGGAGATTTGGCCCCATGAGGCATGCCGCCTCCGCTCACGCGGCGTTGTCTCGATCGGGCTGCTCTAGGAATGTTCGAGCATTGTGCGGATTTGGTCCGTCTGATCGAGGGACACGATCCCGAGCGCCGTCGGCGGAGAGATGCAGTTGCGCCCCGCGGCCTTGGCTGCATAGAGAGCCCGATCTGCGGCCTCCTGAAGCGCGGACTTGGCATCCTGACGACCGGGGCATGTCGAGGCGAGGCCGACGCTGACGGTGACAATGCCGTGGGGATTGCCTTCATGGACGATCCCGAGGTCGAGAATGGCGCGGCGGATGTTCTCGGCGATCACCTGAGCTCCGGCGAGGTCCGTATCGGGGAGCACCACTGCGAACTCCTCCCCGCCGAACCGGGCGGCCGTGTCCCGTGGGCGGCGGACATTCCCTTCGATGGTGCTCGCGATCGCCCGGAGCACCTCGTCGCCCCTGCCATGGCCATACCGGTCGTTGAAGCTCTTGAACCAGTCGGCGTCGACATACAGCAGCGAGAGCGGCGTCTTCGTCCTGACGGACTGACGCCAGTCCCGCTCGAAGGTCTCACGAAACGCGCGTCGGTTCGGCAATCCCGTCAGGTCATCCGTCCTCGCGATCCGTCGCAGTTTGGCTTCGGCCTTCGTGCGGCGTCTCAGCTCGCTCTGGAAGAGGAATGTCAGGCCCACCACCGCGGAGCACAGCAGGGCCGTGACGAGGCCCATGATGAGGGCCTTCTTGCGCCAGGCGGCGAAGACCTCGTCGACGGACAGGGCGACGGTGAGGACAAGAGGATACCGGTCCAGGCGTTCGAACGAGAGGAGGCGGCGCACGCCGTCGATCGGCGAGACTGACTCGAAGGTTCCCGATCTCTCCTGCAGGAGGCGCTGCACATGCGGTGAGGTGCCGAAGCTCTGGTTGAGCCGGTTCTCGTCGTAGGGATATCGCGTCAGCAGGAGGCCGTCGCCCCGGAAGAGGTTGATCGCCCCGGCCGAGCCGAGGCTCAGATTCTTGAAAAGCTCGTTGATGTCGGCGAGCGGAAGCGACCCCATCACCACGCCCTCGAACCTGCCATCCGAATGGGAGAGGCGGCGGCTGATGCCGATGCCGTACTCGCCCGGCCCGATCTTGCTCCTGAAGGGACGGCTCACATACAGGCCGATGTGGTTGTTCTGCTGATGAATCTGGAAATAGTCGGCATCCGCCACGTTGAGGCTTCGCGGCGCAATGATCGGGCCGGCATCCGCGACGAGGTCGCCGTTCTCGTTCACGACCAGGAGCGATCCCATGAAGGTCGAGGATGCGGTGCGGTCAAACAGGATCCGGTATTGCAGATCGGCCGGAAGGTTCCGGAAGCCGACGAGGCGCCTTGCCTCCATTGCGCCCTTCAGGGACGAGTCCAGCAATTCGAGCTTGCTGGTGAGGTCACGGGCGATCGCGGTGAGCACGTTCCGGGAGGAGCGCTCCGCCTCCTGCCAGGTTGCCTGGCGGTCGCTCCAGAGGGTGTGCGCGGACACGAACAGGATCGCCAGTGCGATCACGCCTGCAATGATGTTCAGATAGGTTTCTGAGAGCAGACGTTTCATTCAACAGGAACCACGCACCTTGTCACATGTAGCCTATAAGCACCCTGGGGGCGAGTAGACAATAGATTAGGAACGACGGCGCCCAAGTTGTGCAGAGTTTGATTGCCAAACGAAAACTTCTATGCCTTTGCGGGAGTGCTTTCGATGACAACGCTTTGCAGGCCCTGGATTGTGATTTAATTACAGTATATCAGAAATATCTCAGAGGTTGCGCTTATGTCAGGAAGCTGCCTTAATAATCTCTCGGGGGAGTTCATTGAGTCAGCACGTCAAGCAGCGTCTGGAAGAGAGCCTGGCCACGGCGACCGCATCGGGCAGGGCGGTCGCGAGCTTCATGCTCGCGAACCTGAACGACCTGCCTTTCGAAACCTCCGCTTCCATTGCCCAGAAGATCGGCGTCAGCGAGCTGACCGTCGGGCGCTTCTGCCGTTCCATCGGCTACAGGCACCTGAAGGATCTCAAGGATCATCTGCGGACCGATCTCGGCGGAAGTCCCTGGCTCCTCGGCGACCGGCTCAAGGAGTTTCAGGAGCGCAGCCGGCAGGACATGGGCGAGCTGACCCGCAGCTTCGAGCGCGAGGTGGCCGCCCTCGTGCGGGTGTACGAATATGCCCGGGACCCGGCCTTCGCGGCCGTGAGCCGGCGCCTCGCCTCCGCGCCCCGGGTCTACGTGGCCGGGTTTCAGACGGAGAGGGGGCTTGCGGCCTGCCTCGTCCACCATCTTCAGTACCTGCGCGACGGAGTGCAACTCCTCGACCCCGCCTCCGGGCATTTCGTGGAGGCGCTTCTCGGAGCCGATGAACAATCCGCCCTCGTGATCTTCGAGGCGCGCCGCTATTCGCGCCAGGCCATGCTCCTGGCCCGCAGGGCGCACGCGCGCGGGATCCCCGTGACGCTCGTGACCGACACCTATTGTGACTGGGCGGATGACTGCACCAGCGAGGTGTTCCGCATTCCCACGGACCTGAACCTGTTCTGGGAGTCGACGGCGCCGATGCTGTCCCTGGTGCATCTTCTGCTGAATGCGGTATTCAATGAACTCGGCCCGGCGGTCGAGGAGCGGCTGAATGCCACGGCCGCGCTTTATCAGGAATTCGTCGGCTATACGGAGAGCCCGTAGGTCAGGCGTGGAGAGGACCGACAGGTCGAAACAACAGAGGGTACACGTATGTACAAGACACTTCTCGCAGCAGGCATCTGCATCCTGGGCATGACGTCCCTGGCGTCGGCGCAGGCCAAGAAGGAAATCGTGATCGCGTCGGAGGGTGCCTACCCGCCCTTCAACTTCATGGATTCCAACAATAAGCTGCAGGGGTTCGATATCGAAATCGCCAACGCACTCTGCGAGAAGATGCAGGCGAAGTGCACCATCGTCGCCCAGGACTGGGACGGCATGATCCCGGCGCTGCTCGCCAAGAAGTTCGATGCCATCGTCGCCTCCATGACGATCACCGAGGAGCGCAAGAAGCAGATCGACTTCACCGACCGCTACTACCGCACGCCGCTCTCCGTTGCCGTGGCGAAGGACTCGCCGATCAAGGACACCTCCGTCGCCTCCATGAAGGGCATGGCGGTCGGCGCGCAGTCCTCCACCACCCAGTCGATCTATGCCGAGGATACCTACGGCAAGGGTGGCGCGACCGCGAAGCTCTATCCGACGCAGGATGAGGCCAATGCCGACCTCGCCAACGGTCGTCTCGATGCTTCCGTCGCCGACAAGTTCGTGCTCGTCGAGTGGTTGAAGAAGGACGGCAAGGATTGCTGCAAGCTCCTCGGCGACATCGAGGGAACCATGTCCGAGGCCGGCATCGCCGTGCGCAAGGAGGACAAGGAGCTGAAGGAAGCGCTCAACAAGGCGATCAAGGACATCGTCGCCGACGGCACCTACAAGAAGATCCAGGACAAGTACTTCGAGTTCGACATCTACTAAGAACAACACCGACCGAATCCTGAGGAGTCGCAGCAGGCGGCGTCTCGAAGCAGGTTCCAGAGCGCCCCGGGAAACGCCTCGCGCGGATCGCCTTCGGCGCAGGCTCTTCGAGACGCTCCGCTCCTCAGGGTGAGGCTCAGGGCGGCAGGGCAGGTCCATTGCAGGATATTCTATCGCTTCTCTCCTTCTCCGATGGCGGCTGGGGCTCTGCGCTCGCGGCGGGCACGCTCGTCACCCTGAGCCTTGCGCTCACCACGCTTCCGGTCGGCATCGTCCTCGGGCTCGGCGTCGCGCTGATGGCGCGTTCCCGCAGCCCTCGCGCGCGGGCCGTGGCCACCGTCTTCACGACGATCTTCCGCGGCCTGCCGGAACTGCTGACCCTGCTCATGGTCTATTACGGCGGCCAGATCCTCATTCAGCGCCTGATGGCCGCGATGGGCTATGAGGGGCAGATCCAGATCAATGCGTTTCTCGCGGGCGTGATCGCTTTCGGTCTCGTCCTCGCCGCCTTCTCCAGCGAGGTCTGGGTGGGCGCGCTCAACACGATCGCGCGGGGGCAGTACGAGGCGGCCAGCGCCCTGGGCCTGTCGCGATGGCTTTCCTTCCGGCTCGTCGTGTTCCCGCAGCTCATGCGCGCTGCCCTGCCGGGCCTGTCCAACAACTGGCTGACCATGCTGAAGGACACGTCGTTGATCTCGACGATTTCGCTCGTCGACATCATGCGCCAGACGAACCTCGCCGTCGGCGCCACCAAGCAGCCGATGGTCTTCTATCTCACGGCCTGCTTCCTCTATCTGCTCCTGTCGGCGGGATCCGGCCTTGCCTTCACGTTCCTTGAGCGCCGCGCCAATCGCGGCCATGTGAGGGCTTGAGCACATGTTTCGCGATTTCCTCGGCCTCGTTCTCGATCTCGAACTTCTCGACCGCTACGGCTGGCGCTTCCTCGAAGGTGTCTCCGTCACCGCGCAGCTGGTGGCGATTTCGTTCACGCTCGGCGGCATTCTCGGCCTGCTTCTGGGGCTCGCGCGTCTGTCCGACAGCAAGCCGCTCCAGTGGTTCGCGCGGGGCTACATCTATTTCTTCCGCGGCTCGCCGCTGCTGGCGCAGCTCTTCCTGCTCTATTACGGTCTCGGATCGCTGCGCCCCTTCTGGACCGAGCTCGGGCTGTGGTGGTTCTTCCGCGAGGCGTGGTACTGCGCGCTCCTCGCCTTCACCCTGAACACGGCGGCCTACCAGGCGGAGATCTTCCGCGGCGCCATCCAATCCGTGCCGAGGGGACAGCGCGAGGCCGCGGCGGCGCTGGGCATGCACAAGGCGCTCACCTTTGCGAAGGTCATCTTCCCGCAGGCGATGATCGTGGCGCTTCGTCCGCTCGGCAACGAGCTGATCCTCATGGTCAAGGCCAGCGCCATCGCATCCCTCGTGACGATCTACGACCTGATGGGCGTCACCAAGCTCGCTTTCTCGCGGTCCTACAATTTCGAGCTCTATCTGTGGGCGGCGGTCCTCTATCTCATCATCGTCGAGTGCATCAGGCGTCTCTGGACGGTGCTGGAGCGGCGGCTGACGCGCCATCTCAGGGCCGGGGAACTGCAGCCCGTGCAGACGACCTGGCTGAGCCGCATGACCAAGACCGTTCTCAAACCCAACGCCTAAGCAAAGACATCCTCATCATGCGTTTTGACGTCATCGTGCTCGGCGCCGGCATCGTCGGCGTCTCTGCCGCGCTCCATCTGCAATCGCGCGGACGCTCCGTCTGCCTCATCGACCGCCGGCCGCCGGGAGAGGAAACGAGCTACGGCAATGCCGGCCTCATCGAGCGCGCCAGCGTCATCCCCTATGCGATGCCGCGCCAGTTCTCGGCGCTGCTGCGTTACGGCCTGAACCGATCGCCGGAGGTTCGCTACCAGCTCGCGCATCTGCCGCGGATGAGCGCCTGGCTGTTCCAGTACTGGCGGCACTCATCGCAGCGGCGTCTGCTCGAGGCGACGAACGCCATGCTGCCGCTCATCGAGCGCTGCGTGACGGAACATGACGCGCTCATCGACGCGGCGGGCCTCGCGCATCTCCTGCGCCGCAGCGGCTGGATCGAGACCTTCCGGACTGCGGAGGGGCAGAGGAAGGCTCTCGCCGCCGCCCGCGACGTCGAGCGCTACGGCTTGAACTACGACGTTCTCGATCCCGCGGAACTGAGAGAACGCGAGCCCCACCTGCTGGACGCGCCCATCGGCGCCATCCATTGGCGCGATCCCACGACGGTGTCGGATCCCGGGGCGCTGACGAAGGGCTATGCCGCGCTGTTTGCGAGCCGGGGCGGGCGCTTTGCCTCCGGCGACGCGCGCACGCTGTCGCAGAGTGGCGGCGACTGGGTGGTGACGACGGAGGAGGGGCCCGTCACGGCGGGGCAGGCGGTGGTCGCTCTCGGTCCGTGGTCGGATCACGTCTTCAGGCCGCTTGGCTACCGCATCCCGCTCGCCGTCAAGCGCGGCTATCACATGCATTACGGCGCGCGGGGCAACGCCATACTCAATCAGCCTGTGCTCGACTTTGAGGGCGGATATGTGCTCACGCCGATGAGCAAGGGCATTCGCCTGACGACCGGAGTCGAGCTCGCAGCCTTCGATGCGCCCCAGGATCCGCGCCAGCTCGATCAGGCGGAAGCCATGGCGCGCGATCTCTTTCCGCTCGGCGAACGCGTGGAGCCGAAGCCGTGGCTCGGGCGCAGGCCGTGCCTTCCCGACATGCGGCCGGTGATCGGGCCGGCGCCCCGCCACAAGGGCCTGTGGTTCGATTTCGGCCATGCCCATCACGGGCTCACGCTGGGTCCGGTGACGGGCCGCCTGCTCGCCGAGATGATGGCGGGCGAAGCGACCTTCTGCGATCCGTCGCCCTATCGGGCGGACCGGTTCTGACGAGAAAGGGCCTGATCCATGATCAGCCCCGTTCCCGTCAGGCGGCGGTCGGGGCGGCGGCCGCGCGCAGCAGCATTCCGAAGAGGTCGCGCGGGTCGTCCGGATCGGCGAGGAGATCGAGCTCGTCGTAGAGGCCGGTGTGTTCGATCTGCTGCTTCACATAGCGGAGGGCGGAAAAGTCCTCGATGGCGAAGCCGACGGAGTCGAAGAGGGTGATCTGACGCTCGCTGGCGCGGCCCGGTGCGTCGCCGACGATCACGCGCCACAGCTCCGTCACCGGATGGTCCAGTGCGAGCTGCTGGATCTCGCCCTCGATGCGCGTCTGGGGCGGATACTCCACGAAGATGTCGGAGCGCTTCAGGATGTCGGCATGGAGCTCGGTCTTGCCGGGACAGTCGCCGCCGACCGCGTTGATGTGCAGGCCCGCGCCGACCATGTTGTCGGTGAGGATCGTGGCGTTCTGCTTGTCGGCCGTGGCGGTGGTGACGATCTCGGCGCCCTCCATCGCCTCCTCGATGGAGTTGCACACCGTGATGTCGAAGCCGAAACCGGCCAGGTTGCGCACGCATTTGGTGCTCGCCGAACGGTCGATGTCGTAGAGCCGCAGGCGGTCGATGCCGAGGAGGGCCTTGAAGGCAACGGCCTGGAACTCGGCCTGCGCGCCGTTGCCGATCATCGCCATGGTGCGCGCGTTCTTCGGCGCGAGGTATTTGGCCGCCACCGCCGAGGTCGCCGCGGTGCGCAGCGCGGTCAGGATGGTCATTTCCGTGAGCAGCACGGGATAGCCCGTGCTCACATCCGCGAGCACGCCGAAGGCGGTGACGGTCTGGCGCCCCTCGCGGGTGTTCTTCGGATGGCCGTTCACGTATTTGAAGCCATAGACCTCACCGTCGCTGGTGGGCATCAGCTCGATCACGCCCTCGCGGCTGTGAGAGGCCACGCGCGGCGTCTTGTCGAAGGATTCCCAGCGGCGGAAGTCGGATTCGATAGAGTCCGCCAGCTCCACGAGAAAGCGCTCCACGCCGATGGCGAGGACGAGCTTCATCATGTTGTCGACGCTGACGAAGGGAACGATGTTCAGTTTCGGGATCATGCTGTGATGGCTTTGGGCGTATGGCGATAGCTCTGGGTCGGACGGTCGAGCACGCGGCGGCCCATGAGGCTCGATGCGAGATCGACCAGGAGCAGGGCCGTGCGGCCGCGCTCGTCCAGGAAGGGGTTCAACTCGACGAGATCGAGGCTCCGCACGAGGCCGCTGTCGTGCAGAATCTCCATGATGAGATGCGCCTCGCGGAACGTCGCGCCGCCCGGAACGGTCGTGCCGACGCCGGGCGCGATGCCGGGATCGAGGAAGTCCACGTCGAGGCTCACGTGCAGGATTCCGTCAGCCGCCGCGACGCGTTCGAGAAAGGCGTCGAGCAGGGGCGCCACGCCGTTCTCGTCGATGGCGCGCATGTCGTGGACCGTGACGCCGGTGGTGGCGAGCGCCGCGCGCTCGGCGGGATCGACGCTGCGGATGCCCATCATGCACACGTTCTCGGGCTTGATCGGCGTGTGAGGCTTTGGGAAGTAGCCTTCGAAGCCCGGTCGGCCGGTGGCATAGGCCATCGGAACGCCGTGCAGGTTTCCGCTCGTCGTGGTCTCGAGGGTGTGGAAGTCGGGATGCGAGTCGAGCCACAGCACGAAGAACTCGCGGCCTTCCTCGGAGGCCCGGCGGGCGAGGCCCGTCATGGAGCCGGCGGAGAGGCTGTGGTCCCCGCCCATGAAGATCGGCATGCCCTCGCCGACGGCCTTGTAGGCGGCCTCCGCGATGGCTTGCGTCCAGGCGACGGTTTCGGGAAGCGCCTTGATGGCGCTGTTGGGATGACGAATCTCGCGGCGGGCCGCAGGCGCGATGTTGCCGCGATCCTCCACCGTGTAGCCGAGATTCCTCAGCTCGGTGGCGAGACCGGCGGTGCGGAAGGCGCTGGGCCCCATGTCGCAGCCGAGACGGCCTGCGCCTTCCTGAACGGGGGCTCCCAACAAGATGCAGGGCTTTTGCGTCATTCGACATCTCCAGAACAGAATCCCAAGCTACGAGAGGGGCTTGGCGTTTTGAACGGTCTAGTTTGACAAAAAGGGCAGGATGATCGAGCAATCTGGAAAGTTTCACTTTCCAATATGGTCATGGCATGGATGAACTCGATCAGCGCCTCATCACCCTCCTGCGTCATAACGGGCGACGCAGCATTTCCGATCTGGCCCTGGAACTCGATGTCTCCCGCGCCACGGTGCGGGCCCGCATGGAGCGGCTGGAGCGCTCGGGCGATATCGTCGGCTATACGGTGATCCTGCGGGCGGACGCGGTTTCGCTGCCGGTCCGGGGCATCATGCTGATCGAGGTGGAGGGCCGCGCCGCGGATCGGGTGGTGGATGCCCTCGGCGGATTCCCGGAGGTCAGCGCCATTCACACCACCAATGGCAAGTGGGATCTGGTCGTCGAACTCGGCGCCGCCAACCTGTCGGATTTCGACGGCATCCTGAGGCGCATCCGCCTGATCCCGGGCGTCACTGCCTCTGAAACCAACCTGCTGCTGGCGACACCGCGGAGCACGCGCGCGCGCCTGTGAATGCAGTCCTGGCGTGGAACGGGCACTCTCGCCAGGACCGCCCTTGAGGTCCTTAGTTCTTGTCCAGGGCCGTCATCGGCTGAACCTCGCCCTGAGGCGTGAGGTACTCGATCGACACCCAGTCCGTGCATGATCGAAGGATCGGCGCGAGATAGGCCCGGCTGCCTTCGATCTCCACGACCCGGCATGGATAGGCCCGACGATCGCCCGGAGGACGGTAGACGACCGTGCTTCCGGGCTTGATGCCGTCCTGACCGCGCGGCCGGGGAGCCCGGTCGGGCACGTGCGGAGTGCTGTGCCCGTTGTCCTGAATGACGGATGCTTTCTGAGAGGCCCGGTACCGCTCAAGAGCCTCGATCGCGACCCGAGCCCGATCGCGGTAGCGGTCGCTGACGACCCTCATCAGGGTGCCTTTCTCGCGACCCGGATACCAGGAGACGCCGCCGATTTTTGCAAGTTCTTCTGCGACGACTTCAATTTCTTCTTCGGTCATAAGCTCATTCCCTCAAGAGGTAGGAATTGTGCCCAGATCTGACGGCGCTGCCGCGATCTGATGCTTCTGCTTGTCTTGGCCCCGAAGAGTCGCTTCTCTTTTGATTCGAATGCGTACTCTGTACTTAAAACATCGTTTTGTGTGCGTTTGGCGTGTTCTTACCTGTGCGCAATCATCTGCTTCTGTAGAACGGCGAGCTGCTGAATATAAGGCGTCCGCCGCTCCCGGTGCTGAGCCTTCAGCTTTTCGAGGACGCGAATTCTCAGGTTCAGATCGGGAGAGCTCCGGTTGATTTTCTCTCGGGCCTGCTCGTACTCGAAGTCGATAACGGCGAGGGTCGAGAGAAGAGATTGAAGAAGAGGTTGAGTAGCCGGGGAATACATCCGGGGCTTTGGCTGCGTGCCCCGAGGCTGGTCGTTACGAAATTCAATATCGTCCATCCGCCACCTCGATTAACACTACGTTAATATACCCACGTTACTGACCTGGGGTTACCTCGTCTGTTGGGTATCCGACAAAGCTGCAAAAAGAATTTGCTGCTACCTCGAAAAGGGTAGTCGGCGACTCTCTTGAGTTAGGCTCCGAGAGTTCCGCGCCGCGCTCAGCCCTTGCAGCTGATGTTGGGATAAGTGCCGGGAAGCAAGCGCTCGAAATTGCTGCGGATGGCGCGGTAGCACTCGCAGGACATGTCCTCGAGACCCGCACGGTCGGTCACCGTGATCACGCCGCGACCCTGGTGAATCAGACCTGCGATCTGCAAGGACCGCGCGACGCTGCTGACGGTAGAACGTTGCACGCCCAGCATCTCCGCCAATGTCTCGTGAGTCAGCGGAAGCGCATCCTGATCGAGGCGATCATGCGTGCTCAGAATCCAGCGGCAGCAGCGCGCTTCGACGCTGTGCACGGCGTTGCAGGCGACCGTCTGCAGGGTCTGCCCGAGGAGCGCTTCCGTGAAGTTCGAGATGAGCTGCCTGACCATCGCATTCTCGCGGCTGATCGCGTTCAGCCGTTCGACCGGAATGCGCGAGGCCGTGCCTGCGAGCTGCGTGACATAGCGCCCGAACGATTGGCGCGTCACCAGCGCACCCACGTAGCCGAACATCGCCTCGCGGCCGAACACCGCCATCTCGACGGAGCCGCCATTGTCCAGGATGGTGGTCAATGAGACGATCGCCTTGTGCGGGAAGTAGGCATGGGTGATCGGCGCCCCGGCCTCATAGACGACTTTCCCCTTGGGCAGCTCGATGAACTCGAGATGAGGCTCAAGAGCGGCAAAGTCTTCGGGCGCCAGCGCAGCAAGGAGCCGGTTCGCTCGGTGTGTGATCACCCTATTCCCGTGCTGCATAGTCAGGAGAGCCGATTCCCGCAGAAGTCCCATCCCGCGACGGACGGGATCTACAAAGAAGATGCTGGCGCAGGCTGGGGCAGTCAACTCGCACCTTCGATATTGTGAACAGACTGACTGCTCTCGGCATGCTTGTGGAACACACTCCGATCACGAGATGTTTGGCAGGTCCGGCCGAGAGGATGGAATGAGCTCTGTTGGCGAACAAGCGCGGTGAACTACTTAGGGATCCTACACGACCTCCGGGGGATTGGCCCAGATTTATGCTGCGGGGCTGAACAGGTTTACGTAACAGAAGGGATGGAGCAGCATGGGGCAGCACGAATCCATGTTGCATCGAGGCCCTCCGCATGAGCAGACAGACATCCTCTCGGTCCCCCGCAGATTTAGCCGATTGGACGGGCTTCGAACTGCTTGATGCCTATGCTCGCAAGATCGTTTCGCCCGTTGACGTCACCAAGGCCGTGATTGCGCGCATCGAAGCCTACGAATCGCATCTGAAGGCGCTTTACGCTTTCGATCCCGATGGCGCGGTTGCAGCCGCCCGCGAGTCCGAGCAACGCTGGATGAGCGGGGAGGCGAGGCCGCTCGATGGAATTCCCGCGACCATCAAGGAGAACATCGCGACCAGGGGCACGCCCGTGCCGCTCGGCACCGCCGCGCGCCCGCTCAAGCCGGCGCCGGAGGATGCGCCGCCCGCCGCCCGCCTGCGCGAGGACGGCGCGGTCATCCTCGCCAAGACGACGATGCCGGATTACGGCATGCTCTCCTCGGGCCTTTCGAGCTTTCACCCGCTCGCTCGCAATCCGTGGGATCTGTCGAAGAATCCGGGCGGCAGTTCGGCGGGGGCGGGAGCCGCGGCGGCGGCGGGCTATGGCCCCTTCCATATCGGCACGGATATCGGCGGCTCCATTCGCCTTCCGGCCGCATGGTGCGGGGTGTTCGGGCTCAAACCGAGCTTCGGGCGCATCCCGATCGATCCCACCTATTACGGCCGTGTGGCTGGCCCGATGACGAGAACGGCGCGCGATGCCGCGCTGATGATGACGAGCCTCACGCGGCCCGACATTCGCGATCCGATGAGCCTGCCTTATCAGGATCTGCCCTGGCTCGATCTCGACATCGACATCCGCGGCCTGCGGATCGGCCTCATGATGGAGGCCGGAATCGGCTTGAGCCTCGATCCGGAAATCCGGGCCGCGGTCGAGAATGCCGCGAGGCTCTTCGAGCAGGAGGGGGCCACGGTCGAGGAGGTGAAGCCGTTCGTCACCCGCGAGATGCTCGACGGCCTGGACGATTTCTGGCGCCAACGGGCATGGATGGATATCGGCGCCCTCGGCGACGAGGAGCGGGCGCGCATTCTGCCCTATATCCTGCAATGGGCGGAGGGCGGGAAGGCGCTGACGGGCGCTCAGGTCTACCACGGCATGAACCAGATGCTGGAGATGCGTCACGCGGCGGTGGCGGCGACGCACGGCTTCGATTTCGTGCTCTCGCCGGTGGCGCCCAACGTCGCCTATGAGGCGGAGCTCGCCTCGCCGATCCATGATCCCGGCAGGCCGTTCGAGCATATCGGCTACACCGTCGCCTTCAACATGTCGGATCAGCCGGCGGCCTCGATCAATGCCGGCTTCACGAAGGCGGGCCTGCCCATCGGGCTGCAGATCGTCGGTCGGCGCTTCGACGATCTCGGCGTGCTGCGGCTCTCCCATGCCTGGGAGGCGATGTGCCCCGACAGGCGGGCCTGGCCGACGATCTGATGCGTCGCACCCGAAGGGCGATCTGCTCGGTCGGAGTTCCATTCGACGCTCTCCAGAGCGGCTGAGCGGGCACGTCTCTCAGGCGAAGTGGCTGACCGCATAGATCGCCATGAAGCCCGTGCTGATCGCGATGGCGGCGGATTGCTGGTATTGGCGCTCCTCCGCCTCGGGCACCAGATCCGTGACGGTGAGATAGAACATGCCGCCTCCGCCGACGGCGAAGAGGAAGCCGAGAATCGCGTGGGAAAGTCCCTTGAGGGCAAACCATCCGACGAGCGCCGAGATCAGCAGCGAGCCGCCGATCAGGCCGGTCCATGTGAGGACGCGCCAGACGGGGTGCCCCTCCTGGCCGTGATTTTTGTCATGGATCAGCTCGCAGATGCTGAGTGCCTCCGTGATGTTGTCGATGACGATCGCGGCGCCCACGACAAGGCCGAGGCCGGGCTCGATGGCGGTGCCGATGCCGATGCTCAGGCCTTCGATAAGCTCCTCCGCGCTGGTCGCGCCCGCCAGAACCGTGATCTGATCACCCCGAGGCCGGTGGCGTCGGTGGAAGCGTTCGACGGTGGCGTTCTGGTCCGCCTTCTCGCCGGCCAGCTTGCCGCGGTTGATGAAGAGATCGAGCCCATAGACGGCAACGAAGCCGGAGCCGAAGCCGGCGATGGTCATGGGGAGCGACGTGAGCTCGAGCGCCTTGGGCATCATTTCGAAGCTCACGGTCGCGAGCAGCACGCCGCTGGCGAAGCCGAGGGCCAGGGACATCAAGAGCGTCGTCGGCTTGCGCCAAAGAGAGATCAGGCCACCGACCGGGGATGCGAGAGCCGCCGCGACAGCAACACCCAGAACCATATAGGCCGACATGAGACCTCGCTGCCCGGCTGGACCACGCGCCGTCAACGAAGCGGGAGCGTTCCGGTTCACCCGAGCTTGAGCGGACCTGTACGGGGCGTCATCTGGGATGGTCGCGGCGGGTTTCCCGCGCCGCGATTCTAGAGGCCCCAGACGGTCACGTAGATCTGCTCGCCGTCGTCGGTGTTCTCGACCTTATAGGTGATCGGCTTGTTCAGGGCCGTCTCAAGAGCTTTCTTGACCGCGTTGTCGCTCTGACCAGCCTTGAAGGCAATGCTGTAGGAGATCTCGCCTGCGCATTCCGCCTGCTGCGTATCGCTCGTTCTCGTCCTGATGGCGCTGACGGACACCTTCGTGGCCTGGCTGTCGACGACATGCATCATGTATGCGTCCTTGGCGATCTCATCCCGTGCGATCCGGGCGACCAGGTTGAGTGCCCCATCCGACGAGCAGCTCACATTGGAAGCGAAGATGCCGATGCCTTCGGCATTGAGGAAGGATACGACAACGAGGCCGATGACGGCGGCGAAGGAGCCGAGACCAAGCGGGAGCGAAACCCCGCCTTCGGCCTTCGCGCGCGCCTGCGCCTGGCTCTTGTCGGCCAGATTGTGGAGAGCCGCCCACTTCTTGCGGGTCGCGTCGAAGTACCAGGCATTGCCGTACATCGCCGTGATGATGCAGGCGATGAAGATCGCCGTGGCGAACGTCCTGTTGAGGGCCTCAGGAGCATCGAGCGGAACGAGGACGTAGATGACCTGAAGAGCGAGCATGATGCCGCCCAGGAGATACATCTTGCGATAGAGGAGCCAGCCATAGGGAACGAAGAAGGCGGGCCAGTTCCACGAGACCTGCTTCACGACCTTTGCCGGGTCTCCGCCGGAGCTCTTCAGAAGCTTCTGCCACTTGCGGAGGTAGTGCTCCTGCTTGGGGCCGATGAGCGCATGGGTCAGGTCGGAGGAAAGAAACTCGTCGGGTTGTTCAGGGGACGAAGAGGGGAGTGGAGGAGGGGAGTCGGGTGCCCCAACGGGTTCCGCGCCGACAGGCTTCACCTCGACGAGCCCTGTCTCGCTCAAGGGCTTCCACACGGGGCCGAACTCCTTGACCCACACGAGGCTGGTGCCTTGGAGCACGCCGTTGAGATAGAGGCTCTTGATGTCGCCCTCGCTCACGGGGCCGACCTGTTGGCCTTTGCTTTCGTAATACCACTCGTTCATTGTTGCCCCACAGTTGCCCGCGAAAGTTTTGGTTGGTTTTGCGGTGATGCTACGAGCCGAATAATGCAGAGCTGTTAATGCGCAATGTTGGGGAAGTAATATTCCCACATAAATTTAGATGATATTGTATTTCAGTTGTCCGTAATCGAGCTTCCTTTCGGGAATCCGCCGCCTGCAAGGGGTGCGGCACAGGAAGGGTTTTCCGCGTTGCCGCCTGCTGGTAAACAGCCGCCATGACCTACAAAGTTGCCGCTCTCTACCAGTTCGTGCCGCTTCCCGACTTCCGGGAGATCCGCGCCCCGCTTCATGCCATCTCCTCCGATCTCGGGATCAGGGGCACGCTCCTGCTCGCCCATGAGGGGATCAACGGAACCGTGGCCGGGACGGAGGAGGGGATCGATGCCCTCATCGCCGAACTTCGCCAGGGGCCGCTCTTTCACGGCCGGCTCGACAATCTCGAGCTCAAGTTCTCGACCGCCACGGAGATGCCGTTCGGCAAGATGAAGGTGCGCCTGAAGAAGGAGATCGTTACCCTGGGCGATCCGCAGGCGGACCCGACGAAGCAGGTCGGCACCTATGTCTCGCCCAAGGACTGGAACAGGCTCATCGAGAGCCCGGACGTGATCCTGCTCGATACCCGCAACGATTTCGAGGTGGCGATGGGCACCTTCGAAGGAGCGGTGGATCCCCGCATCGGCAAGTTCAGCGAGTTCAAGGAATTCGTGAAGAACGAACTCGATCCAGCCAGGCACAGGAAGGTCGCCATGTTCTGCACCGGCGGCATCCGCTGCGAGAAGGCGAGCGCCTACATGCTCGCGCAGGGCTTCGAGGAGGTTTACCACCTCAAGGGCGGCATCCTGAAATATCTGGAGGACGTGCCGGAGGAGGAGAGCCGCTGGAACGGCGGCTGCTTCGTGTTCGACGAGCGCGTCTCCATCGGCCATGGTCTCGTCGAGCGTCCCGAGGACAGGAGCCTTCTGACCGATGAGTGATGCTCCCTCCGTCAACGACCGCCTGGAGGCCCTCGAGGTGCGTGTCGCCTATCAGGAGCGGGTCATCGAGGATCTGAACCAGACGGTCATCGACCAGTGGAAGAAGATCGACGCCTTGAGGCGCCAGCTCAACGAGCTTCTCGACCGTGTCCAGGAGGTCGAGGACAGCGCCGCAGGCCCTCGCGCGCCCGAGCCCCCGCCGCCGCATTACTGAACTGAGCCGGTCGGGGCGCTCCTGATCTCTCCCATAAATACTCAACCGATTGGTTGACAATCTGAGATCGCGCGCTCATATTCAACCACATGGTTGAATTACATGCATCGCAACTCGATTCCGTCTTTCACGCTCTCGGTGACGCCACACGGCGCCGGATGCTTCGCGAACTGACGAGAGGCGAGCGAACGGTCGGCCAGCTTGCGGAGCCTTTTTCCATCTCCCTCGCGGCTGCTTCGAAACACATCAAGGCCCTTGAGAATGCCGGGCTGATCCGCCGCGAGGTCCGGGGACGCACGCATGTGTGCCGCCTCGATCCGGGGCCCCTCGCCAGCGCGCATGAGTGGCTGCGCTTCTACGAACGCTTCTGGACGGACCGTCTGGATGTGTTGGAACGGCTTCTCCGCGAGGAGGATGCTGCCAAAAACCTGCCCTCGAAAGGAGAGGATCCATGACAGATCTCGCAACATTCGATGCCTACGGTGCGCTCACGGAACCGGCGACCTTGACGATCCAGCGCCTTCTGCCCGGGCCCGTCGAGCGGATCTGGGCCTATCTGACGGAGAGCGACCTGCGCCGGCAATGGCTGGCATCGGGAGCGATGGAGATGAGGGTGGGAGCGCCGTTCGAGTTCGTCTGGCGCAACGACGAGCTCAGCGATCCCCCCGGTCATCGTCCCGAGGGCTTTCCTGAGGAGCACCGGATGCAGAGCCGGATCACGGAGCTCGACGCACCTTACAAGCTCGCGATCACCTGGGGCGATACCGGCGGCGTTTCGTTCGAGCTGGAGCCGCAGGGTGACAAGGTGCTGCTCACCGTGGTCCATCGCCGTCTGCCCGACCGCTCGACGATGCTGAACGTCAGCGCCGGCTGGCACATGCACCTGGACATCCTCGCTGCCCGGGCGGCGGGCGAGGAGCCCGAGGCCTTCTGGGACGGCTGGCAGCGCCTGAAGAACGAATACGACCGGCGCCTGCCGGGCTGAACGGAACGATGACCACGAGGCGCGCCCGGCTTCCTGCCGGGCGCCGCGGCCTCTAGACCTTCTTCACGAACTCGGTCTTGAGAACCAGTCCCTTGATCTGGGCCGAGCGGCATTCGATCTCGCCGGGATGGTCCGTCAGGTGGATGTTCTTGAACACGGTGCCGCGTTTGAGCGTCGTGGACGAGCCCTTCACCTTCAGGTCCTTGATGACCTGCACTGAATCGCCCTCGTTGAGCTGGGCCCCGTTGCTGTCTCTGACGATCACGTCGCTCATAGCGGTCTCCTGAGGCGCGCCGTGCGCCCTGCCGCGAAGGGCATAACCGCCGGGCCGATGCTTTGTCCATCGGGGCGCTTAAGGACAAGCTTGGCACTCGGGACGCAGGAGTGCCAAAAAATTTTCAGTCCTCCTCTTGAACCGTGAAGCTTGTTCAACCAAATTTTCGCCGCGGAGGCCCCGAGTGGATCCGTTTCAAGGCAATTAACGCACTGAAAACATTGGAGGAAGCTTCATGAAGTTCCGTCCTTTGCACGACCGTATCCTGGTCAAGAGGATCGATGCGGAAGAGAAGACGGCGGGTGGCATCATCATCCCCGATACCGCCAAGGAAAAGCCCCAGCAGGGTGAGGTCATCGCCGTGGGTCCTGGCGCCCGCAACGAGGCCGGCCAGCTCATGGCGCTCGACGTGAAGGTCGGCGACCGGGTGCTCTTCGGCAAGTGGTCCGGCACGGAAGTGAAGATCGATGGCGAGGAACTCCTGATCATGAAGGAGAGCGACATCATGGGCGTGCTGGAGGAGACCGTCGCCCAGAAGAAGGCCGCCTGAGGCCGGGTTCCAGGTTCAAGAGTCACGCATCGTTACGTCTTGAAGGAGTGACGAACAATGGCTGCTAAGGAAGTCAAGTTTTCATCCGAAGCCCGCGAGAAGATGCTGCGCGGCGTCGATATCCTCGCCGACGCGGTGAAGGTCACCCTCGGCCCGAAGGGCCGCAACGTGGTGATCGAGAAATCCTTCGGTGCCCCCCGCATCAGCAAGGACGGCGTCACCGTCGCGAAGGAAATCGAGCTCGCCGACAAGTTCGAGAACATGGGCGCCCAGATGGTCCGCGAGGTCGCCTCGAAGCAGAGCGACCGTGCCGGTGACGGCACCACCACCGCGACCGTTCTCGCCCAGGCCATCGTGAAGGAAGGCGCCAAGGCCGTGGCCGCCGGCATGAACCCGATGGACCTCAAGCGCGGCATCGACATGGCCGTCGAGGCCGTGATCGCAGACCTCAAGAAGAACGCCAAGAAGGTCACCTCCAACGAGGAAATCGCGCAGGTCGGCACCATTTCCGCCAACGGCGATGCCGAGGTCGGCCGCATGCTGGCGGAGGCCATGCAGAAGGTCGGCAACGAGGGCGTGATCACGGTCGAGGAGGCGAAATCCCTCGAAACCGAGCTCGAGGTCGTCGAGGGCATGCAGTTCGACCGCGGCTATCTCTCGCCGTACTTCATCACCAATGCCGAGAAGATGCGCGTCGAGCTGGAGGATCCCTACATCCTCATCCACGAGAAGAAGCTCTCCGGGCTCCAGGCGATGCTGCCCGTGCTTGAAGCCGTCGTCCAGACCGGCAAGCCGCTGCTGATCATCGCCGAGGACGTCGAGGGCGAGGCTCTCGCGACCCTGGTCGTCAACAAGCTGCGTGGCGGCCTGAAGATCGCCGCCGTGAAGGCTCCCGGCTTCGGCGACCGCCGCAAGGCCATGCTCGAGGACATCGCCGTTCTCACGAAGGGTCAGGTCATCTCCGAAGACCTCGGCATCAAGCTCGAGAACGTCACCCTCGACATGCTCGGCCGCGCCAAGAAGGTGGTGATCGAGAAGGAGAACACCACCATCGTGGACGGCGCCGGCGACAAGAAGGACATCGAGGCCCGTGTGGCCCAGATCAAGGCGCAGATCGAGGAGACCACCTCCGACTACGACCGTGAGAAGCTGCAGGAGCGTCTCGCCAAGCTCGCGGGCGGCGTTGCGGTGATCCGCGTCGGTGGTGCCACCGAGGTCGAGGTGAAGGAGAAGAAGGACCGCGTGGACGATGCCATGCACGCCACCAAGGCGGCCGTGGAAGAGGGCATTCTGCCCGGCGGCGGCATTCCGCTGCTGCGGGCCCTGAAGGTTCTCGACAGCGTGAAGCCCGCCAACGACGACCAGAAGACCGGCGTCGAGATCGTGCGTCGCGCGCTTCAGGCCCCGGCTCGTCAGATCGCGCTCAACGCGGGCGAGGACGGCTCCGTCATCGTCGGCAAGGTGGCCGAGGCGACCGAATACTCGATGGGCTGGAATGCCCAGACCGGCGAGTTCGGCGACCTCTACAAGTTCGGCATCATCGACCCGGCGAAGGTCGTGCGCGTGGCTCTCGAGGATGCGGCTTCCGTGGCCGGCCTCCTCATCACCACCGAAGCCATGATCGCCGAAAAGCCGAAGAAGGAAGCGGCCGCCGCTCCGGCGATGCCCGGCGGCATGGACTTCTAAGCCGCTTCAGGGCTCAAAAACACGACGGCGCCGCACCCGCGGCGCCGTTTTGCTTGGTGCATCGCGCAGACGCAGCCGCCTGACAACGGCTTGCACGATGCGCATTCGGTTACAAAGGACACCAATCCCCAAAGTGCGAATCGACCTTGGGGTACACTACGCTCACAACCCGCGCGGGACTCAGCGCGGCAATCTCAGGCTCTGCGGCGGGGGAAACGCCGTCGCCGTGATCGAGCCTGTCGTCTCCTCGGGCGCGGCCTTCCGCAACTGCTTCACGAAGGCCATCAGGCTGCTCGCGCGTCCCTGCTCGGCGGCAAGGTGGGGCAGCACGCTGCTGTCGAACGGCTCCTCCTCGATCGCACCGTCGACCATGATGGTCGTCTTGATGCCGGTCTCCACATCGAAGGAGATGGACCGGACCTTGGACGGGTGAGGGGGGCTGGCCTGCGCCGGAAGGGCGGGCGGAGTGGAGGCCGCCGCCACATGGGTTGGCGCAGGAGCCGGTGCCGGCGGCGTCGGCGCCGCTGCCTTTTCGGTTCGCCGTTGCGGCGCTGAAGCGGTCGCGACCTCACGCTTGATGTCGTTCTTCCGGTCGTCGCGCCGCTTCTCGCGACGGTCGACCCGGCGCTCGGCAGCCGGCGATGTCTCGACCTCCGCCGCCGCGACCTCCGCCTTCTCACCCAGGAGCGCATTCAGCGCCTCCTGCGCTTCCTTGGCCTCCTGTTGCGTCGCTGAGCCGACGATGGCGACCAGCGGGTGCTTGGCCTTTTCCTGATCCGCCTTGGCTTTCGCAGCGGCTGCCTTCTTAGCGGCTGCGATGCGTTTTTTGGCAAGGGCCGTCTGAGCACGATTGTTGGTGCTGTAGGAGTACTGCTTGCCGTTGATCTCGTAAGTGACCATTCGAGCTTCGACACCCGTGCTCGCAACGCAGAGCATGATGACCGAAGCGCCGAGGAAAATTCTCGTGCTGTTCATCGGCATTCCCAAGAGCCTGCTGGCCCTTCCCCTTACTCAAGTAAAAGATCAATTAAGGAATGTGGCGGCTCTGTGACGTTGGCAATGATGACCCGTATCTCATTGGGGGTATTCGGAAGAAATACTCGGGTTATCAACGATGTTTCTGTGGGGTACTTGGATCTGCTTTCCCGAGTCGCAGGGATTTTCTATAGGTATAACCTTGCAAAAAATATTCCTAGGAGGCGCGGAGGCGGTGAAGGAAACGAGTGAATTGTTCTTACGGTGAATTGCCTACCGGGGCGACGTTGCGTAAGCAGCATGCCACTTTCGGATAGGAGGAATTCATGAAACGCCGTAATTTTCTCGCGAGTGCCGGTGCTGGTATCGCCGCCGGCGCCATCGCCAAACCCGCCATCGCCCAGTCGAACCCGGAGATTCGCTGGCGCCTGACCTCGGGCTTCCCGAAGTCGCTCGACACGATCTATGGCGGCGCGGACTTCCTGGCGAAGTACGTGTCCGAGGCCACGGAAGGCAAGTTCCAGATCCAGCCCTTCGCGGCCGGTGAAATCGTCGGCACCTTCCAGGCGGCCGATGCGGTGACGTCCGGCACGGTCGAGATGGCCCATACGGCGGCCTATTACTATGTCGGCAAGGACCCGACCTTCGCCGCCGCTGCTGCCGTGCCGTTCACGCTCAATGCCCGCCAGCTCAATGCCTGGCAGTATCATGGCGGCGGCATCGGCCTCGTGAACGAGTTCATGGCCAAGCACAACCTCTACGCTCTTCCGGGCGGCAACACCGGCACCCAGATGGGCGGCTGGTTCCGCAAGGAGATCAAGACCGTCGAGGACCTGAAGGGCCTCAAGATGCGCATCGCCGGCATCGCCGGTCAGGTCATGGCGAAGCTCGGCGTGATCCCGCAGCAGGTGGCGGGCGGCGACATCTACCCGTCGCTCGAGCGCGGCACCATCGACGCCGCCGAGTGGATCGGCCCCTACGACGACGAGAAGCTCGGCTTCCAGAAGGTCGCGCCGTACTACTACTATCCGGGCTTCTGGGAAGGCGGCCTGACGCTCCACTTCCTCTTCAACAAGGAGAAGTGGGAATCCCTGCCGAAGCACTACAAGGCCATCCTGGAATCCGCCGCCATGGCGACGAACCAGGACATGCTGGCCAAGTACGATGCCAAGAACCCGGCCGCGCTCCGCAGCCTCGTCGGCGCCGGCGCCCAGCTGCGTCCGTTCTCGCAGGAAATCCTCGACGCCGCCTACAAGGCGACGAACGAGGTCTATGCGGAGATCTCCGCCCAGAATGCGGACTTCAAGAAGCTCATCGACTCGCTGCGCGCCTTCCGCAACGAAGAGTATCTCTGGTTCCAAGTGGCCGAGTACGCCTTCGACAGCTACATGATCCGCGCCCGTACCCGCGGCTGATCCATCAGGATCATCAGGACATCGAAACCCGGCGCCGCAAGCGCCGGGTTTTTTATTGCAACGCTGCCGCGCGTTTGCCGAGGGGCTGACAGCCTTGCATCGGGGGCTCACAGTGCTGATCTGATGGCCACCTTGTCCGTTCACGTCCTATGAGATTTCCCCATGCCTGTGCTGTCCATCCTCGACCTCGCGCATATCACGGAAGGCTCCACGGCCTCCGACGCCCTGCGCAACTCGCTTGATCTGGCCCAGCACGCGGAGCGTTGGGGCTACAACCGCTTCTGGCTCGCCGAGCACCACAACATGGTGGGCATCGCGAGCGCCGCGACGAGCGTCGTGATCGCCCATGTGGCGGGCGGCACGAGGACGATCCGTGTCGGGGCCGGCGGCATCATGCTGCCCAACCATGCGCCGCTGCTCATCGCCGAGCAGTTCGGCACCCTCGAAGCGCTTTTTCCCGGCCGCATCGATCTCGGCGTCGGCCGCGCGCCCGGCACCGACCAGCGCACGCTGCGCGCGCTGCGGCGCGATCCCATGAGCGCGGACACCTTCCCGCAGGACGTGGTGGAACTGCAGGCGCTGCTCGGCCCGCTGCAGCCGGGGCAGGTGATTCAGGCCGTGCCCGGAACCGACAGCAACGTGCCGATCTGGATTCTCGGCTCCAGCCTCTTCGGCGCGCAGCTCGCCGCCATGCTCGGCCTGCCTTACGCCTTCGCCTCGCATTTCGCGCCGAATGCGCTGTTCCAGGCGCTTCAGGTTTATCGCGAGCGCTTCCAGCCATCGGCGCAGCTCGAGAAGCCCTATGCGATGGTGGGCGTGAACGTGATTGCCGCCGATACGGACGAGGAGGCGAAGCATCTCTTCACCTCGGCGCAGCAGGCCTTCACCAACATGTTCCGCGGCACCCGCGGCAAGCTCCAGCCGCCCATCGACGATATCGAGACCTATTGGACGCCCACCGAGAAGGCGCAGGCCTCCGCCATGCTGGCCTGCTCCTTCGTCGGCTCGGCGCAGACGGTGCGCGAGGGACTCGAGGGCTTCATCGAGCAGACCGGCGCGGACGAACTCATCGTCGCCTCCGCCATCTACGATCACGGCAAGCGCCTCCGCTCCTACGAGATCCTGGCGGATGTTCGCGAGTCGATGGAGAAGGCGGCTTAAGGCGCCGCGCCGCGCGCCTTCAGCGTGGGATCCAGGGCATCGCGCAAACCATCGCCCAGCAGGTTCAGGCCGAGCACCGAGAGCGCGATGGCGATGCCCGGCGCGATGGCGAGGTGCGGGGCCTGCGAGAGATAGGTCTGCGCGTCGCTGAGCATGCGGCCCCAGCTCGGATTGGGCGGGCGGACGCCGAGGCCGAGATAGCTCAGGCCCGCTTCGGTAAGGATCGCGAGCGCCAGCTGAATCGTGACCTGCACGATCAGCGCGCCCGCGATATTGGGCAGCACATCCTCCCATGTGATGCGAAAGGGATGCTTGCCGATGGCGCGGGCCGCGGCGATGTAGTCGAGCGACCAGACCTGCATCGCCACGCCGCGCGTGACGCGGGCAAAGACCGGCACGTTGAACACCGCGATGGCGAGGATGGCGGCGAGCGGGCCGGAGCCCACGAGCGCGCCGATCATGATGGCGGAGAGCACGGCCGGAAAGGCGAAGATCACGTCGGAGACACGCATGGCGATCTCGTCCGCAAGGCCCTTCCAGGCAGCCGCCGCGCAGCCGATGGCCGTGCCGATGGCGGCGCCGAGCAGAACCGCCGGCCATGCGATGGCGAGCGAATTCCACGCTCCGACCATGAGCAGCGACAGCACGTCCCGCCCGAAATGATCCGTTCCGAGAAGGCCCACGTCGAGAGGCGCTTTCAGGCGCATGGCGACGCGCACGCGGGTCGGCACCTCGGGCGTCCAGACGAGGGAGAGGAGGGCGGTCGCGATCAGGATGGCCGTGAGGATGCCGCCGATCACGAGGGCGGCATTCCAGCGGATGGCGGAGCGTGTGCTCATCCCTGCCTCCTCAGGCGCGGATCGAGGATCGTGTAGCCGATATCGACGAGGAAGTTCACGACGATCACGAGACCGGAGAAGATCAGCACGATGTCCTTGATCACCACGAGGTCGCGCTGGTTGAGCGCCTGATAGGCGAGCCGTCCGAGGCCCGGCAGGTTGAACACGTTTTCCACCAGAATCGCGCCGCCGAAGAAGAAGGACAGCTGGAGGCCGAGGATCGTGGTGACGGGGATGAGCGCGTTCGGCACCACATGACGGCGCAGGGTCGCGCGTCTGTCGACGCCCTTCGCCCGCGCGGTGCGCACGAAATCCGCGCCGATCACTTCGAGCGTCGCCGAGCGGGTCACGCGGGTGAGTACCGCGGCCTGGGGGAACGCAAGCGCCACGGCGGGCAGGAGCAGCGCCTGAAAGGCCGGCCAGAGGCCCGCATCCCATCCGGGAAAGCCGCCGGCGGGGAACCATCCGAGCCGGGTCGAGAAGAAGAGGATGAACAGAAGGCCGATCCAGAAATTCGGCACCGCCACGCCCATCTGGCTGAACACCAGCACCGCGCGATCGACCGGCCCGTCACGGCGCGCGGCGGCCGCCACGCCGAGGGGCAAGGCGAGGGCGGTGGAGATGAGGATGGCGAGAAGGCTGAGCGGCAGCGTCACGCCCATGCGTTCCGCCACCAGGGTCGAGACCGGCATCTTGTAGGTGATCGACTGGCCGAGATCTCCGTGGAGCAGCCCGCCGATCCAAGCGACGTAGCGGAACAGAGCCGGCTGATCGAGCCCCAGCTCCTGCCGCAGCGCGGCCAGGGTATCCTCCCGCGCTGCCGTTCCCAGCATGATCGCCGCCGGATCGCCCGGCAGCACTTCCAGGATCAGGAAGATCGCCAGCGAGACGAAGAGCAGGATGACGGCGAGCGAGGCGAGGCGCGAGAGAACGAGGCGGAGCATGGCCTAGATGGGCCTCATGCTGAGCATTCGCTGGACGAGTAAGCGATTCATCAAATGCCGATCTGCCCTCCTCCCCCTTGTGGGGAGGAGATGGAGGTGGGGGTGTCAGCGCCAGACCGTCATAGGCTCGCGCTCACACTCCCACCCTAACCCTCCCCGCGAGGGGGAGGGAAGAGGCAGGTGAGCTTCAGATCACTCCGTCCACGACACTTCCGTCACGTCGTTCGACGGGATCGGGGAGTTCTCCCAAAGGCCCGTGAGCTTCGCGTTCCACACGCCGAGCTTCGGCAGCTGGAACAGGAAGAGGGCGGGCACGTCCTCGGCGAGGATCTTCTGCGCTTCGGCATATTTTTCAAAGCGCGCCTTCTCGTCCGTGGTCTTGGCGGCATCCGCGATCAGGGCTTTGAACTTGTCGTTCTTGTAATTGAAGTAATAGTTGTCGCGGGCGAAGATCTCGATGTCGAGCGGCTCCGTGTGGGAGACGATGGTGACGTCGTAATCCTTCGCCTTGAACACCTCCTCGATCCACTTCGCCGGGAACTCGGTGGGGATGATCTTCATGTCGACGCCCACTTCCGCGAACATCGCGGAGAGCAGCTCCGCCGAGCGGCTCGCATAGGCCATCTGCGGCGTCTTGATGGTGATCGACAGGCCGTTGCCGTAGCCCGCCTCTGCAAGCAGCGCCTTCGCCTTCGCGGGATCGTAGGGAATGATGTTCGTGGTATCCACGAAAGCTGGGTGGTTCGGCGAGAAGAAGCTGCCGATGGGCTGGCCGAAGCCGGAATAGGCCCCTTCGACGAGCGCCTTGCGGTCGACCGCATGCATGAGCGCGCGGCGCACGCGCACGTCGTCGAACGGCTTCTTGGCGCTGTTGAGGCCCGCGACCGTTTCGCCTTCCGTGTTGCCGGCCACGGCCTTGAAGCGGGAATCCTTCTGGAACTCGGCGAAGAGTTCCGGCGCGCCGAGATTGGGGAAGGCGTCCACGTCGCCCGCACGCAGCGCCGCGACCTGCGCCTGCGCATCGCTGATGAAGCGGAAGGTGACGCTGTCGAGCTTCACCTTGTCCTTCTGCCAGTAATCCGGGTTCTTCACGAGCTCGACCTTGTCGCCGCGCGTCCAGGACTTGAACTTGAACGGGCCGGTGCCGACGGGGTTGGAGGCGTTGCTCGCGGCCGATTCAGGCGCCACGATCACCGCATCGCCCCAGCCGAGGTAATAGAGGAAATTGCCCGACGTCTCCTTCAGCTTGATGACGACGGTTTTCGGATCGGGCGTCTCGATGGTGTCGATGGGCGCGAAGATCTGCTTCTGCGCATTCGTCGACTTGGGGTCGCGGGCGCGGTCAAAGGCGAATTTCACGTCGGCGGAATCGAACGCGGTGCCGTCGTGGAACTTCACGCCTTCCTGCAGGTGGAATGTATAGGTGAGCCCGTCGGGCGAAATGTCCCAGCTCTTGGCGAGGAGCGGCTGCACCTTGCCGTCCCGGTCGATGCGCACGAGGCCCTCATAGAGGTTGACCCAGGTCACCTCCCGGATGGCCACGGGAGCCGCGACCGTCGGATCGAGGCCGGGCGGTTCGATGGGCATGCCGACGACCAGGGAGGTCTTGGCAGCCAGGGCCGGCAGGGCGCTGACGGTCAGGAGCAGGGCGGCGGCCAGAAAACGCTTCGACATGGGGCGGATCTCCATCCGGGGTAGGGAGCGAAGGGCGCGGTTGCCCTTAGCTTACGCAGTGTGGCGCCGGAGGGAAGATGTTCCTTGCCGATTTTCGGCGTCCGGCGGGTTCTCACAGTCACAATTGCCTGACACTAGATGCACCGGCCGCCGTCGACCTCCAGCACCACGCCGGTGACCATGCTCGCCTCGTCCGAGGCGAGATAGAGCGCCGCATTGGCGATGTCCTGCGGCGTCGAGAAACGACCGAGCGGAATCGAATTCACGAATTGCTGGCGGCGCTCCGGAGTGTCCTCGCCCATGAAGGTCGCGAGCAGCGGCGTCTCGCCGGCGACGGGCGCGATCGCACAGACGCGGATCTTCTGGGGCGCCAGCTCCACGGCCATCGACTTGGTCATGGTGTGCACGGCCCCCTTGGTGCTGTTGTACCAGGTGAGGCCGGGACGCGGCCGAAGCCCCGCCGTCGAGCCGACATTGATGAACACGCCGCCCTTGTCCTGCATGAGCGGCACGGCGGCCCTGGCAAAGAGATAGATCGACTTCACGTTCACCGCGAAGATGCGGTCGAACTCGTCTTCCTCCACTTCCAGCAGCGGGCGGTTGCGGTGGGAGATGCCGGCATTGTTGACGACGATGTCGAGCTTGCCGAAAGCGGCGAGCGCCTTCTCCACGGCGGCATTCACGTCGGCGGCTTTCGAAACGTCGGCAGCCACGCCGATGGCCGCGGCACCGATCTTCTCCGCAGCGGCCCTGGCCGCCGCTTCGTTGATATCGACCACGACAACCTTCGCGCCTTCGCAGGCGAACGTTTCCGCAATGCCGAGGCCAAAGCCCGAGCCTGCGCCCGTGACCAGCGCTACCTTGCCTTCGAGGCGTTTCATGTGTCTTCCCTTCGATCGGTGTTTTTCGCTTTAGCCGTGCGCGACGACGAGGGTCCTCGTCGTCGTGAACTCGATCAGTCCCTCGAAGCCCTTCTCGCGGCCATGGCCCGAGCGGCCGAAGCCGCCGAAGGGGAGTTCGATGCCGCCGCCCGCGCCATAGCAGTTCACGAAGACCTGGCCGGCGCGCATGGAACGGGCCACGCGGTTGGAGCGCATGGCATCCCGCGTCCAGATACCGGCCACAAGGCCGTAGGCCGTGCCGTTCGCCAGCCGGATCGCCTCCTCTTCGTCGTCGAAGGGGGTGGCGACGAGGACGGGACCGAACACTTCCTCCTGGGAGAGCACGCTCTCGTGCGGTACGGGCGCGAAGAAGACCGGGGGCACGTAGAAGCCTTCCGCCGGTGCATCGATGGCGACCACGCCTTCGCCCAGGATGCGAAGGCCTTCGTTTCGCGCCCGTTCGAGATAGCCGAGGACGCGGCGCTGCTGGGCCTTGTTGATCATGGGGCCGAGATCGGGCTCGCGCTCCGGATGGCCCGCGCGCAGGGCGCGGAAGCGCTCGGCAACGGCGTTCACCACCTCGTCGAAAATGCCGCGCTGGATCAGGAGGCGGCTTCCCGCCGAGCAGGTCTGGCCGCCGTTCTGGATGATGGCATTCACGAGCGTGGGCAGGGCGCGCTCGATATCCGCATCGTCGAACACGATCTGGGCGGATTTTCCGCCGAGTTCGAGGGTGACGCCCACATGGTTCCTGGCGGCGGCCGTCTGCACGGCGGTGCCGGTCTCAGGCGAGCCGGTGAAGGAGAGGAAGTCGATGCCTGGATGGGCGGCGAGAGCCGCGCCGGCCTGACGGCCGAGGCCCGTCACGATGTTGAGCGCGCCATCGGGGAAACCCACCTCGCGCGCGAATTGCGCGACGCGCAGGATCGTGAGCGAGGCGTCCTCCGCAGGCTTCACCACGACGGCATTGCCCGCAGCCAGCGCCGCGCCCACGGAGCGGCCGAAGATCTGCATCGGGTAGTTCCACGGAACGATGTGGCCCGTCACGCCGTGCGGCACGCGCTCGACCCCGACGAAATGGGTTTGGAGATAGGGAATGACGTCGCCGTGCAGCTTGTCGGCGGCACTGCCATAGAACTCGAAATAGCGGGCGAGGGCGACGGCATCGGCCTTCGACTGGCGCAGCGGCTTGCCGTTGTCCCGGCTCTCCAGCGCCGCAAGCTCGTCCGCATGCGCCTCGACGATCTGGCCGAGCTTCATGAGCAGACGACCGCGCTCGGTGGCGGTCAGCTTGCCCCAGGCCCCTTCGAAGGCGGCCCGCGCGGCCGTGACCGCCGAATTGATGTCCTCAGCCGTGCCGGCCGCGATCTTGGCGAAGAGCGAACCGTCGATCGGCGAGATCACGTCGAGCAGCAGCCCGTCGGAGGCCGGGACCTCCTTGCCGCCGATGAGATGCCGGAAAACCATGTTCGGTGCGATGTTCGAGCTGATCTGGTCGTTCACCGGTGCTGCACTCCCTTATAATGTTCTTGCCTTGCCCGGCACGGCGGCCAGGAGCTGACGCGTATAGGCGTCCTGCGGATTGGCGAAGAGTTGCCCGGTTTGGGCCATTTCGACAATTCGACCTTTTTGCATGACGGCCACGCGGTCGCAGATCTGGGCCGCGACGCGCAGATCATGGGTGATGAAGAGGATGGACAGGCCCAGTTCCTCCTGCAGTTCGCGCAACAAATTGAGGATCTCCGCTTGCACGGAGACGTCGAGGGCGGAGACGGCTTCGTCCGCCACCAGCACGTCCGGTTTCACCGCCAGCGCCCGCGCGATGCCGATGCGCTGGCGCTGGCCGCCGGAGAATTCGTGCGGGTAGCGCTCGGCCGCCTGGGCCGGCAGACCGACCTTCTCGAGCAGGATGCGGACCTCCTCGGAGGCGGTCGCCGCATCCGTTCCTTGCGTGATCGGCCCTTCGGCGATGATGGAGCCGACCTTGCGCCTGGGGTTGAGCGAGGCGAAGGGGTCCTGAAACACCATCTGGATCCTGCGCCGGTGCGGGCGCAGGCTGCGCTGCGAGAGCATCCCGAAGGGAAGGTCGCCGATCTCGATCCGGCCGCCGTCCGGCTCGATCAGGCGCAGCACGCAGCGTCCCACGGTGGACTTGCCCGAGCCCGATTCTCCGACGAGACCCAGCGTCTCGCCCCGGCGGATGTCGAAGCTCACCGCATCGGCGGCCCGCACCTTGCGGCGCTGGCGGAAAAGGCCGCGTCCGTCATAGGACTTGGTCAGCGCGTCGACCTTCAGAATGATCGGCTCGCCCTGCAATGCCTTCGGAGGAGGCGGCGTGAGCGAGGGCACCGCAGCCAGCAGCCGCCGGGTGTAGGGGTGTTGCGGATTGTGGAGCACCTCGTCCGCCGTTCCCTGCTCGACCAGCTCGCCGTTCTGGAGCACCGCGACGCGATCGGCGATCTCGGCCACGACGCCGAAATCATGGGTGATGAAGAGCACCGCCGTGCCCTTCTTGCGGCGCAGGTTGTCGAGGAGCCTGAGCACCTGCGCCTGCGTGGTCACGTCGAGCGCCGTCGTCGGCTCGTCCGCGATGAGGAGCTTGGGCTCGAGCGCCAGGGCCATGGCGATCATCACGCGCTGGCGCTGGCCGCCCGAAAGCTCGTGCGGATAGGCGCGGGCGATCAGCTCCGGGTTCGGCAGGTTCACTTCGGTGAGCAGATCCACGGCCCGCCTGAGGCGTTCAGGCTGGCTCAGGAGCCCATGGGCCTGGAACGTTTCGGCGATCTGATCCCCGACCCGCATGACGGGATTGAGCGAGGTCATGGGCTCCTGGAAGACCATGCCGATGTCCCGGCCACGCACTTCGCACCATCCCTGCTCGTCGAGGGAGAGCAGATCGAAGCCGCCGAGCCTGACGGAACCGGAGAGGACGGTGACGGCGGGGGGCAGAAGGCCGATGGCCGCCATGGCGGTCATGGATTTGCCGGAGCCCGATTCCCCGACCACGCAGAGGGTTTCGCCCGGCTGGATGGAGAGGGAGAGATCCTTGATGGCGTGCTGGCGGTCGGAAAGGGCGGGCAGGCCGATGGACAGATTTTCGATCGATAGCACGGGGGAGGGACCGTTCACGCATATTCTCCTGCCGCCCGGGCCTGGGGACGGCGCCCGGGCAAGGGGAGGAGCATCCCCGCCCCGGGGGGCTCTCGTCAATCCGCCAGAGATCGGTCGGGCGTGGAAACCGCCCACGGTTGAGAAGGCGCCCGGCCTCCCCATATGCTGGCCTGAACGCATGCGGAGCTTCCAAGCCAGTGCACGATATTGTTTCGCTTCCGGCCCGGAAACGCCTGCAGGATATGTTCGATCGGCAGCAGCACGCCTGGGCGGAGCGGGGGGCGCTGTCCACCGAGCGGCGGGACGAGGCGCTCGAGGGGCTTGCCGATGCCCTCGTCCGGCATGCGGACGCCTTCGCGCAGGCCGTGTCGCAGGATTTCGGGCACCGCTCCATCCATGAGACGAAGCTCGCGGATCTCTATCCCGTCATCGCGGGTCTCAGACATGCGCGAAAACGCTTCCGGCGCTGGATGAAGCCGCGCCGCGGGCCGATCCAGATGATGTTCCTGCCCGCCTCGGGCCGCGTGCATTATCAACCCCTCGGCGTCGTCGGCATCATCAGCCCCTGGAATTATCCGGTGCAGCTGGCGCTCGCGCCGCTCGCCGGCGCGCTTGCCGCGGGCAACCGGGTCCTGATCAAGCCGTCGGAGCTGACGCCCCGCACATCGGCGCTCCTGGAGCGGGTGATCGGGGAGGTGTTCGACGAGAGCGAGGTGGCGGTGGTGCAGGGCGGCGTGGACGTGGCGCAGGCGTTCGCCCGGCAGCCGTTCAACCATCTGTTCTTCACCGGCTCGACGACTGTCGGACGCGAGGTGATGAAGGCTGCCGCCGAAAATCTCGTGCCGGTGACGCTCGAACTCGGCGGCAAGTCGCCGGCGCTCGTGGCGCCCGATTATCCTCTCGCCAAAGCTGCGGAGCGCATTGCCGCCGGCAAGCTCTTCAATGCGGGTCAGACCTGCATCGCGCCCGATTACGTGCTCGTTCCGAGGGAGAGCGAAGCGGCTTTCGTCGCAGCCTTCACGGGCGCCGTGGCGCGGCTTTATCCGTCATTGGCCGAGAATCCCGACTACACCGCCATCGTCAACGACTCCCATGTCGAGCGGCTGCGCCATTTGATCGACGATGCCCGCGAGAAGGGCGCGACGCTCCACGAGATCAATCCCGCGGATGAGCCGATCGAGAGCGGCTCACGAAAGATCGCGCCCGTCCTTCTGACCAATGTGCCTCTGCAGAGTCTTGCCATGCAGGAGGAGATCTTCGGTCCCGTCCTGCCTGTCATTCCGTACGATGGAATCGACGAGGCCATCCGCTTCGTCGATGCGCGGCCGCATCCGCTCGCTCTCTATGTGTTCAGCCATGAGCGCCGTCTGGTCGAGACGGTTCTCGCGCAGACGCAGTCGGGCGGCGTTGCCGTCAACGAGACGCTGCTCCATTGCGTTCAGGAGGAGCTGCCCTTCGGCGGCGTCGGGCCGAGCGGCATGGGCGCCTATCACGGCGAGGCGGGGTTCCGAACCTTCAGCCATGCCCGGTCGGTGTTCCGGCAGGCGCGCCTCAATGGGGCGGGAATGACGAAGCCGCCTTATCGCAGCCGCATGGAGCGCATGCTCTCGTTGCTCCTGCGCTGATCCGCATCACGGAAGAGGAACGGAAATGTCGTAGGCGACGCCCGCCGAGGCGAAGTCGAGGATCATGGAGCCATCAAGCTCGCCCTCGATGCTTCGCCGGATCAGGCGCGAACCGAAGCCCTGGCGCTTGGGAGGCTGTACGGTTGGCCCTCCCGACTCGTTCCATTGGATACGCAAGGTCTGGCGATGATCCTCCGCATGGACCACGGCCCAGGAGAGGCTGAGCCGTCCGACCGGAACGGACAGCGCGCCGTATTTCGCGGCATTCGTCACGAGCTCGTGCAGGACGAGGCCGAGATTGATGGCGTAGCGGGGCGGCAGGTCGACGCGCGGTCCGTCGATGACGACGCGTTCATCGGCTTCGCGCTTGTAGGGCGCGAGCTCCTGCTCCGCGATATCGTGGAGATCCGCCTCGCGCCAGGACTTCAGCGTCAGCAGGTTGTGGGTCATCGAGAGAGCCAGCAGCCGTCCCTCGAAGGATTCCTTGAACTGAGCTGCGTTCTTGGCCGAGCGCAGGGTCTGCGCGGCGATCGACTGCACCGTGGCGAGGGTATTCTTGACCCGGTGGTTCAGCTCGTCGAGGAAGAAGCGCTGCTGCTCGTCGACCTGTTTCCGTTCGGTGATGTCCTGGATGATCCCGACGAAGAAGACGGGCTGCCTGCGGGCATCGAAAGACACTTTTCCCTTCGAGCTGATCCACCGCACCTGCCCGTCGGGCCGGCGGATCCGGTACTCGTCTTCGTAGTCGCCGTTGCCGAGGACGGCGGCGCGGAGATTCTCGATGGCGCGTTCCGCATCGTCAGGATGCAGTACGGAGCGCCACTGCTCGGGATTGGCCGTCGCTGTCGTGTTCGGAAGGCCGAGCAACTGGGCGGTTTGTCCCGACCAGCCTCCGATGCGCTTGCGGTGATCATACCACCAGGTGCCCATATGCCCGGCCTCCAGGGCCAACCGGGCTCGCTCCTCGCTGGCCTTCAGAGCCTTCTGGCGCTCGGCGACGTCGTCCATGAGATCGTTGAAGGCTTTCGCCAGGAGGCCGAATTCGCCGGCGTTCTTGGACAGATGGATGCGCGCCTCGTAATCGCCGCGCCGCCACTTTCGGACGGCGCTCGTCATGATGTCGAAGGGCTTCGTGATGAAGGCGCGGCTCGCGAGCCATGAGAGCGACAGTGCGAGGACGAGCGCCGCGGCGATGAGCATGAAGCCCCGCTTGGCGGCCTGGTTGATCGACGCGAAGGCGGCCTTCGTCGACAGGCCGACATTGATGTAGACGTTCTTCGGCGGGAGCGAGAGGGGAATGTAGCCGACGATGCGCTTGACTCCGTCTGCGCTGACGACCTCCGCCGTTCCCACCTCATTCGCCCTGGCCTGAGGAAGATAGTTCCAGGGCAGCAGCTTCCCCAGCGTCCCTTCAGGAGCGGGATCCTGCACGATGACGATGCCTCGCCGGTCCGCGATCGTGACCGAGCCGTCCTTGGGCACGGTCCTCTCCTTCAGCTTCTCGCTGAGCCACTTCAGGTCGAGTGCCGCGGCCAGGACGCCCACGACATCGCCCCTGTCGTTCCAGATCGGCACGGCGAGAGGGAGCACCGGATGAGGGGCGAGCCCGCCCTCGTCGAAGACCGGCGTGTACTCGCCCACGACGAAGCCTCTCGTGCCGAGGGCGTCATGGAAATAGGGGCGGTCGGCATAGTAGTGCTTGGTATCGGTGGTGCCCGTCGGCCGGCAGCGGATATGCCCGCTGATGTCCATGGCGACGAAGGACAGCACATAGGGAACCCTTTCCTGAACTGCCTTTAGGTAAGGACTGCAGACATCCGTATCGAACGCGCGGATCGATCTGGTCTCGTCCACGGCGAGCAGAAGCCCGTGAATCCCGTCGAAGATTCTCTCGAGCTCCGCTCCCACCAATTGGGCCTGACGTACCGCGATATCATTGACTTCCGCCTCCCTGGCCCGCCGCAACGAGACCTCTGTGAACGCCCAGATGACGATCGCTGGAAGGACGGAGATCAGCGCCAAGAGGAGCAAACGTCTCGTGAGGGTCATGCAGAAGTCCAGCTAGAGAGTAACAGGGGACCATAAAGATCGTTGAGCGTCCACCCCCGTAACAACCACGAGTGGCCTTGCATCCTCCGACAAGAGGTGTCAGGTGGCTGGAATGGCTCTTCCACCACTTCTCATTCTCCAGGACATCGCGCTGACGTTCGGCGGAACGCCTCTGATCGAGAGCGCGGAACTCTCCGTCTCCCCGGGCGAACGTACATGCCTCGTGGGCCGCAACGGCTCGGGCAAATCGACCCTGCTCAAGATTGCCGCAGGGCAGATCGAGCCGGATGCCGGCAAGCGCTTCGTGCAGCCCGGCGCCACCGTGCGCTACCTGGCGCAGGAGCCGGACCTCTCCGCCTTCCCGAACACGCTGGCCTATGTGGAATCCGGCCTCGGGCCGGGCGACGATCCCTATCGGGCGCGGTATCTGCTGGAGCAGCTGGGGATGACGGGCGAGGAGAAGCCCGCAGACCTGTCGGGCGGCGAGGCCCGCCGCGCGGCCCTGGCCCATGTGCTCGCGCCGCAGCCCGACATCCTGCTCCTCGACGAGCCGACGAACCATCTCGATCTTCCCGCCATCGAGTGGCTGGAGAGCGAACTCAAGAGCCTGCGTTCGGCGCTGGTACTGATCAGCCACGACCGGCGCTTTCTCGAGAGCCTCTCGCAGGCGACGGTCTGGCTCGACCGGGGCCGCACCCGCCGCATGGACCAGGGCTTCGCCCATTTCGAGGAATGGCGCGATCAGGTGCTGGAGCAGGAGGAGGCCGAGCACCACAAGCTCGGTCGCAAGCTCGTGGCGGAGGCCGACTGGCTGCGCTACGGCGTGACCGCGCGGCGCAAGCGCAACGTTCGCCGCCTGGGCAACCTCCACGCCATGCGCCAGCAGTACCGCGACCGCAAGCGCGCGGTGGGCACCGTCAGCATGACCATGGCCGAGGCCGAGCAGTCCGGCACCCTCGTGGTGGAGGCGGAGGGCATCTCCAAGGCCTATGGCGAGCGCCCCATCGTCTCGAATCTCTCCTTGCGCATTCTTCGTGGCGACCGGCTCGGCATCATCGGGCCGAACGGCGCGGGCAAGACCACGCTGATCAACCTGCTCACCGGCAACCTGGAGCCGGATTCGGGCCGCGTGCGCCTGGGCTCCAACCTGCAGATGGTCCATCTCGACCAGCGCCGGGCGAGCCTCGATCCGAACGCGACAGTAGCGGAAACCCTCACCGGTGGGCGCGGCGACAGCGTCACCATCGGCGGGCAGACGAAGCACGTGATCGGCTACATGAAGGACTTCCTGTTCTCGCCGGAACAGGCACGGACCCCGGTGGGCGTGCTCTCGGGCGGCGAGCGCAACCGGCTCATGCTGGCCCGCGCCCTGGCGCAGCCCTCGAACCTGCTCGTGCTCGACGAGCCGACCAACGACCTCGATCTCGAAACCCTCGATCTCCTGCAGGAGATGATCACGGATTATTCCGGCACCGTGATCCTGGTCAGCCACGACCGTGACTTCCTCGACCGCACCGTGAGTTCCGTCCTCGTCTCGGAAGGCGAGGGGCGCTGGATCGAATACGCGGGCGGCTATTCCGACATGGTGGCCCAGCGTGGGCAGGGCGTTCAGGCCCGGGTCACCGAGAAGGAGGCCAGGCCGAGGAACGGGGACCGGCCGGCGGCCGCGCCCGCGTCGGCTAGCAAGCGCAAGCTCAGCTTCAACGAGCAGCACGACCTCAAAACCCTCCCGAAGCGCATGGAGGAGCTGGAAGCCAAGATCGCCAAGGTCCAGGAGATCCTGGCCGATCCGGAGCTCTATTCCCGTGATCCTGCCCGCTTTCAGAAGGCCATGGACGCGCTGACCCAGCTCCAGGCGGATCTGCACGCCGCCGAGGAGCGCTGGCTCGAGCTGGAGATGCTGCGCGAGGAGCTGGAGGGATAGCCACCGTCGCATTCCGCCAATGACAGGCGAGTTCGGGAGGAACAGTATTGCTGAGCCCGGACTCGACGCTAAACTGACATTAGAGCATCGTGCGAAAAAGCGGCTCCGGTTTTTGCTCAAACGATGCTCGCACTTGAGAAGAAGCATCGGATGGAATCCCAAAAGTGGAATCCACTTTTCCTGTCCGATACTTAAGCCGCCCGTCAGAAGCGGATCGTCATCAGGGAGGATGCGATGAATCGTCTAGCAAAGCGTTGTTTGGCCGCAGTCTCGGCCCTGCTCGGGATCGGGGCCTTGTCTTCGGTCCCGCAGGCGGCCGAGGGCGATCGGGACGTCCTGGCCGAGCGGGTCACCAAGCTCTCGCGGGGCACGCAATGGAAGCCCGTCGAGGCCGTTCCCATCAACTTCCTCACCCATCATCCGCAGGGCATGGTGAAGATCGGCGACACGCTGTTCGTGTCCTCGGTGAAGATCAAGGAGCCGACCAAGCGCTTCCCGCAGCCGGTGGACGGCTATGATCGCGACACGGGCGCCGGCGTCGGGCACCTGTTCAAGATCGACATGAAGGGCAATCTCATCGCCGACATCACCCTCGGGGAGGGCACGGTCTATCACCCGGGCGGGATCGATTATGACGGGCGCTATATCTGGGTGCCGGTGGCGGAGTACCGGCCGAACAGCCGTTCCATCGTCTATCGGGTCGATCCCGAGACGATGAAGGCCGAGGAGATGTTCCGCTTTCCCGACCATATCGGCGGTGTGGTGCACAACACGGACGACAAGACCCTGCATGGGGTGAGCTGGGGCTCGCGCCGCTTCTACCGCTGGACGCTCGACGGGAGCGGAAAACCCACGAACGCCAACGAAAGCCCCGAGAAGCTGCGGACGCTGAACACCTCGCATTACGTCGATTACCAGGACTGCAAATATGTCGGCAAAAGCCGCATGCTCTGCTCCGGCGTGACCGAGATGCGGATCACGCCGGACGCGAACCCGTTCCGCCTCGGCGGGCTCGATCTGGTCAGCCTCACCGACGGCCGCCCGATCTTCCAGACGCCCGTGCTGCTCTGGACCGCGGGAGGCATGGACATGACCCACAATCCGGTCTGGATGGAGACGAGCGAGGCGGGGATCCGGGGCTATTTCATGCCCGAGGACGACAAGTCGGTGCTCTACATCTACGAGGCCGAAGTGAAGTAGGCTTGGGCAGGCGGCGGTGCCCGCTGAGGCACTGCCGTCGGTTTTTGGGATTGCGCCACGCAGATCTTTCGGCTCCTTTGCGCGTTTCAGCACCCGTGGGCAAATTCGCCACGGAATCACCCGCCAGCAAGAGAGAGCCGATGGCCCCTGCGAAACTGTTTACACCCTTCCGGGTGGGAGACCTGGAACTCGCCAACCGTATCGTGATCGCGCCCATGTGCCAGTATTCGGCCGAGAACGGCTGCATGACAGACTGGCACACGATCCATCTGGGCCATCTGGCCCTGTCCGGCGCCGCACTCCTCACCATCGAGGCCACCGCCGTCGTCCCCGAAGGGCGCATCACCTATGCGGATGTGGGCCTCTACTCGGATGAGACCGAGGCCGCGATGGGGCGCGTTCTCGACAGCGTTCGGCGCTGGTCCGACATGCCGATTGCGATCCAGCTGGCGCATGCCGGGCGGAAGGCGTCATCGGACCTGCCCTGGAAGGGCGGGGGGCAGATCCCTCCCGATCACGCCAACGGCTGGCAGACGGAGGCCCCCTCGGCCGTTCCCTTCACGGCGGGTCACAATCCTCCGACGGCGCTGGATCGGGAGGGTCTCGCGCGCCTGCGCAAGGCCTTCGCCGACTCGGCGAAGCGCGCGGCCCGTCTCGGCATCGGGGCGGTCCAGATCCATGCGGCCCATGGCTACCTGCTGCATGAATTCCTGTCGCCGCTCTCCAACCAGCGCACGGACGAATATGGCGGCTCGCTGGAGAACCGCATGCGGTTCCCGCTCGAGGTCTTCGACGCGATCCGCGCCGCCTTTCCGGCGGAGAAGCCCGTCACCGTGCGGGTTTCGGGAACCGACTGGGCCGAGGGCGGGTGGACCATCGAGGAGACCGTCGCCTTCGCCCAGGCGCTCGAGGCGCGCGGATGCAGCGGGATCCACGTGTCGAGCGGCGGGCTGACCCCGGCGCAGCAGATCCCGGCGGGACCCAGCTATCAGGTGCCGCTCGCCCGCGCGGTCAAGGAAGCCACCCGGATGCCGGTCATCGCCGTGGGGCTCATCACCGACTTCGTGCAGGCCGAGGCCATCCTCGCCACCGGCGACGCGGACTTCATCGCCCTGGCCCGTGCCATTCTCTACGATCCCCGCTGGCCCTGGCACGCGGCCGCGCATTTCGGAGCCTCGGTGAAGGCGCCGAACCAGTACCTGCGATCACAGCCGCACCAATATCCCCGTCTCTTCGACGTTCGGGCGGACGACTGACGCTCCCCGAAGGCGGCCTTACGCGCCGCCTTCCTCCAGGGTGAAGCCCGCCTTCAGCATGACCTGGTAATGGCGCACCTCGCCGTTCTCGACATGCCCGCGGGTTTGCACAACCTCGAACCAGCGCAGGTTGCGCAATGACTGGCTGGCCCGCCGGATGGCAGTCTGGATGGCATCCTCGATGCTGGTCTCCGACGAGCCGACGAGTTCGACGACCTTGTAAACATGATCGTTCATGAGGCGCTCCATTCTGTGCTGACCGCAGGAAACGTAGAGCGCAGTTTCCCAAAGCCCACGCCGCTATCGTGAGGTTTGGCCCGAGTCCAGGATCCTCCTGGACAGGCTGAAAGGCCGCCGGAAGCATTCGGCGGCCTTTTCCGTCAGCCTTCCTGCCGGAGGGCCACGACTTCCTGCTCGATGGCCCCGAAGATCGAATGGCCGGCCTGGTCCTTCATCTCGATGCGGACGACGTCTCCGAAGCGCATGAAGGGTGTGCCGGCCTCCCCATGCAGGAGCGTTTCCACGGTGCGCTGCTCCGCGAGGCACGAATAGCCGAGGCCCCCCTCGGCGACGGGCTTGCCCGGCCGGCCGTCCTCGTCCCGGTTGGAGACGGTGCCCGAGCCGATGATGGTGCCGGCTCCCAGGGGGCGGGTCCGGGCGGCATGGGCGATCAGGGTCGGAAAGTCGAAGGTCATGTCCACCCCGGCATTGGGCTTGCCGATGAGGCGGCCGTTCAGGGTGGAGAGCAGGGGCAGGTGGAGGCGGCCGCCATCCCACGCATCCCCCAGCTCGTCCGGCGTGACGGCCACGGGGGACAGGGCGGAGGACGGTTTCGACTGGAAGAAGCCGAAGCCCTTGGCCAGCTCCGCCGGAACCAGGTTTCTTAAGGAAACGTCATTGACGAGGACGATCAGGCGGATGGCCTTGGCGGCCTCGTCCGGCGTCGCGCCCATGGGCACGTCGCCCGTGATCACGGCCACTTCCGCCTCGAAATCGATGCCATGAGCCTCGTCGACGGCGGGGATCGGGTCGCGCGGCCCGAGGAAGGAATCCGAGCCTCCCTGGTACATGAGCGGGTCGGTCCAGAAGGATTGGGGCATCTCGGCCCCCCGCGCTTTGCGCACCAGCTCTACGTGATTCACATAGGCGGAGCCGTCCGCCCACTGATAGGAACGGGGCAGGGGCGAGGCGCAGTCATGCTCGTGAAAGCGGAAGGAGGGCACGGAGCCGTGCTCGAGCTGGTCCGCGAGATCACGCAGGCGAGGCTCGACTTTTTCCCAATCATCAAGGGCTTGCTGTAGCGTCGGAACAATGAAAAATGCATCCGTCGCGCGGGTCAGGTCCCTCGAGACGATCACGAGCCGGCCATCACGGCCCTGTTTGAGCGAAGAGAGCTTCATAGCCACCCACCTGGTTGTCGTGGTTTATTGAGCTTGCAACGAAAGAATGTGCGGGGAAACGCCAATGACAACGATGAAGAGAAGAAACTTCCTGAAGGGTGCTGGCCTGGCGGCCGCGGCCACCACGGTGGCGGCTCCCGCCATTGCCCAGTCCAGCCCCGAGATTCGCTGGCGTCTAACCTCGAGCTTCCCCAAGTCGCTCGATACGATTTTCGGCACCGCCCAGATGTTCGCCAAGTACATGGCGGACGCGACCGACGGCAAATTCCAGATCCAGGTCTTCGGCCCCGGCGAGATCGTCGGCGGCCTGCAGGCCATGGATGCGGTGGAAAACGGCTCCGTCGACTGCGCCCACACCCCGCTCTACTACTATATCGGGCGCGAGCCGGCGCTCGGCGTCGCCACCGGCCTCCCGTTCAGCCTCAATGCCCGTCAGTCCCATTCCTGGTGGCACTTCGCCGGCGGCAAGGAGATCATCAACGAGATCCTGGCGAAATATAACTGCACCTCGCTGGTCTGCGGCAATTCCGGTGCCCAGATGGGCGGCTTCTTCCGCAAGGAGATCAACACCGTCGACGACCTGAAGGGCCTCAAGTTCCGCATCGGCGGCCTGGGCGGCATGGTGCTGGCGAAGCTCGGCGTGGTTCCGCAGCAGGTCGCCCCCGGCGACGTGTATCCGGCCCTCGAGCGCGGCACGCTGGACGCGGCGGAGTTCGTCGGCCCCTACGACGACGAGAAGCTCGGCTTCCTGAAGGTCGCCAAATACTATTACGCGCCCGGCTTCTGGGAGGGCGGCGCCATGCTGCACATGGTCATCAGCCAAAAGAAGTGGGACGAACTGCCCAAGCACTATCAGGCCATCATGGCCAATGCCGCCGAGGCCGCGAACAACTGGATGCTGGCGAAGTACGACGCCGTGAACGGCCAGGCGCTCCGGCGGATGGTCGGCGCGGGCGCGGAACTGCGCACCTTCTCGCAGCCGATCATGGAGGCCTCGCTCAAGGCGGCCAACGAGCTCTACGACGAGCTTTCCGCCAAGAACGCCAATTTCAAGAAGGCCTACGACTCGATGGTGGCCTACCGCAGCGACGTGCTGCCCTGGTGGCAGCTCAACGAATACGCCTTCGACACCTTCATGATCCGCACGCGCGGACGGGCGTAAGATTGATGACACGGCAGGGGAGAAGGGCCTCTTCAAAGGCGTTCCTCCTCTGCCTCGCGTTGGGCAGCGGGTTGCGGGGCGCTGCGGCACATGAGCCTACGATTCCAACGGTTACTTATCCGCAATTGCCTAGAGAGGCTGCGTCCGCTGAAGGATTCGTGCCGCAGGGTTGGGTGCTCGAAGTTCAAGCCTCCGGCGACCTTAATCGAGACGGCATCGACGATCTGGCGCTGGTTCTCCACCAGAAGGACCCACGGAACGTCGTTACTCATGGGCAGATTGGCGAAATTCCTCTCGACACCAATCCTCGCATTATGGCCGTTGCGTTTCGCGATGGTTTGTCGGGCGGATACACGTTGCAAGCCGAGAACCATACCCTCATTCCTCGCCGTGAGAACCCGACCCAAGACGATCCCTTCGGCGATGGAAATGGCGGTATCGCGATCGAGCGCGGTAGCCTTCTCTTGACGCTGAACCTGTTCATGAGCGCCGGTGGTTGGGACATGTTTACGGCCACTCACAGGTTCCAATACCGGAATGGCCAATTCGAACTCATCGGCTACGACCGCTCCAGCGTTAATCGCGCAAGCGGCAAGACCACTGACGTCAGTGTCAATTATCTTACCGGCAGGATGAAGCTCTCGACAGGGAACATTTCCAATGACGGCCCCGCGAGCGTGGTATGGAAAACCTTGCCCCGCCGAGCACCATTGACGCTTGATACGGTCGGTGACGGGCTCGATTTCGACCCCGAATTTTGAACGAGAGTCTGCCATGACCGAAGAGCCTTTTCGCAAACCGGAAAGGCTCACCCTGCTCACTTCGGCTCGCGCCGGTTGGGATCGAAGTGCTTCTTCAGGTCCCTCCAGCAATCGATGTAGTTCTCCTGAAGCGTCGGCAGTTCGGCGGCGTATTTCGTCACGCGCTGGGGAAAGCGCGTTTCGAACATGAAGGCCATGGTGCCCGTGAGCTTGACGGGCTTCAGATCCACGTTGCTCGCATGCTCGAAGGCCGTCGTGTCCGGGCCGTGGGGCAGCATCTGGTTGTGGAGCGACATGCCGCCCGGCACGAAGCCTTCGGGCTTCGCGTCATAGACGCCGTAGATCAACCCCATGAATTCCGACATCAGGTTGCGGTGATACCAGGGCGGGCGGAACGTGTTTTCCGCCACCGACCAGCGTTCCGGGAAGATCACGAAATCCACATTGGCCGTGCCGGGCGTCTCGGACGGCGCGGTGAGCACGGTGAAGATCGACGGGTCGGGATGGTCGAACAGGATCGCGCCGACCGGCGAGAAATGGCGCAGATCGTACTTGTAGGGCGCGTAGTTGCCGTGCCAGGCTACCACGTCGAGGGGCGATTGGGCGATCTCCGTCCGGTAGAGTTCCCCGCCCCATTTCACGAAGAGGAGGGATGGCTCCTCCCGGTCTTCGTAGGCCGCGACCGGCGTGAGGAAGTCGCGCGGGTTGGCGAGGCAGTTCGCGCCGATCGGCCCCCGGTCGGGGAGGGTGAAGGAGCCGCCGTAATTCTCGCACACATAGGCGCGGGCGGCACCGTCGATCAGCTCGACCTTGAAGATTACGCCGCGCGGGATGATGCAGATTTCGCCGGGCTCGATATCGATGACGCCGAACTCGGTCCGGAAGCGCAGCTCTCCCTGCTGGGCCACCACGAGATATTCGCCGTCCGCGTTGAAGAAGTACTCGTTGTCCATGGAGCGGGTGACGAGGAGCACGTGGGCCGCCATGCCGGTCTGCGTGTCGGAATCGCCCGCCGTCGTCATGGTGCGCAGCCCTGAGACGAAGGTCAGGGCCTCGTCGGGGATGGGCGTGGGATCCCAGCGCAGCTGGCCGATCGGCAGCTCGCTCTCGTCCCGTGCGGCGGGGGCCGTCCGGATCAGGCCCTTGTCCACTTTCACGTAGCGGCCCGAATGCTTCACGCTCGGACGGATGCGGTAGAGCCACGAACGCTGGTTCGTCGCCTGGGGGGCGGTGAAGGGCGAGCCCGAAAGCTGCTCGGCATAAAGGCCGTAATTGATCTTCTGCGGCGAGTTGCGCCCGATGGGAAGGGCGCCTTCCAACGCTTCCGTTTCGAATGAATTGCCGAAGCCGGACATGTAGCCCGGCACGATCGCACCCTTGCGGGGCTGCTTCGTTTGCAGGCCGGAGACGTTCTGGACGTTCATGAGCGTTCTCCTGAAGGTTCCGTTGGCGGTCAGGGTTGATATTGACCGGCAGGCTTACAAATCTAGTTGCCTGTGCAACGAATTTATCCCATTAGTTGCATCTGCAACCAAAATGTCAACCATGGCTCAGCAAAACACAGCGCGAAAGCAACCGGCCTCGGGCGCCAAGGTCATTCTGGAGGGCTTCCTGCCCTACCGCCTCAACGTGCTGGCGAGCCTGACCTCGAACGCCCTGGCGCAGATCTATGCGGAGCGGTTCGGTCTCTCGATCCCGGCCTGGCGGGTCATCGCGACCCTCGGCCAGTACGAGCACCGCACGGCGCGGGACATCGCGGCCCACGGCGTCATGCACAAATCCACGATTTCGCGGGCCGTCGCCGCCCTCGAGCAGCGGGGCCTGGTCGCCCGGCGGCCCAATCCGGCGGACCGGCGCGAGGAACTTCTGGAGCTGACGCCGGAGGGGCGGGAGATCTACGAGGCGCTGGCTCCCGAGGCTCTCGCCTTCGAGGAGCGCTTCGTGTCCGTTCTCACGGAGGAGGAGCAGAGGATTCTGGCCTCCCTCATCGACCGCCTGAGCGGCCACGCCCGGCAGCTTGCGCCCGAAGGGGAGGTGGAGGGGTGAAGCTCTATACCTATTTCCGCTCTTCGGCGGCCTACCGGGTGAGGATCGCGCTCAACCTCAAGGGAATCCCTTATGAATCCCTAGCCGTGAACCTGCTCAAGGGCGAGCAGAAGGACGAGGCCTACGGTGCGGTCAATCCTCAGAAGCGTGTGCCCGCGCTCGATATCGGCGGCCAGGTCCTCACGCAGTCTCCCGCCATCCTCGAATATCTCGACGAGATCCATCCGGAGCCGCCGCTCCTGCCTCGGGGCGCCGTGAACCGTGCGAAGATCCGGGCCGTCGCCGCCATCGTCGGCTGCGATATCCATCCCCTCAATAACCTTGGCCCCCTCAAGTACCTGAAGCACAAGCTCGGGCACGATCAGGCGGCCATCGACGAATGGTATGCGCATTGGGTCCGCGAAGGGTTCGACGCCATCGAAACCATGATCGAGCCGGGGCCGTACTGCTTCGGCTCGCGGGTGAGCCTCGCCGATGTCTACCTCGTGCCGCAGGTGTTCAATGCGCGGCGTCTCAACATCCCGCTCGACGCCTATCCGAAGATCGTCGCGGTGGATGCAGCCTGCGCCGAGCTCCCCGCCTTTCAGGACGCCGCGCCGGAACGCCAGCCGGACGCGGTGTGAGACGAGCGCATCTCCGAGCGCGGTGATGCGTTGACGGAAGAACCGCAGGCTCTCGACGGGCCTGCGCCCAGAACAGGAGGAAAGCCATGGGACCGTTCCCGCACGACGCACCCCCGCCGACCATCAGCGAAGACAACCCGATGGGGACCGACGGATTCGAGTTCGTGGAGTTCTGCCATCCCGATCCGCAGGCGCTCGACCGGCTGTTCAAGACGATGGGCTTTTCCGTGGTGGCCAAGCATCGCACCAAGAACGTGCTGCTCTACCGCCAGGGGGACATCAACTTCATCGTCAATGCGCAGCCCGGCTCCTTCGCCGAGCGGTTCGCCAGCCAGCATGGGCCGTCCGCGCCGGCGATGGCCTTCCGCGTGGTCGATGCCAAGCATGCCTATGAGCGCGCGATTTCCATGGGCGCCAAGCCGGCCCAGACTGAAAGGGGCCCCAACGAGCTCGAGATCCCTGCCATCGAAGGCATCGGCGGCCTGCAGATCTATTTCGTCGATCGCTATGGTGCGAAGGGCTCCATCTACGACGTGGATTTCGAGTGGCTGGGCGAGAAGGATCCGAAGCCTTCGGGCGTGGGCCTCTACTATATCGACCACCTGACCCATAACGTCTATCGCGGACGGCTCAACGAATGGGCGGGCTTCTATGAGCGCCTCTTCAACTTCCGCCAGATCCGCTACTTCGACATCGAGGGCAAGCTGACGGGGCTTCATTCCCGCGCCATGACGAGCCCGGACGGCAAGATCCGCATTCCGATCAACGAGGATGCGGGCGAGACCGGCCAGATCGAGGAGTATCTGCAGGAGTACAAGGGCGAGGGCATTCAGCACGTCGCCCTGGGCTCGCACGATCTCTACGAATCCATCGAGACCCTGATCGCGAACGGACTCGAGTTCATGCCGGCTCCCAACGACATCTACTATTCGCGTGTCGACAAGCGCCTGCCGAACCACGGGGAGCCGCTCGACCGCCTGCAGAGGAACGGCATCCTCATCGACGGCGAGGGCGTCGTGGAAGGGGGCTTCACCAAGGTGTTGCTCCAGCGCTTCGGCAAGACCGCCATCGGTCCGATCTTCTTCGAATTCATCCAGCGGAAGGGGGACGAGGGATTCGGCGAGGGCAATTTCAAGGCGCTCTTCGAATCCATCGAGGAGGATCAGATTCGCCGGGGCGTCCTGAAGCCGAAGGTCGCCTGACGGTTCACGCATCGGGTACGATTCGACGGAGGCCGGGCACGTCCCGGCCTCCTTCTTTATGGCGATCGAAGCGCGTCTCTGCCCCATTTGCGGACGGACTTATTCACAGCCCGCCCACGGGTGATTCCGGGAAACGGCCCCATGAGGCCCGTTTCCGGTGTGCCGGGAAGGCGTCCAGAACCCTTGAAAATTAACGCTTTCTTAAAAGCGGCCGCCAAAGTTTGACGGGGGGTAAACGGGGGAAGGCGGAAACGTTGCCATTG
>Ga0182741_1000706_pt1 | contig 48077 bp, 40 predicted proteins | sample eDN5th37CBELigOP_FD_128874 | JGI IMG/M metagenome (GOLD analysis project Ga0182741, IMG submission 128874) | Enriched Organic Plus compost microbial communities from Emeryville, California, USA - eDNA 5th pass 37_C BE-Lig OP (version 2) (version 2) ... | reverse complement strand
GTGGCTCCCGCTTGCCGCTTCAGCCGAACCGTCGTGAGCAGTACGAGTCCGTTGAGCACCGCCACACCGAAGAGTGCGATGAACCCGATGGACGCCGACACGCCGAGGTGGATTCCACGCAGCCAGAGTGCGGCCACGCCGCCCACGGCCGCGAACGGTAGGTTCACCAGTACGAGGCCGGCGAGTGTCCACGACTGGAGCGAAGCGTAGAGCAGGAGCGCGATGAGCGCGATGGACAGCGGGACCACGATCCGTAACCGACTCATGGCACGCTCCTGGTTCTCGAACTGTCCCCCGTACGCGACGAAGACGCCAGCGGGGAGCGTGACGTTCTGCCGGATCGACTGCTGTACATCTGCCACGAAGCCGCCAAGGTCCCTCCCCTGCACATTCGCCTGCACGATAACCAGCCGCTGCGCCTGCTCGCGGCGGATCTCCACCGGACCGCCCTCCAGCCGGATGTCGGCCAGCCGAGCGAGCGGAATGGGAGCGCCGTTCCGCGCTGGAACGGTCATGGAGCCGATCGCGGCAGGCGTGGTACGGAGTGAATCTGGATACTTCACGACCACGTCGAGCAGGTACGCGCCGTCGACCATCCTGGCCACCGGAGCGGCACCACCCGCCACGGCGAGCGCCTCTTCGACCTCTGACACGGAGATGCCGTAGCGCGCCATCGCCGCCCGATCCATGTCCACGGTGATGTAGCCCTGCCCCTCCGTGTGTTCGACCTGCACCTCGGAGGCGCCGGGAACCGTCTGAATCGCAGCCGCGATACGCTCGGCCACCTGGCGATTTTTTGCGGGATCGTCTCCGAAGACTTTTACTGCCAGATCGGCCCGGACTCCCGAGATCAGCTCATCGAGCCGCATCTGCATCGGCTGGGTGAAGCCAAAGGCCATACCTGGCACACGATCCTGGAGCCTGCCCTCGATCTCCTCCTGCAGGCGCTCCTTGGTCATTCCCGGTCGCCACTCCGAGCGTGGCTCGAGCATGACGAAGACATCGGCCTGGTTGATCCCCATGGGGTCACTCCCCACATCTGGTCGGCCCACCCGGCTCACTACGGTCATCACCTCTGGAGACATCGCCGCTACACGCTGCACGTCGCGCTGCATCTCGATCGAGCGCGTGAGGGATACGCTCGGATCGGTGACCGCCTCGATGAGGATCGCTCCTTCATCCAGCTCTGGCAGAAACTCGGTGCCCAGCCGCGGCACCAGCATGAGCGCGCCGGCGAAGAGCGCGAGCGCCACCGCCAGTGTGAGCCCGGGCCGCCGGATGGTTTGGTGAAGCACGCGGGAGTAGTGCCTGTCAAGCCATGCAGCGAGGCGGAGCGCATAGCGGGACTCGCGCACGCCGCCGCGGAACGCCCACGTCACGGCAGCGGGTACGAAGGTGAGGGCGAGCACGAGGCTCCCGAAGAGTGCCATGGCGACCGTCATTGCCATGGGCCGGAACATCCTCCCCTCCAGCCCCTGGAGCGTGAGGATCGGGATGTAAACCAGCAGAATGATGAGGACGCCGAATGCGATGGGGCGGGCCACCTCCCGCCCGGCCTCTACTAGCCGGGCGAGAAAGGCGCGCTGCTCGCGTGGTAGCTCGCCACGCGCCTCGTCCTCGTGCAGCGTACGGACGAAGTGCTCCGTCATCACGATCGAACCATCCACGATCATCCCGAAGTCGATAGCGCCGAGACTCATGAGATTGGCGGAGAGACCCACCGCACGCATACCGATGAAAGCGAAGAGGAGCGAGAGCGGTATGGTAGCGGCCACGATGACTGCCGCGCGAACGTTGCCGAGGAAGAGCAGTAGAACCGCTATGACGAGGAATCCGCCTTCGAGGAGGTTCGTGCGGATGGTGTGGAGAGTGCCCTCGACCAGGTCGCTCTGATCGTAGTAGGGCGCGACTCTGACACCCTCTGGGAGCGACCGGTTGATCTCGCTCACGCGCTCCCGAACACCTCGCACTACATCGCGGCTGTTCGCGCCGCGCAGCATCATCACGACTCCGGTCACGACCTCGCCTTCATCGTCGCGGGATACGGCACCCTGGCGGAGGGCGGGACCGAAGCTCACATCAGCCACATCGCTCAGAAGGATGGGGACGCCCGCGTCGTCGGCGCGGATCACGGTGCGGCGCAGATCATGGAGCGTCGTGGCCTGGGCAACGCCACGAAGGATGTACTGCTCGTCGTTGTGCTCGATGTAACCGCCGGCTGGCGCGCTGTTGGTGGCTGCCACGGCATCGATCACGTCATGCAGCGTGACCCCGTAACTCGTGAGTCGGTCGGGATGGAGCACGACCTGCGCTTGCCGCACCAGACCACCCCAACCATTGATCTCCGTCACACCGGGAACCGTACGCAGCTCCGGCCGAACGATGCGATCCTGGATGGTGCGAAGCTGGGTGAGATCCAGGCGGTGTGTGGTGTCCTCGACGGTGTAGAGATAGATCTCGTTGGTGGCACCGGAGAGAGGGCCGAGCTTCGCTTCCGCTCCTGCGGGAAGTCCGCCTCGAACATCCTGCAGTCGCTCGGATACGAGAGTCCGTGCGAGCTGAATGTCGGTCCCGTCCTCGAAGACGACGGTCACCGCTGCGAACGCGTACTTGCTGATAGAGCGTATCTGCGTCACGTGCGGAATGCCGTGCAGCGCCACTTCCACCGGGAACGTGACCAACCGCTCCACCTCTACGGGTGAAAGTCCGGGAGCCTCGACGAGCACAGGCACCTGTACGTCGGTGAGGTCAGGGAATGCATCCACCCGCAACGTGCGGAGCGCCCAGAGTCCTGTGCCAACCACGGCGAGTAGCCCGAGAACTACCGCCATCCGATGGCCGATAGCCCACTGAACGATGCGATCTATCATCGGTCGGGCCCCTCAGGTTTCTGCGGTTCGCTCTTTTCGCCCCCCTCGTCCCCTTCGGCAAACGCCGCCTTCCCCAGCTCGGCCTTGAGCACGAAGGCGCCTCGGATGACTACCTGCTCCCCTGCAGTGAGTCCGTTCAGTACCCGTGCGCTACCTGGAGAGCCGGCCGTCGCCCCAGCTGCCGTCGGTGCCAGCAGACGGACAGCGCGCCGCTCATAGCTCCGGGGACCAACTGCGACGAATACGTAAGAAGTGTCGCCGACAGTGACTATCGCGGTCTCCGGAATCGTCATCGAACCCGCTGATCGCCCATCCCCCGATTCGGCCGATGCGCTCCCGCGCACGGGTAGCTCTACCGTAGCGAACATTCCTGGCCGGAGGCGGTGGTCGCTATTCCGAACGCGGAGCACTACTGGAATGGTGCGCGTCCCCGGGTCGACCTCGTCTTTCACTCTGTCGATGCGCCCCGAAAACTTGGTATCCGGGTAGGCTTGCACCCGCACGCTGGCTGGCTGGCCTATCGCAATGGCAGACAGGGCGCGTTCCGGCAGTCGCGCGATCACGTTGACGGTGGAGAGATCTTCGAGCCGAAAGATCGGGGTGCCCGCCTCCACCTGAGCGCCCACCAACGCTGAGCTCTGTACGATACTCCCGGTGAACGGCGCGGCGAGCGTGAACGCGATGGCGGGCGGCGTTCCGGCATCCAGCTGTGCGCACACATCATCACTCACGCCAAGCAGCTCGAGTCGCCGTCGCGCGGCCTGCGCCAGAGCAAGCGCTCCTTCCTCGTCAGCGGTGCCCTTCAGCAGGCGGGCGCGCCGGGTCGCCTGCACGTAGTCCGTCTCCGCGGTGAGCACGGCGGAGCTACTGAGAGTTGCCACTACCTGCCCGTTGCGCACGCGCTCGCCCTCGACGACTGCGAGCCGCTCGATGCGCGCCGGCGTTCGCGGCGAGATGAGCGCTACCCGCGCCGGATCCGCCTCGACCTGCCCGGGAACGCTGATCTCTCCCCCAGCCGCCACCGCGCCTTCGGCGATCACCGGCGCCACAACGATCCGCGCGCTCTGGTAGCCTGCCTCGGAGAGCGTGACTCGATTCGATGGCTGCTCTTCGGGCTCCGGCGCTTCGTGGATCGCCGCAGCATCCTTCGTTGACGCCCGCGAATCGTCGGGCCTCGCACGGCAGGCGAGCACACCGAAGGCGAGTGAGAGGAGCAATGCTACCCTGGCCGGGCCGAGCGACGATTTGTCGTGAAGTGAAGTCGGCATAGGACTACGGCTCCTGGGTCATCGAGCTGGAGATCGAATTGAGATGGCTGGAGTGCGGCACGACGTCCTCCGGACCTGCCAGGAGGTCGGCGAGGGCATCCGCAGCTTCGATGCGTGCACGGATGCGGTCTATCTGCGCGCCAGCGAGTGCTCGCTCGAAATCCAGTAGTTCAAGCAGCGACAAGGCGCCGCTACGGAAGCTAGCCAGGGCGCCCTCCTGCTCCTCCTGCGCACCCTGCAGAAGGGCCGCATCGTACACGGCCAGCCGCTCGAGCGCGGCCTCGTATCGCTCGGCCGCCGCGGCAGTCGCCGTTACTACCGCAGCCCGAGCGGCTGTGCGCTCCGCCGACGCGGCCGCTACCTCCTGGGCAGCCGCATGAGCTGCTGCCGCATTCGCTCGTCCGGCAGTGAATGGGAGCGAGACGGTGACGCCGAACGTCGGACCGTAGGTATGCGATCCGTCCTCCTGCCCGAACCGCTGGGCACCGAGCGATGCCACCACGCGCGGGCGCTGCTCGGCGAGCACGAAGCGGCGCCGTGCCTCCGCACGTGCCACCTCGGCATCGGCCAGACGAAGCGCGCCGGCGAGGGCGACGAGCGAATCCACGTCGGGCGGCTCGGGGAGAGGGGCGGCTAGCGGCTCTGCAGAGCGCTCGGCCACGAGCGAATCGAGCCTGCCAGCGACGACGTGACTAATGGAGTCACCAGGTTCCCCCACACCTGCCAACGCAACAAGGAGTCGACGGCTGACCCTCGCCTCGGTGAGCGCTCGCCCCACCTCCGTCTGCACGCGGAGCCGCTCCGTCCGCAGCCGCAAGACGTCAACGAACCGGGCGTCGCCCGCCGTGAAGTGAGCACGTAAAGAGGCTTCGGCAGACGCGAGCAGCGAGTCCTCGGCACTAAGCCGCCGCGCTATGGCGATCCAGCCGGCCGCACTCGCAACACGCTGGTCGGCCAGTGCCAGCAGCCGCCGCTCGGCGGCTTGATATCCGGTGCGAGCCGACGCCACATCCGTGGCGGCTACCGCACGCGCGGCGGACCGTCGGCCGCCCGCAAAGAGAGCGCGCTCGGCACCTACCCGAATCGAGCCGGCGTGGCCGAGATCGAGCCCTCTGGGGATCTCCTCTGCATCGATACCGAGGCTGGCTGCCGGCAGGAAGCCGGCCGCCCTGGCTCGCGCTTCCGCCGCATCGACTGCTGCGCGTCGTGCGATCAGCTCCGGGTTGCCGCTACGGATCGCGCGGTACAGGAAGGCGCGTGCTGCGCTGTCCTCCGCCACGTCCGCCTGAGCCGATACTCGGGTGATCGGCGTGACGATCAGCAGCGCGAGGGCCACCGCAAGCGCGTATCGGCGTAGCGGCGGCGACAGGCTTCGCCCAATGGAGAGATGTTCGTGAACGGGCACGTATTCGATTCTCGATTTCGAGTGTGGACACCGATGTTGCGGCATCCCGCGTCAATGCGACGCGAGACCCCTGTCGGCGGTACTGTGGAAATCGGGCGGACCCAGACTCCAGTTTGTGCGTGGCCGGGCCGCTGTAGCGGTAGAGCCGGCGGGTGCGCGCTCCGGGCGCGCTAGGCGATGGGCGGGCGGGTGGCGGGCTCGGTACTCGCGCTGGAGAACGATGCTTCGGCGAGTTCCGGCGCGTACAGGGGAGGCTCCGCGCGTGGAGTCTGGGGGAGAACGACCGCAGGCAGAGCACTCACATGCTGCAAGAGCGCGCAGGGGAGCGCGCATTCGCATGGGCAACCGTCACCATGCTGCGCGCTCCCGGAAGGCGAGTCGGCGCGGGCATCAGCCACAACGGTGGCGACTTGCGGATTGGATGCGCCCTCTAGCCCCGCCTGCACGCTCAAGACACGGACATCGCGCACCGAAGCCATGGCCGCTTGAGCGGTCATGTTGGACAGGCCCACCAAAATCAGAAGAGCGATCAGGCGCTGGAATACGGAGCGGCGTCGCGAGGGCACGAGAAGGGCAGGAAAGGATCGGCGCGGAACGCGGTGCGGTTGACCGGCTCGACAGATACGGCTAAGGTACATATGAATGTCTATTCATACGTTCCGCAAGCATACCACAGCGAATTCCGCTGCGCAAGCGGTGCGCGACGGATGCGAAGTTCAGCTCGTCGATGAGCTGAAGGTTCGTCGCGCAGCCCGCAATCTCGAGCCAGCATCGGCTGTTCTCGGCCTCGCGGAAACGTTCAAGCTGCTCGGCGATCCCACGCGGCTCCAGATCGTCCTCGCACTCTCGCACGAGGAGCTCTGCGTGTGCGATCTCGCCAGCGTCCTCGGCGCATCGCAGTCGGCCGTGTCGCATTCCCTGCGCCTCCTCCGGCAGATGGATATCGTGCGCTTCCGGCGGGTTGGCAAGTGCGCGTATTACACGCTAGATGATGAGCACATCGGGCGTCTGCTCACGGAAGGATTTCGGCATGTCAACGAGCGCGCCTGACCGGCAGACAGCCTCCTGCGATCTCCGCGTAGACGGGATGGACTGCCCGAGCTGCGCGGCGAGCATCGACCGAAAGTTGACGGCGCTTGCCGGCGTGCAGGACGTTCAGGTGGACGTCGTTAGCGGAACGGTACGCGTTCGCTACGCTGCCGACGCACTCTCGCCGGCTGATCTCACAGGCGCGATCCGCCAGCTCGGCTACACCGCGGACGAAGAGAAGGAGCACCATGAGGCAATGACGCCAGGTGGCAGACCTGGTGTGGGGCCACGCGTGCGAGCGAGACGGGAGAGCGTCCTGCTCGCTGCTGCCTCTGGCGTTCTTCTTGTGCTTGGCGTCGGCTTCACGTGGCTCGCATGGCCGGCGTCGATTACCGTGCCGTTCCTCGCCCTCTCGGTCATCGCAGGCGGATGGCTGATCTTTCCCCGCGCGCTGCGAGCGGCGAGGAACCGCTCGCTCGACATGAACGTCTTGATGAGCGTGGCGGCCGTAGGTGCGGCGGTCATAGGCCAGTGGGGCGAGGCCGCATCCGCCATGTTCCTCTTCGCGGTCGCGCAGCTTCTCGAAGCGCGCGCGATGGATCGGGCGCGCGGTGCCATAAGAGCGCTCATGGAGCTGTCGCCTGCCGAGGCCACCGTGCGACGTGATGGCCACGACCTCGTGGTGCCGGTCGCCGAGGTGATACCTGGCGAGATAATCCTCCTGAAGCCGGGCCAGCGCGCTCCCCTCGACGGCGTCGTGATCGGTGGCACATCGGCCGTCGATCAGGCGCCGATCACCGGAGAGTCGATACCTGTGGATAAGGAGCCGGGAGCGGAGCTGTTCGCTGGCTCCATCAACGGCCACGGCGCGCTCGAGATCCGTGTGACCAAGCACGTCCGCGACACTACGCTGGCGCGAATCATCCACGCCGTCGAAGAAGCTCAGGCGTCGCGCGCACCGACGCAATCGTTCGTCGACCGCTTCGCCCGCGTCTACACGCCTACGGTGGTGGGTCTGGCCGTTCTGATAGCCGTGATCCCGCCGCTCCTCGGCGCAGAGTGGGGCACGTGGTTCTACCGCAGTCTCACCATGCTGGTGATCGCCTGCCCATGCGCCCTCGTCATCAGCACGCCGGTGACGATCGTGAGCGCGCTCGCCGGCGCCGCGCGTCGGGGCGTCCTCATCAAGGGCGGCGCATACCTGGAACGCGCCAGCACAATCACGACGGTGGTATTCGACAAAACGGGGACACTGACCGAAGGGCGGCCCGTGGTAACCGACATAGTCTCGCTCGACGGACGCGACGAAGCAGGCATGCTTCGGCTCGCCGCCGCCGTGGAGCAGCACTCGGAGCACCCCCTGGCGCAGGCCGTTCTCGCGGCCGCCCGGGAGCGCGGCCTAGCTCTCCCGGAGGTGCGCGACTTTGAGGCGCTATCCGGCCGCGGCGCCCGCGCTCTGGTGGACGGGCAGGTGGTGGTGCTCGGCAATCAACGCCTGAGCCGTGAGCTGGGGCACGCCACGCCGGCGGCCGAGAAAACGCTGGCGGCGCTCGAGGCCCATGGGAAGACCGCGTTCATGTTAATGAACGGCGCCGGCGCACAGGGCATCATCGCCATGGCGGACCATGTTCGGCCCGAGTCGCTCTCGAGTATCCACGCCCTGCGTCGAGCCGGCGTGCGCCGGATCGTCATGCTGACTGGTGACAACGAGGGCACCGCTCGCGCCGTCGCCGGGCAGCTAGGCATCGACGAGTATCGCTTCGGCCTCCTCCCCAGCGAGAAGGCCGAGCTGGTGCGCCGGCTCGTGTCGTCCGGCGAGCGGGTAGCGGTCGTCGGCGATGGAGTGAACGATGCCCCGGCGCTCGCCTCGGCCACCGTGGGCGTGGCGATGGGTGCAGCGGGAAGCGACGTCGCGCTGGAGACCGCCGACGTCGCGCTCATGGGCGACGATCTCTCGAACTTACCTGCCGCGATCCAGCTGTCACGAAAGGCGCTTGCGATCATCAAGCAGAACATCGCGTTCGCCATCGTGATCAAGGCGGTGTTCCTCCTGCTGGCTGCCTTCGGGATTGCGACGCTCTGGATGGCAGTGGCCGCCGACATGGGTGCGTCACTCGCCGTGGTCGGCAACGGGCTGCGAGCGCTGCGAGCCCGGGCTTAGTTCCTACGCCTCTGTAGAGGAGCATATAGCGGGCGTCACGATCCGGGTCGGCAGCGTACTCATCGCCATCCCTCCCGTCGTGGGCGCCGCGCTGCCTCCACGCAGAGCTCCCCCGGCGGGCTCCGCTCCGCTATGCGCCTCGTTCGTGACCAACATGCCCCGTCGATCTACCATCAGAGCGCAGCCCTGCGGAGGAGTTGTGCATTGATCGCCACTATCACCGTGCTGAGCGACATGAGCACCGCTCCCACAGCGGGCGAGAGCACGAAACCCCATGGGGCGAGCACTCCGGCAGCGAGCGGGATGGCGATGATGTTGTAGCCGGCGGCCCACCAGAGGTTCTGGATCATCTTGCGGTACGTGGCGCGGGAGAGCGCGATTATCCGCGCCACGTCGCGCGGATCGCTCCGCACGAGCACGATGTCGCCCGCCTCCACCGCCACATCGGTTCCTGCCCCGATCGCTATCCCGACATCAGCGGTGACGAGCGCGGGTGCGTCGTTCACGCCGTCACCCACCATCCCGACCCGCTCCCCGGCAGTCTTCAACTCCTCGATCTTCGCCGCCTTCTCCCCAGGAAGCACCTCGGCGAATACCCGATCGATCCCGAGCTCTGCCGCGACTGCATCAGCGACCGGCCGCGCGTCGCCAGTCATCATTACGGCCTCGACGCCGCGCTCGTGCAGCGCGCGCACGGCCTCCACGGATTCCGGCCGGATCACGTCCGCTACGGCGAAGACGGCGAGCGCCGTCTGGGCCTCCGCCAGGACGATCGACGCCTGGCCCCGCTGAGCGGCACGGTCAATCGCTTCCACGAGCGCGCGCGGCATCTCGAGCGCGCGGTCGCGGATGAGCGCCGGTCCGCCCACCCAGAGCTCACGCCCATCGACGCGTGCACGCACTCCCTTTCCCGGGATCGCTTCGAAATCGCGGGCGGGACGCACGTCGATCCCGCGCTCCCGAGCGCTCCTCACGATCCCCTGCGCGATGGTATGCTCGGAATCCACCTCCACCGCGGCCGCCAGCCGGAGCGCCTCTTCAGACGCGAGAGCATCAGCCGTCGCGATTTCCACCACGCCGAACTCGCCCTTCGTGAGCGTGCCGGTCTTGTCGAAAACAATGGTCGTGAGGTTCCGCGCATCCTCGAGCCCACGACGGTCGCGTACCAGGAGCCCGTTGCGTGCGCCGACGGTGGTAGAGATGGCGATGACGAGCGGGATCGCGAGCCCGAGCGCATGCGGGCAAGCGATGACGAGAACGGTCACCACTCGCTCGATGGCGAAGCCGGGATCGCCGGGCCGGATCGTGAGCCACAAGACGAGGGTGACCACGCCGGCTCCGAGAGCGACGAGGGTGAGGATGAATGCTGCGCGGTCGGCCAACGCCTGCGCGCGCGAGCGGGACGACTGCGCCTCGGCCACGAGGCGCATTATCCCGGCGAGCGCGGTTCGCTCACCCGTGCGCGTGATCTCGATGCGAAGCGAGCCTGCTTGGTTGACCGTGCCGGCAATCACGTCATCGCCTTCGCGCTTATCCACCGGGCGAGACTCGCCGGTGATCATCGACTCGTTCACCGCGCTCGCTCCCTGCCTCACGACACCGTCGGCCGGGACGCTCGCCCCGGGCCGTACGAGCACGACGTCGCCGTCGCGCAACTCCGCGACGGGGACTTCCTCCGTACGGTCGCCCACCACGCGCGTGGCGGTGCTCGGGAGGAGCTTTGCGAGCTCCTTCAACGCCCCCTGTGCCTGCGCGATCGAGCGCATCTCGATCCAATGGCCGAGGAGCATGATCGTCACGAGCGTCGCTAGCTCCTCCCAGAGTGGCATGCCGGGATAGCCAATGGTGACGGCAGCGCTGAAGATGAACGCGACCGAGATTGCGAGCGCGATGAGCGTCATCATCCCCGGCAGCCGGTCGCGCAGCTCCCGCATCGCACCCTGGATGAATACCCAGCCGCCGTACAGGAACACGGCCGTGCCGAAGATTGCCGGGATCCACGACGAGCCGGTGAAGCGTGGCGCGGTGTAGCCGAGCGCCCCCTGGAGCATGTGCCCCCAGACGAGCGTCGGAATCGTGAGCGCCAGCGAGATCCAGAACTTGTCGCGGAACATTGCTACGCTGTGACCGGCGTGCTTGTCGTGGCCAGCGTGTTCGTCGTGGCCACCGTGCGCAGCGTGGTCCGTACTCTGCGTCGTACCCGGAGTCGTTCTCGGCTGCTTGCTCCACTGCCTACTTGGCGTTGCGTGGCCAGCGTGCCGATCGTGCGAGTGCACGTGTGAGTCAGAGTGGGGCACCGCCGTCTCGCTGTCGTCGGCAGCCGCACCTGCTGCTCCGCGCAGTTCCGGGTGTTCTGGGTAGCCGGGCTCGGCGGGCCCCGCGTCCGTCATCCGGCCCGTCTCGTATCCCTCCTCTGCTCCGTGCTCGCGCCCGTCGTCCTTATGCTCGTGATGGTCGACATCATGGCCATCGTGCTGCCCAGCCGCGTGGTCCTGGTGGTGGCTATGGTTGCGGTCGATACTCATGGTCGATCTCCGTCCATCTCTTGGTTCGCGCACCTCGGGCCATCGTGAGGCCCCACCGGCACCGCCGATCGTATACCCCTACCAGGTATAACGACCGACTGCGCCATGGGTTCCCACTCCGGCAGCGCGGGATCCCCCGTCGCCCGGGCTGAGCGTCGGCACAGCCGCATTCCAGAGTGAAGTAGTCTGATGTCGGCAGGCACGTTTGGTGCCCCATAAAATCTGCACTTGGGTGCTCCGGGGCGGATTGCCGAGCGGTACCTGCGCGGAGGAAGCAGTGTCAATGTAAGTGCGACCACGCGCGACCACGGGACGTCGGGAGATTCCTCACACGAGTTGCGCCATGCTCCCGACAGCGGCGCCGCCCTCCGATACCTAACATCGGGGAGGCGAAGGCGCGCGGTTGCACAGGGAGCCACTGAACGTGCTGACGGAGCGGGTTCGGCCTCGTACCGGCCCGGCGGAACTGCGCGAAAATCATCGGGCGTCACCACTGCAGTCGGGTTGGCGCAGCGGCTTGCCAGGGACCTTGGAGTCGGTAGCATCAAGATGACGAAACTGTCTCCGCCGTTCGGACAGGCTATGCCAGCGTCACGCTCATCACCTGAGATAGAACGCCACATCGCCGAGGGGCCACCCGTCAGCGCGAGCGGCGCGGGCCGCCGGACATTCTCGCGTCTCTTTCAGATTCTCCGTGTACTCGCGAAGCACGGCTTCCTGAGTGCGCTGCGTGGACGCGATCACTGGCCCGCTCCGGCGGAGGCGCGTGCCGCATTGGAGGAGCTCGGGGTCGTCTTCCTCAAGTTTGGCCAGGTCCTCGCGCTCCGGCGCGACCTCCTGCCCGACGCATACACCCAGGAGCTCGAACGGCTGCACGATCAGCTGCCGCCCATGGTGCCATCCGACGTGCTTGCGACGATCGAGCACGAGCTCGGTGCGCCGCCCGACGAGCTCTTCGCGGAGTTCGACGAGGTACCCCTCGCGGCCGCCACTATCGCGCAGGTGCACACGGCACGTCTCATGGATGGTCGGCAGGTCGCGGTCAAAGTGCGGCGCGTCGGCCTGGCCGAGCGGATCGCCAACGACATGGCCGCGCTCACGTACCTCGCCGCGCTGGTGGACCAGCACTCGACTCGCCTGCGCGCGCTCGACCTCGTGGGGATGGTGCGCGAGTTCCGTGAGAGTCTCACGCGCGAGATGGATCTCCGCCTCGAGGGGCAGACGATCCGAAGGTTCCGCGGCGCGCTGGCCGACCTTGACACAGTGTGGATTCCGGATGTCATCCCGGAACGCACGACCGCAGCCATCCTGACGCTCGAGTTCTCACCCGGTGAACGTGTGGACCGCTACGCCGAGCGCCGCCCGGAGGAGAAGCGCGCGCTCGCCGAGCAGATCGCAACGCTGGTGCTCCACCAGGTGTTCGAGACCGGGCTGTTCCAGGCCGACCCGCACCCAGGCAACGTCTTCGTGCTCCCAGACGGGCGGATCTGCCTGCACGATTTCGGCATGATCGGCGAGCTCGACGAGCGCATGCGCGAGAGCCTCACCGCCATGCTGGACGCAGTCGTGCGCGGCGATGTGCGCGCTATGACGGACGGCTACCTCGACCTCGGCATCGGCGGCGCGGACGTCGACCGGCCGGCACTCGAAGAGGACCTTGGTGCCCTGCTCCGCATGGTGCACGAGCGCCCGCTCGCGGAAATCTCGATCGGCGAGGTCATGCAATCGCTCGTGCGGGTCGGGGCTCAGCATCGCGTGCGGAATCCGGGCGTCGTCCTGCTGCTCGCGCGAGCATTTCTGATCACAGAAGCGCTCATGCGTCAACTCGACCCCGGCATGGATGTGCTAGAGGTCTTCCGCGTCGAAGTCGCACGCGTGGAGCTGCGGCGGTATTCCCCCACGCGGCTACTCGCCGAAGCGCGGGAGGCGGCGCAGGGGATGGAGCGTATGCTGCGCGATGCCCCGGCCGATCTTCGCCGCACGCTCCGGCGCACCGCCGACGGGGAGCTCGGGCGCGTGCAGATGCCGGAGATCGAAATCATCGGTCGCCGGACGAGCCGCGACCTCGAACGGCTCACGGGAGCCGTGGCCTCGGCGGCGCTCATTATCGCCGGTGCTCTGTTGGTCACCGTGGGAGGATGGCATCGAGTGGCCGGCGACGTGCTGCTCACGCTCGGTATTGCTGGTACGCTGGCAACGGGTCTCGGCTCGCTGCGTCGGCCGCGGCGGCCGCAGCGCTAGGGAATCTGCCCGAGTCCCCGGTTCGACGTTTCGGGAGGTACAATGCACAGCGGCGGATGGTGGTTCTTCGGCATGCATGCGTTCTGGTGGCTGTTCTGGGCCGTGCTCCTCATCGGCCTCTTCACCCTGCTCACGCCTGTTCGTCGAGGTCGGGAGCGGAGTCACTCTGCGCCGCTCGATATCCTGCAGCGGCGCTATGCGGCCGGCGAGATCTCGACGGAGGAGTACGAGCAAAGGAAAGCGGTACTGGAGCGGGATGCGTCGCCGATGGACCGAAGCTCATGAGGTACGCTCACCCGGAAGCCTTTCCGTAAGCCAGGAGGAAACCTATCATGCAACGCGTCCTGGTCATTGATGATGACCCCACGATCACGAGCGTGCTCAAACGCGGGCTCGCGTACGAGGGGTACCGCGTGGACACGGCTGGCACCGGTCCGCAGGGGCTCACGGTAGCGCGCGACCACGCGCCGGACCTCGTGATTCTCGACCTGATGCTGCCGGGCCTCGACGGCTTCGAGGTCCTCACCCGGCTCCGGAACGCCGACGAACAGCTGCCCGTGCTCCTGCTGACCGCGCGCGACGCGCCGGCCGATCAGGTGAAGGGACTCGAGAGTGGAGCGGACGACTACGTGGTGAAGCCGTTCACATTCGCCGTGCTCGCCGCGCGCGTGAAGGCGCTGCTCCGCCGTCGAGAAATGGATCGGCCGGAGGTGCTCCGCTTCGCCGACCTGTCGCTCGACACCGGCACGCGGCGGGCACGGCGCGGCGTGCGCGACATCGATCTCACATGGACCGAGTACGAGGTCCTGCGACAGTTTCTGATGCACGCCCGTCGCGTCCTGCCGAAGCATTTCCTGATGGACCGGGTTTGGGGCTACGACGTCGAAGGCAGCTCGAACGTACTAGAGGTGTACGTCAAGCAACTGCGCCGGAAGCTCGAGGCGGCCGGCGAGCCGCGGTTGATCCACACCTTCCGCGGCGCCGGCTACGTACTGCGCGAGCCGTAAACGCACCAGGGAGGCAACGGCACATGTCGCTGCGGCATCGGCTGGCGCTCTCGTATGGTGGGCTCACGGGGCTGCTCATTCTCCTCGTGTGTGCGTACAGCTTCGCGGTGCACAGCCGGGCGCACTACGACGAGATCGACGGCGTGCTCGCCAGCTCCGCCGAGCACGTGGCCGAGGAGTTGGCTGCCGCGCGGACGCCCGACGAGCGCACTGGCGTGGTGCGCGCATCGGAGCTACTCGGTTCCGTCGTCCGAATCTACGGCGCCGATGGCACGCTGCACCTCCAGTCGGAGAACGGAGTATCGGTGCCGCCGCTGGCTGTGCATACCGCGGTGGCCGGAGCATCTCCGCCGCCCTACCCCGGCATCGGACGGCTCGCTCCTGCGCTGCAGGAGGCCGCGCGCCGGCGCGGCAGCTTCGGGCTGGCTCGGGGAGAGGATCAGCGCTGGCGTTCTTATGAGCTCCCACTATTATTATCGGGCGGTGGCGAGTACCTCGCCGTAATCGCCCCGCTGGGCCCTATCGATGACTCCGTGCGCCGCTTCGGGCAGCTCATGATCCTGATGGCTGTCGTCGGCGCGGCACTCGCGTTTCTCGCCGGCTGGCTCATTGCAGCCCATGCCCTGCGCCCGGTCGCCGTGCTCACCGACACGGCAGGTACGATCGCCCGCTCGCGCGAGTTCTCACGCCGCGTGGTCGCGGATGTCGCTGGGTCGGCGCGAGACGAGCTCACTCGGCTCGCCGCCACGTTCAACGAGATGCTGGGGAGCCTGGAGCAGGCGTACTCGGCCCAGAAGCGCTTCGTCTCCGATGCCTCGCACGAGCTGCGTGCGCCTCTCACTGTGATACAGGCCAACCTGGAGCTGCTGCGCGATAGGCCGGACATGCCGGTGGGAGACCGGGAGCGGGCCACCGATGAGGCGGCCCGAGAGGCAAGTCGGATGGCCCGTCTGGTGGCCGATCTCCTGGCGCTCGCGCGAGCCGATGCCGGGGCACCACTCCGGCGCGGGCCCGTGGAGCTCGACCGGGTGCTGATGGATGTCGTGGGGGAGGTGCGGCACCTCGCGCGGGGCCAGCGACTGGAGATAGGCGCACTCGAGCCGTCCGCCATCATGGGCGATCCGGACCGTATCAAGCAACTCTTCCTGATTCTCGTGGACAACGCCGTCAGGTACACACGTCCTGGCGGCCGGGTGCGAGTGAGTTTGCGGCAGCAAGGCGGCGTGGCCGCCTTCGTCGTGGAAGACACCGGGATCGGCATCACACCCGGCGACCTGCCGCACGTCTTCGAGCGGTTCTACCGTGCAGACCCCGCCCGATCGCGCGACCCCGGTGGTACGGGGTTGGGCCTCCCGATCGCCCGCTGGATCGCCGGCCAGCACGGCGGCAGCGTGGAGCTCGAGAGTAAACCAGGCCGCGGAACGACGGCGACCGTCTGGCTGCCGCTCGCTCGGGATGCCGGCCGGGGCGCCTCAGTGCGTGGCGCATCCGCTTCGCCGGTATCGGCGTGATGCGCCCCGCCTCACCGATGATTCAGCCAGCCCTCAGCATCGAGGCGCATCTTTAGCCCAACATTGGCGCGATGGCAGCCGGCGGTCGCGCCGACCCAGATGTCCAGAGGAGCTCGATCATGGAACGAGATGCTCGCGTACGCGTGGCCGTGAACGGCTACGGGGTGATCGGCAAGCGCGTGGCCGATGCGGTCGCGCTGCAGGATGACATGACGCTCGTCGGAATCGCCGACGTCGTGTCCGACTACCGAATCCGGGTCGCGGTAGAGCGCGGCTATCCCGTGTACGCATCCGACCCGGGGCGTCGGGCCGAGATGGAGGCAGCCGGCATCCCGGTGGCCGGCACGCTCGACGACCTCCTCGGCCAGGTGGACATCGTGGCGGACTGCACCCCGAAGAAGATCGGCGCGCAGAACCGCCCTCGCTACCAAGCCGCAGGGGTGAAATCGATCTGGCAGGGTGGCGAGAAGCACGAGGTCGCCGGCTATTCGTTCGTCGCTCAGGTGAACTACGCGGGTGCACTGGGGCGCGACTCGGCGCGTGTGGTATCGTGCAACACCACGGCGTTGAGCAGGGTGCTGTACGCGCTGCACCGCCACGGATGGGTGAAGCGTGCGCGGGCCGTCCTGCTGCGCCGGGGCACCGACCCTTGGGAGTCGCACATGAACGGGATGATCAACACCGTGATCCCCGAGACGAAGGTGCCGAGCCACCAGGGTCCCGATGCGCAGACGGTGATCCCGGGCCTGGACATCACGACCCTTGCCGGTGCCGGCCCATACAATCTGAGCCACATCCACTTCGCGATGGTCGAGACGACACGCCCCGTGAGCCTCGACGAGCTGCGTGACGCACTGTGGGACGCGCCGCGCATCGCCTTCGTTCGCGCCGGTGACGGGCTCGTCGCCCTCAACTCCGTGATCGAGCTGATGCGCGACCTCGACCGTCCGCGCGGCGACATGTGGGAGGTTGCCGTGTGGGAAGATGCGCTCGCCGTGGAAGAGCGCGAGCTCTATCTCACTTTTCAGGTGCACAACGAGTCGATCGTAGTCCCGGAGACGATCGACTGCATCCGCGCGCTGACCGGAATCGAGGAGGACGGCGCGAGATCGATCGCAAAGACCAACGCATCGATGGGGATCACGAAGACCTTTCTCCCAGCGACCACGCAGCCCGTCGCGCACGTGGCGGGGCCCGAGGTCGAGCATCCGGGGATCGAGGCCGTTCGGGCGCAGCATGCGGCGTTCATGGCCGTGGGCTTCACGGGGTCCGAGGAGCCGGTCGAACCTGAGCCGACCAGCGCGCAGCGGCCATCGTGAGGCCGCTTCGATCATGCAGGCACGACCCGAGGACTCATCAGATACGGAGGCGGCAATGACCAGTGAGGAGGCCATTGTGGAGCGGCGGCGTAGGCGGGCGGTCGTACTCGAGGCGGGCGGGATGCTCCGCGGGAGCTCGGCCCCGGCACTCGAGCGCGTGTTGCGCCGCCAGCCCGGCGTGATCAGCGCGGAGGCAAACTACCTGAGCGACTCCGTCACCATCACGTACGACGAGCGCATCACCACGCGGCCGGAGCTGATGCGGCTCATCCAGGACTGCGGCTACCACTGTCGCGGCGAGATCGTGCCGGCGCATCTCTGCGCACCCAGTCCCGAGCTCGCATCCGACCACCGGCCGCCCGCGCTGGAACAGCCGCATGCCGCCCATGCGGTCCACGCCTCGGCCTCGGCATCCGCCCCCGCCGCGCCGGCCGAGCTCCGTCCGGCATCCCGCCCCACCGCGCAACTGGCGCACGAGATGGGTCATGGTGCGGGAATGGACATCGAGCAGATGGTCCGGGACGTCCGCCGCCGCTTCTGGGTGACGCTCGCGCTCTCCCTCGGCGTCGTGCTCTACTCGCCGATGGCGGAGATGCTCGTTGGACTGCGGCTCGCGGCCCCCTTTGGGCTGTCGAACAACGTGCTGATGTTCCTGCTCTCCACGCCCGCGATCCTGTGGGGCGGGCAGATGTTCTTCGTCGGCGGCTGGCGCGCCCTCAAGAACCGCGTGCTCGACATGTCGGTGCTCGTCGCCCTCTCGGTAGGCGCCGGCTACCTGTTCAGCATCGTCACCACCTTCTTCATCGAAGGCGAGACCTTCTACGAGGCGGTGGTGGTGTTGCTGGTCTTCATCCTCTTCGGGCACTGGATGGAGATGCGCGCCCGGGCCGGCGCCTCGAAGGCGATGCGAGCACTGCTGGACCTGGCACCGCCGATGGCGACGGTCATCCGCGATGGCGAGCCGGTGGAGGTGCCGACCGCAGAGGTGGGGCAGGGTGAGACCGTCCTCATCCGCCCGGGCAACAAAGTGCCGGTGGACGGGGAGGTGCTCGACGGCGAGTCGAAGGTAGACGAGTCGATGCTCACGGGGGAGAGCCTACCGGTGGACAAGCGGCCCGGTGACACGGTCACGGGCGGCACGATCAACCTGATGGGCACCTTCCGCTTCCGGGCGACCAAGGTGGGCGCGGACACCGCGCTCGCGCAGATAGTCAAGCTGGTGCAGATCGCGCAGAACTCCAAGGCGCCCGCCCAGCGACTGGCCGACAAGGCCGCCCAGTTGCTCGTGGCGGCGGCCGTCGTCTTCGGCGTCCTGACCTTCGCCAGCTGGTACTGGGTCGGCGGCGAGTCGGCGACGTTCGCCATGACGCTGGCGATCACCGTGGTGGTCATCGCCTGCCCTGACGCGCTTGGGCTCGCGACGCCGACAGCGGTGATGATCGGCACCGGGCTGGGGGCGCTCAACGGGATCCTGTTCAAGAACGCGACCGCCCTGGAGCAGGTGAGTAAGCTCCAGGCGATCATCTTCGACAAGACCGGCACGCTGACCGTCGGTCAGCCACAGGTCGTCGAGGTGGTCGTCGATCCATCCAGCACGGTCGCCGAGGACGATTTCCTGCGGCTGGTCGCTTCGGCCGAACAGTCGAGCGAGCACCCGCTGGCGCGCGCCGTGGTGGAGCACGTGCGCGGACGGGACCTCGCGCTCGCCGACGCGACGGATTTCGAAGGTATCGCCGGCCATGGGCTCGAGGCCACAGTCGACGGCCGCGCGGTTCTGGTGGGCAACCGCAAGCTGATGCTGGACCGCGGTGTCGCGCTCGACGATCTGGCCGAGCGGGCGAGCGTGCTGCAGGGAGCGGGGCGCACCGTGTTCTTCGCCGCCATCGACGGCAGGCCTGGTGGCATCATCGCCATCGCCGACGCCATCCGCCCCTCCTCGCGGAGGGCAATCGAGGAGCTGCACGCGCGCGGGGTGCAGGTGGCCATACTCACGGGCGACAACCAGGCGACCGCCGAGCGCATCGCGGCGGAGCTGAGGGTGGACACTGTCTTCGCGGACGTCCTGCCGGGCCAGAAGGCCGACAAAGTTCGCGAGCTACAGCGCGAGGGCAAGCTCGTCGCTATGGTGGGCGACGGCGTGAACGACGCGCCAGCGCTCGCCCAGGCGGACGTCGGCATCGCCATCGGCGCGGGCACCGACGTGGCCATGGAGACGGCGGACGTGGTGCTGATGAAGAGCGACCCGTACGACGTGCTCGGCGCGATCGCACTGAGCCGCGCCACGGTGCGCAAGATGAAGCAGAACCTGTGGTGGGCGGCCGGCTACAACGTCATCGCCTTCCCGCTCGCGGCCGGCGTCTTCTACCCGAGCTTCGGCATCCTCCTCAGTCCGTGGATCGCTGCCGTCTCCATGTCGGGCAGCTCGCTCATCGTGGCGGTGAACGCGCTGCTCCTCAAGTGGACACGGCTGCCGGGGATCCATCGCATGGAGGCGAAGCCCGCGAGTGCCGCCACCAGCCTGCCCGACACTGCGCCCGCGCTAGCGCACTCCCGATGATCGACGACCGACTCCCGAGGAGGACGGCAGACCGTGGCGACGAACGAGCTGGAGCAGACGATCCGCGTGCTCGATGGCTAAGGTCGCAGGCATGAGTACGAGGCGAACGCACCGCATCGTGCCGGCCGATGACTACACCCCGCGCGTGACTGCCTGCAATCCGGCATCGCGCACGCCCATGGAAGCGAGCAACACTCTCTGGCAGTGGTGACGAAGATGACAGGACCAGCGACGACAATGGTGGCGGACGGAATTGTCAACGAACCACTTACACCCACCGAGTTGAGCGCGATCGATGCTTACTGGCGCGCCGCCAACTACCTCTCGGTCGGCCAGATCTACCTCCTGGACAACCCCCTGCTCCGCCAACCGCTGACGCTCGACGACATCAAGCCCCGCCTGCTGGGACACTGGGGGACGACGCCAGGGTTGAACTTCATCTATGCGCATCTCAATCGTGTGATCCGGCGGCACGACCTGGACATGATTTTCGTGACCGGGCCGGGACACGGCGGGCCCGCCGTGGTAGCGAACACATACCTGGAAGGTACCTATAGCGAGTTGTATCCCGACGTGTCCCGCGATGCCGAAGGCCTGCGGAAGCTCTTCAAGCAGTTTTCCTTCCCCGGAGGCATCCCGAGCCATGCATCGGCAGAGACGCCGGGGTCGATCAACGAAGGTGGCGAGCTCGGATACTCGCTGGCCCACGCCTTCGGGGCCGCCTTCGACAACCCAAACCTCATAGTGGCGTGCGTCGTAGGAGACGGCGAGGCCGAAACCGGACCGCTGGCCACCGCGTGGCACTCGAACAAGTTCCTCAACCCGGCCACTGACGGCGCGGTGCTACCGATCCTGCACCTCAACGGCTACAAGATCGCGAGTCCCACCATCCTCGCGCGAATCAGTCGCGAAGAGCTGGAAAGCCTGTTCCACGGCTATGGCTACACACCGTACCTGGTGGAAGGCTCGGACCCAGCGCCCACGCACCAAGCGATGGCCGCGACGCTCGAACGAGTCGTTGCCGACATCCGGAAGGTTCAGGCGGACGCGCGCGCTGGCCGTACGAGTGAGCGGCCGCGCTGGCCGATGATCATCCTACGCACTCCGAAGGGATGGACCGGCCCCAGGGAGGTCGACCGGAAGAAGACCGAAGGTTCCTGGCGTTCGCACCAGGTGCCGCTGGCGCAGCTGGCAACCAGGCCGGAGCACGTCACGCTTCTCGAGCAGTGGATGAAGAGCTACCGTCCCGAGGAGCTATTCGATAACGCGGGAGCGTTGATCCCCGAGCTGGTGCGCCTCGCTCCCGAGGGAAGCCGGAGGATGGGCGCCAATCCCCACGCCAACGGCGGCATTCTCCTACAGGACCTCGCGATGCCGGACTTCCGCGACTACGCGGTCCCGGTCAGCGAGCCCGGCACCAGCATGGCGGAGGCCACTCGGGTCCTCGGCGGATTTCTGCGTGAGGTGATGCGACACAACCTCGAGCGAGGGATATTCCGCGTCTTCGGACCGGATGAGACGACGTCCAACCGGTTGGATGCCCTGTTCGAGGTGACGGACCGGACGTGGAACGCCGAGATCGTGCCGGATGACGTAGAGCTCGCCCCTGACGGCAGGGTGATGGAGATCCTGAGCGAGCACACCTGCCAGGGGTGGCTGGAGGGCTACCTGCTCACCGGCCGGCACGGCTTCTTCTCCAGCTACGAGGCCTTCATCCACATCGTGGACTCGATGTTCAACCAGCACGCGAAGTGGCTGAAGGTCACCCGGGAGATCCCGTGGCGCCGGCCGATCGCTTCGCTCAACTACTTGCTCACGTCGCACGTCTGGCGCCAGGACCACAACGGGTTTTCGCATCAGGATCCTGGTTTCATCGATCACGTCGTCAACAAGAAGGCGGACGTCATCCGCGTCTATTTGCCGCCGGACGCGAACACGCTGCTCAGCGTTGCCAACCACTGCCTGCGGAGCCGCAACTACGTGAACGTCATCGTGGCCGGCAAGCAGCCGGCCCTGCAGTACCTGGACATGGACACTGCCATCGAGCATACCACGGCCGGCATCGGCATCTGGGAGTGGGCGAGCAACGACCGTGGCACGGAGCCGGATGTCGTTATGGCCTGTGCCGGCGACGTACCGACGCTGGAGACGCTGGGCGCTGTGAACCTGCTGCGCGAGCTCGCGCCCGAGCTCAGGGTGCGTGTGGTCAACGTGGTCGACCTCATGCGGCTCCAGTCGGCGGAGGAGCACCCGCATGGTCTGTCCGACCGGGACTTCGACACGCTGTTCACCACGGACAAACCTGTCATCTTCGCCTATCACGGCTACCCATCGCTCATCCACCGCCTGACGTACCGCCGGACGAATCACGGGAATCTCCATGTGCACGGCTTCAGGGAGGAAGGGACCACAACGACCCCGTTCGACATGGTCGTCCGGAACGGCATGGATCGCTTCCATCTCGTGGCGGACGTGATCGACCGCGTCTCCAAGCTCAGCACCGCCGCAGCGTACGCGAAGCAGGCGATCCGGAACAAGCTGATCGAGCACACGCGCTACATCGCCATTCACGGCGACGACATGCCGGAGATTCGTGACTGGCAGTGGCCCGGTGGAGGTGCCGCCTGACGCGCCGATGTCGCGACATGGATCGTTGCACTCACGGCACAACGGCAACCTTGAGGACTCCGTCCCGGCGCTCGCCGAATAGGGCATAGGCCTCCGCGATGCGGTCGAGCGGAAACCGGTGCGTGAGCAGTGGCGTAAGGTCCACGCGCCCGTGCTTCACGAGCTCCATCAGGCGGCGCATTCGCTCCTTCCCGCCGGGGCAGAGGGTGGTCACGATCCGGTAGTCGCCCAGCCCAGCTGCAAACGCATCGTAAGGAACCGCGAGCTTACCGGAGTACACCCCGAGGCTCGAGAGCGTCCCGGCGGGGCGGAGCGAACGGAGCGCGCTCTCGAACGTCGCCTGAGTGCCGAGCGCCTCGATCGCGACATCCACTCCGCCGCCGGTCAGGCGATGCACCTCCGCGGCGATGTCCACGGCGCGGTAGTCCAGCGTGACGTCCGCCCCCATCCGTGCCGACATGGCGAGTCGGGCGTCGTCCCCGTCCACGCCGATGACGAGCGACGCCCCCATGAGCCGCGCACCCGCAGTCGCGCAGAGCCCGATTGGGCCCTGTGCAAAGATGACTACCGCGTCGCCCGGGCGAACATTGCCCGACTCGGCGCCACTGAAGCCCGTAGAGGCAATATCGGCGAGCAGGACGACCTGCTCGTCGGAGAGCTCGTCGGGGATGACCGCGAGGTTCGACTGGGCGTGCGGCACGAGGAGGTACTCGGCCTGGGCGCCGTTCATTGTGTTGCCGAAGCGCCACCCGCCGACCGCCTGATGGCCATGCCCGTGTCCGCACTGCGACAGGTGCCCCGACAGGCAGGCGTGGCACTGCCCGCAGGGCGTAATCGCCCCGACGAGCACACGCTGACCAACCTCGAAGCTGGTCACCCCCGGCCCCAGTTCGTCGATCACCCCGACCGGCTCGTGGCCGATGGTCAACCCGGCGCGCACGGGATACTCACCGCGCACGATGTGCAGATCGGTGCCGCAGACCGTGGTCAGCGTCACGCGGATGACGGCCTCGCCCACGCCGGCGTGCGGGCGCGGAACCTCCTCGATGCCGAAGTCGTCGACCCCCCGGAAAACGTTGGCCCGCATAGTGGCGCGCGATGATTGTCGCGGTGCCGGGGTCGGTGTACTGGGCGTCTCGTGCGTACTGATCGCATCTGTCATTGTCGTGGCCCTCGAAAAGCAGTGGACTCGAGGCTGGCGTCTCGGAGCCGAGCGCCGCTTCTGTTAATGGAAGTCACGATGCTCGCTCTGACGATCGGAGTGTACGCCGGTGAGCTGAGAGATGCCTGAATGCGAGATGAAGGCCGGCGCTCGCAAGTATGGCGCTCGGGGGGCGGCGGACGCGCCGGGCGCTACTCGAGCTCGTGGATAGCGCAGACCGATCCAGCGAACACCCGGGCACAACGTTCCGTCCGCCATGCCGTCCACGATCGACGAGGGAAAGTGGCGCGTCGATCTCGCGCGCCAGCCTCACGCCGTCCTCACGTCGCGTTCAGCAAGCGCCCGCATCGTACCATCACGCACGGCCGGCGATGGGTAAACGCACCAGCGCGTAGCCCCACCGGCTCTGTAAACCGCGATCGGAGCAACGTATGGAGAAAGTGATCCTCGTACCTCTGGACGGTACATCCGCCGCCGAGCAGGTGCTACCTGTCGCCCTGGGCATCGCGCACGCCGTGGATGCGACCGTCGAGCTCGCGCACGTCCATGCCATTCCGCAGTACCTGTCCGGGGCGCCGCCGTTGGAAACGAGTCTCGACAGAGAAGAGGCAGAGCACATGCGCAAACCGATCGCTGCGCTCGCGCAACGCGTGGCTAGAGAACACGGGATAGTCGTGACCGCACGGCTGCTGGTGGGGCCCGTCGCGGCCACCCTCGAGCGGTACACGGCCGAGCGCCCGGTGTGGTTGACGGTGATGGCGACACACGGCCGGGGCGGCCTGAGTCGCGCATGGCTCGGCAGCGTGGCGGACCGGCTCGTCCGGGGGAGCCCTGCACCGGTGCTGCTGGTACGTCGCGGCGATGGCAGCGCGATGGCTACACCGCAGTCGCCGCTGGCAAGCGCTCTCGTGCCCCTCGACGGATCCGACCTGGCAGAGTCGGTCCTGGGGACCGTGTCGGCGCTTCTCGGCCAATCCGCCGGAGGAGAGATCGTGCTGCTGCACGTCATCGTTCCCCAGCCACCGCTCGCCCCCTTCTCCGATACTGGGCTACTCGTCGACCAATCGGATACATCGACGTCCGATGCATGGACTGCGGCCAGCGCGCGGTCCATTGAGGCGGCCCATGTCTACCTCGACGGGATCGCCGCGCGACTGCTCGAGCAGGGCGTGCGGGCGCGGACCGAGATCGCGACCCATCGATCGCCCGCACGTGCCATCCTCGCGTATGCGGACCAGAGCGGGGCGGATCTCATCGCGCTCGCCACCCACGGCCGCGGCGGCATCGCACGGGCGTTCATGGGGAGCGTAGCGGACAAGGTAATACGCGGCGCGACGATGTCGGTGCTTGTGGTCCGGCCGGCGCAGTCCCCTACTGCACCCTCGCCCGAGTCCACTGAGGAGCGAGCGCCGACGCAGGGTTTCTGAGGTAGTCACTCGTGGCTACCCGAGCTGCACTGTCCCCGGCAGGACCGCCCCGTCGCAGGAGTGTGAACTGCGGCGAGCAGGAGCGAGGACGCTGGCGTGGTTCCGCCGCGGACCGCTGCAGTCGCGCCTTGCAATCCCATAGGGAGCGCGCCCAAAGCGACCGCGAGACCTTTGAGCGGTCCGGCCACCGCTGAGGCTGCCTGACGGAACTCGCGCCAGCACGGCCCACGCAGGACGCCCGACGCTGGTACTCGTGAGAAGTGGCGACCACTGGCGACGGACAGCACGGTTTATGCGCGATAAAACCCTGATAGCCGTGTGGCAGCACCGCATCTTCGCTGCTCTATACCGGATTCGGAGGGCATGACCGTGGATGACGCACCGAGCATGCTCTTGCGCGAAATGTCGGCCCGGACGCTTTCGCGCCGCCGGTTCCTGCATTCGGCCGGCGTCATCGGCCTGGTCGCGGGCATGGATGCGCTGCTACCCACCTACGCGCGATCGGCGCGGGGTGTCAGCGCTCCGCTACCCCTCCAGCCGCGGATGGTCGACGGCGTGGCGGTGTATGACCTCACGATCGCGGAGACTCCGTTCGCTGTCGCTGGGCGACGCGCTACCGCTACGACCATCAACGGCACCGTGCCGGGGCCGCTGCTCCAGTTCCGCGAGGGAGAAGAGATCATCCTCCGGGTGGACAACCGCCTCGGCGACGATACCTCCATCCACTGGCATGGCGTCCTCGTGCCGCCGATCATGGATGGAGTACCAGGGGTGAGCTTCCCAGGCATCACCGCCGGCTCGATCTTCGAATATCGCTTTCCGCTAAAACAAAACAATACGGCACCTACTGGTATCACAGCCACTCGGGGTTACAGGAGCAGGTCGGCCATTACGGCCCGCTGGTCATCCGGCCCGCGGAGGGCTACCCGTACCAGTTCGACCGTGAGTATTTCGTGATGCTCTCGGATTGGACGTTCGAGAATCCGTACCGAGTTCTGGAGAAGATCAAGAAGCAGCCCAACTACTACAACTTCCAGAGGCGCACCGTCGGCGAGTTCTTCAAAGATGTCGCCAGACACGGCTTCATGCCCACGGTCCGCGACCGACTGATGTGGGCCGGGATGCGGATGGACCCCACCGACCTGAATGACGTCACTGGCGCTACGTACACGTACTTGGTGAACGGTATGGCTCCCGAGTCGAACTGGACGGGACTCTTCCGGCCGGGCGAGCGAGTGCTCCTGCATTTCATCAATGCCGGAGCGGCCACGTACTTCGACGTGCGCATCCCGGGGCTCCCAATGACGGTAGTTCAAGCGAGCGGCCAGTTCGTGCAGCCGGTCGAGACCGACGAGTTCCGCATCGAGATCGCGCAGACCTTGGACGTGATCGTCGATCCTGCGGAGGAACGCGCCTACACGGTGTTCGCGGAGTCGATGGACCGCAGTGGTTACGCTCGGGGCACGCTGGCGCCGCGGCAGGGCGCGACTGCGGCGGTACCAGCCCGGCGTCCGCGACCAGTGCTCAGCATGGCCGACATGGGGATGGAGCACGGCGAGATGTCGGGTATGGCCCATAGCCAGATGGAGGGGATGGGGCAGATGCCCGCGACAGCCGCGGACACATCCCGTCCCGATACGACCGCGATGGCTGGCCACACAGCGCAGGATACGAGCTCGATGCCTGGCCACGCAGCACACGACACGAGCACGGCGGCGGGAATGGAGATGCGAGACCAGGCGAAGTACGCGATCGCTGGTAGGGTCCGTACTAGCGGACTTCGCTCTCCCGGAACACTGCCTGGTATGCTCGAGCATGGACCGGACACACACTGCCCCGGCAACGCCGCCGTGCCGACGACGGTCAAGAGTCGGCTCGCGGAACCTGGCCTCGGGCTGGGCGATGACGGCTGGCGGGTGCTGCGCTACACCGAACTGCGCGCGCTGAAGCCGCGCCCGGATTTCCGGGCCCCTGATCGTGAGATCGAGCTGCATCTGACTGGAAACATGGAACGCTTCATGTGGTCAATCGACGGTGTCGATTTCAGCGACAGCGAGCCGATTCGCTTCCACTACGGAGAGCGCCTCAGGCTGACCATGGTGAACGACACCATGATGAACCACCCGATGCATCTGCACGGGATGTGGACAGAGCTGGAAAACGGTCACGGTGAGCTCATCCCCCGTGTGCACACGATCAACGTCAAACCAGCCGAAATTCTCTCGCTGCTGATCACCGTGGATGCGCCGGGCATGTGGGCGTTCCACTGCCACATCCTGTATCACATCGTCGTGGGGATGTTCCGCGTAGTGGAGGTACCACAGCCCGGGTCGCGCAACACTGGGGAAGGCGACCACCTATGAGGACCAGCGTGATGCGGCGTATCCTCCGGCGAGTTGGGCACGCCGTCGCGGCGCTTGGAGTCCTCTCTCTGGCGGCTACTCACTCCGCTGACGCTCAGGGCATCGGACTGAAGCAACTGAAAGACATGATGGGCTGGGGGCGGGAGTTGTTCGTGCTCACCGATACGACATGCTCTTTACGCAGCGCCTGGTGCTTCAGCCACGCCTTGAGACGAGTGTGGCGGTTCAGGAGGTGCCCGAATTCGGGGTCGGTTCCGGATTCAACGACATCGAGCTTGGCGCACGGATGCGCTATGAGATGCGACGCGAGCTCGCCCCTTACGTAGGCGTGCTATGGGTGCGCCAGTTCGGGGGCACCGCTGACCTGGCGCGGACGGCTGGCGAGCCAGTACACGACTTCCTGGTGGTGGCCGGTCTACGCCTCTGGCGCTGAACCGCTGAGCACCGGAGCGATCGACGCGCGCGCTTCGGCCCCCGCCCGACGCTATTCTATAATGGTCCGGTATGGAATGCGCTGCTCCCGGGATCCTGAGCAGAGCCACCCGTTTGTGCTCAGCGGTTACGAGTCCCTGGTAACTGTTCGTTCACTGCCATCGCCAAGCCAGCGCGGCCACTCGGGCGAGCCGGCGGCGGGCCCATCCGCGTCGCTCCCATGCGGGAAGCGTGAAGGCGTCGCAACGGGCGCGATCCCGCTCGAACATGTGCGCCATCTGCTCGCCAAACGCAGAGCCATGGATCTCCAAATTGAGTTCCGCGTTGCGCCAGAGGCTGTACGGATCCAGGTTGCTGGAGCCAATCAGCGACCACAGCCGATCGACGACGACCGTCTTGGCATGGATCATGGGTCCGGTCCATCGCCACACCTTGACGCCGGCGCGGAGCAACGGCGCCACCAAGTGCTCGGCCGTGAAGTCCACGACCGGGTGATCGCTGGTCCGAGGCAGAACGAGCTGAACGTCCATGCCACGTCGTGCCGCTGCCGCGAGGGCCTCGATCACGGCTGGGGGTGGAACGACGTACGAGTTCGTCACCAGGATCTCTCTCTCCGCCGCCTCGCATATGGCGATGAGGAGACGCTCCACGCGCCGCGCGCGTGGTTCGTCAGCGACGATGCGAATCGGCACCTCGCCAGCCACCGGCGTTCCCACCCCCACACTCGGGCGTGCGGTGGTCACCGGTGATTGCCTCGGCTGGCGCTTCCCCGCGAAGCGCCAGCCCCGCTGCCACATCCGCTCGAACTCGTCGATGACGTGCGGCACCGCGCTCCCCTCGGCCAGCACCGCCGAGTCCCGCCATGTGCACTGCGAGACGCAGTTGCCGACCCAGATGTCTGCCAGGCCCATCCCGCCTGTGACGAGACGCCGCCCATCCTGCACCAGCAACTTCCGATGGTCGCGCCCGAAGCGGGCGAACCCGGGTGTCGGACGCGGTGGATTGTAGAGCCGAACCTCTGCACGAGAATGACGAAAGGTGTGCCGTGCGAACGGAAGCCCCAGCCGCGTGCCGACGGGATCGAGCAGGAGTCGTACGCGGACTCCGTGCTCGGCTTGTCGCCGCATCTCGCGTGCGAAGCCGGAGCCGAGCGCGTCCGCCCGCAGGATGAAGTTCTCGAACCGGATCTCCTCCCGGGCGGCTTGCACGAGCTCCAGCATGGCGCCGTACGACTGCACCCCATCGGCCAGAAGCCGTATCTTGTTGCCGGCACTCATCTCGCGCCCGGATATCTCACGTAGCCGCATCTGCACCGAGGGCGCCAGCGGCCCGATCGGATCGAGACGGCCGGGCTCGATGACCTCTTCGTAGGCCACGTCCGGCACCCGGTTGCAGCGGTGCCCTCCGCCTGGCGCACAGTGCCCGCTGCAGCACTGCGCGAGCATGCCGCGGATTTCCTGTGCTGACTCGATGCGAGGCTCACCTGGCAAGATCACTGACTGGCTCCGCTGGTAGTGTCGTGCCGACTCTGGCGCGGACCGGCCGAGCCACCGCTCGCCGTTCTCAAGGATAGCATCGCGCCGCCGGCAGACTACAGAACCCGCCCGATAAAGTCTCCATTTCCCCGCCCAGGCGCAGCGGTGGTGCTCACAGTTCCGGGGACACCCTATCGAGCTACGCCTTCAGACGGTGCTCACGTTCCCCTCAGCATGGCATCGCAGTATTTGCGATGACACACCGTGCAGGAGCGATCCATGTACTCGACCATTGTGGTCCCGCTCGACGGATCGGCACTCAGCGAGCGCGCTGTTCCCACAGCTCTCGTCCTCGCCCGTCGCGGGAGCGCCACCCTTCTTCTGATCCACGTGCGCGAGTCGGCAGTGCGGCCGGCGGGCGCACTGCTCCTCGACTCGCGATTCGACGACGAAGCCGAGCGGCACGCGCAGGCGCGCGTGTCGTCCATGGCCGACACGATCGCGCGCGAATCCGGTCTCGCGGCACAGGCGGTCTTCCTCGATGGAGAGATTGCTCCAACGGTGCAGGCGTATGCCGCCGCGCGCGGCACGGATCTCATCGTGATGACCACGCATGGCCGCGGTGGGATCAGTCGCCTGTGGCTCGGCAGCGTCGCCGACGAGCTGGTGCGACGCTCGACGGCCCCGATTCTGCTCATCCGACCCGACGTGGAAGGGGCTCCAGATGTCAGCGAGCCGCTCTTTCACCGCATCCTCGTCCCCTTGGATGGCTCACCGCGCGCAGAGGAAGTCCTCACCCATGCGGCGGCACTCGGAACGCCTGGTCATACCGAGTACCTCCTGCTAAGGGTCCTCGCCCCGCGGACTTCGGCCGACCTGTTCCCGAGCGTGGCCACGATGCTGGCCCCCGACGAGCTCGCGCGGCGTCTTGCAGGAGTGCACGCGCGCGCCGACGCGTACCTCGCAGGGGTGGCCGCCTCGTTTCGCGAGATCGGCGCCCAGGTCACGACCCACACGGCGCTGCAGGCGCAGGCCGCCAGAGAGATCCTCGAGTTCGCCCGTGAGCAGAGCGTCGATCTCATCGCGCTCTCGACGCGCGTGCGGAGTACCACAGAACGCCTGCTCATCGGAAGCGTCGCTGACAAGGTGCTGCGCGGCACCGCCGGGCCCGTGCTCGTCTGCGGCCCGCGAATCGAGGTGGCGGCATCATCGCACCTGGAACGGGCGTCCGCGGCTGCAACCGCCCCGAGATCGACCAACCCGCCGGGCCCCCCCCCATGAGCGCCCGCCGGACCGGACGTCTATCCGACGGCGTTCGATGCGCCCAGCACCGCGTTATGCGCTCGATCGGGCGAACCATCGCTCGCACGTCCGCGGGATCGTGATCGACGGCGCAGTCGGCTACACCGGCGGCTTCGGCTTCGATGACAAGTGGCTGGGCGGTGGCCGGCGTCCGGGCGAGTGGCGCGAGACGAACGCGCGCTTCACCTGGCCGGCGGTCATCCAACTCCAGGCGTCGTTCATCGCGAAGTGGGCCGAGGCGGCGGGTGAGTTGTTGACGGGTGGTGCCTTCTTCCCGGTCGCCTCGCCGCCCGGACCAGGCGCGGAGGCTCGCGACGCAGCACACCGCAGCGTCGACGTACGCAAACTCATCAACGAAGAGCGCTCCGACGTGCAGAGGCCGTGGTTGGCGGCACGGCGAAGCCGGGAACGGGCACCGCGCCCGAGGGCGTCCGGAGCTGCTACGCAGTTCGCGCGAGGACGCCGCTCGGCCCCCGCCCCCGCACCGACTATCGCGCCCAGCACACTGCGGTGCCCACCAACGCCACGCCCCGAGGGCGCGCTCGACGTGGGACGAGAGCACCGGCGGCATGATCCCGAGGCCGACCATCGCCACGAACAGCCAGCCCAGAATCACGCGGAGGCCCCGCAGCGCAGTTGCTCGTCCGCCGCCCCTCGCTGCCGACGCCATGTGTCCGGCATTCCCCCGCTCCGGGGTCACGAGTGTCCGGTGATTCCGCGACCGGAGGTTGATGCAACGTCGAATCCGGGCCGAGCACAGTAGTGACACCCCGAACGTATTCAGTGGTGGTCCGTCCGAGAGCACCGTCATTCACCCGCGACTCAGCCCGCGTTCAGCCAGGCGATGCAGTTTTGTCGGCGAGCGGCGGCACCGCACTGGACCGCTGCTCGAGGAGGCTCGCGTGACGCTCCAGAGCGCACGACCCTGTCGCTCCACGACGTCCGCTGTTCCGGCAAAGGAGCCGCTATGATCCGGCATGCGCTGGAGACCGTGCCCGGCGTGCTGCGCGCCCATGTCCGCCCCGCGATGGAGATCGCGAATGCCCATGTCAACCCCGCAATGGAGCTGGCGTATTTCGAGTACGAGGACGAGCAGTGCTCGATGCTCCGGCTGAACGCCGCCGTCGACGCGTGGCGACACGGCCCAGCTAGCAGCGCGCACTCCGACGTGCGGCCCGCTCAGGATGGGGCGCCTATGAATCCACTCGACATTCGCCGGCTCGCGTTCACCGCCGGAATCTGGCTCCTGGTCGTCTACATCATCGGGACGATGTGGCTCACGCTGTCGCTCGATCACGCGCGGCCGGCTGCACTTTGGGTACTGACTGCTGTCGTGACCGGTGGCGTGCGACAGTTCCTCGTGGGAGGGGCAGAAGCACTCGTCGTCGGTACGTTCTCGGGTTGGTTATTCGCGGCGCTCTACAACGTGCTCCCCGGCTGGCGGCAGCCCCTACCGCGCGGCCTTGGCCAGGTGGAGCGCCATGCGTGACCGAGGAACCGAGCGCGCACACGGCGACGACTTCGGAAACACGCGCAGCGGCAACGCAGCTACCACAACGCCCGACACCGTCCCGGCACAACGCCCCGAAGCTCGCACACTCAAGATGGAGCGCGACCCCGACCTGCGGCGCCGCAAGCGGTTCACGCACTCCGCAGCCGCTCGCCGTCAGCCGCGAGTGCTCGAGGCCGCGCGGCAAGCAGCGGCCGAGGTCTTCGGAGCCCCCGAGGAGCGCGGCTTCGGGGTCCGCTACTGGAATGGGTATGTCGAGCCCGGACGCGCCGCACCTCCGGCGTTCACCCTCGTACTCCGCCGGCCGGCCGCGCTCCGGCGCATGTTCCTCCCACCGTCGGAGCTCGCGCTCGGCGAGGCCTTCGTGCGCGGTGACTTCGACGTGGAAGGCGATCTGGAGCCGGCTGCCGCGCTGGGCCCCCTCATCGCCGCGCGCCTCCGCTCGCCCCGCCGCGTCGCCCGACTCGCGATGCTCCTCCTTCGACTCCCGTCGAGCGACGACGACCGACTGACGCGCGAGTGGCGCGGCCCGGCACCGCGGCTGGCCGGCGCGGGACCTCGACATACGCGCCGGCGCGATGCCGAGGCGATTCGCTTCCACTATGACGTCGGCAACGACTTCTACGCGCTCTGGCTCGACGCGGAGCGCGTGTACTCGTGTGGCTACTTCGCCACCGGCGACGATGACGTTGACACCGCACAGTGCGCGAAGCTCGACTATATCTGCCGCAAACTCCGCCTGCGGCCGGGCGAGCGCCTCCTAGACATCGGGTGCGGCTGGGGCGGGCTCGTTCGGTATGCCGCCCGCCACTACGGTGTCGACGCGCTCGGGATTACGCTTAGCCCCGCACAGGGGGCGTACGTGCGGCAGCGCATCGCCGACGACGGGCTCGCCGGCCGCTGCCGCGTAGAGGTCCGCGATTACCGCGACCTGCCCGGCGACGCCGTCTTCGACAAGGTCGTCAGTGTCGGCATGTTCGAGCACGTCGGACCCGCGAATCTAGCGACGTACTTCGACACGGCGTTCCGGCTCACCGCCCCCGGGGGATTATTCCTCAATCACGGGATCGTGAGTCTGGAAGACGCGCGCCCTCTGAGCCTCGCAGACCGTCTCACGCGACGGCTCTGGCGCCGGGGAGAGTTTCTTGACCGCTACGTCTTCCCGGACGGGGAGCTCGTCACGCTGGCCGATGTCGTCCGGCCAGCCGAGGCGGCCGGCTTCGAGACGCGTGATGTCGAGAGCCTTCGCGAACACTACGCGCGAACGCTGCGCCACTGGGTTCAGCGGCTCGAGCATCACCGGGCGGAGGCCGTGGCTCTGGTGGGAGACGCGACCTACCGCGTCTGGCGGCTGTACATGGCGGTCTCGGCGCACGCGTTCAGTGCAGGCCGCATCGGCGTGGTGCAGACGCTTCTCGCCCGGCCGAACGCCGGCCGCTGCTGCCTCCCACCAACGCGCGCGGATCTCTACCAGCCGCCCGGGCCTGGATGGGAGCCGGGCGCGTGCTGAACGGGGCTCGCCTCGTGGAACTCAAGCAGCGGTAGTTCTCGATCTGGTACGTCTTGGTCTACGTCTTGGTCGCCTTCGTGGCGCTCGTCCTCATCCAGTCGGTGCTCACCGCGCTGCACCGCAAGACGCTTTCATACAGCCAGTTCAAGTCGCTGCGCTGGTCCGGGAGGATCACGGAGGCCATCGTCGGCCCGGGGACGGTCTCCGGCACCTTCACCCCGACGGAGCTCGAGGGCAACCTGCCGGCAGTGCGCATTACGGCGCTGAAGCGAATCGCGACGTTGGCCCGCCCCTTCGTCACCGCGCGTGTCGAGGACCCGGCGCTCGTCGGAGAGCTCGAGGCGGCGAAGGTCCGCTCGGCTGGACGCGCTGGGGCGCGCGCGGGCAAGGGCACGGTGGAGATGGCCGACTTCGAAGAGGCAATCGAGCGTATCGTCGCCCGTCCCGGGCGCAAGTCCCGCATCATGACACTGAACGAGAAGGCCATCGTGGCGCACCATGAGGCCGGCTACGCTCTCGTGCAGAGACGCGGCTGCCACTAGGTGGCGCGTCTCGCGTCCCTCTCGCGGCCGCGTAAGCGCGTCATGGATGTGTTCTCCCTGGACCGCAACCGACGATTGAGCCCTCGAAGTAACGGGGCGCCGTCCCCCCGGCCACGCCGAACACAAGCGCCTCGAGCAGGCTTACCGCTGTGGGGAGGGGCGCCGTGGCGTACTGCCGGCGCTCCTTGCGAAGGAGGAGGCGGTCGTGTGTGAGTGCCTCTACACCTCGCTGCCGACCCCGTACGTCTGCGGCCGGGGCACCGCCATCGATTGCACGACCATGGGCGAGCTCAACGTGGCCACGGGAGCACGATCACGAGCAGCAACGCGAAGGCGGCGGTAGCGAGGGCCGCGCGGCCGCGGCCGAGTCCGGCCTCCTCGCTGAGCGAGGGCGGGTGACCAGTCCCAGCGAACGCCCAGACGAAGAATGCCCACACGAGCCAGTGGCGCGCGTAGAGGAACCCCGCCCCGACCATGAGGAGGATGAGCGCCTGGCCGAGCACCGCAGCGCGGCGACGCCCGAGGAGCGCGTAGGCGATGTGGCCGCCGTCGAGCTGTCCCACCGGAGCCAGATTGATCGCGGTGACGACGAGGCCGATCCAGCCAGCGAACGCCAGGGCGCCGAGCTGCACGGTATCCTGGGGTGCTGCCCCCGTGACGAGCGTGTAGATGGCGGCGAGTAGGAAGGACGACGCAGGCGTCGCGCCGCCATGGACGCCACCCGGATCGCCCTGTAGCCCCATGATCAGTGCGATCAGGGCGACGACGAAGCCGGCTAGCGGGCCCGCCACCGCGATGTCGAACGTCGCGGCCCGGTTCTTCGCGAGACTCCGCATGCGGATAAACGCCCCGAAAGTGCCGAGGTAGAACGGCGCTGGAATGAAATACGGAAGCGTCACGTCCACGCCACGGCGGCGCGCGACCACGTAGTGCCCGAGCTCGTGCACGCCGAGAATGGCGAGCAGGGCGAGCGCGTAAGGGACGCCGGCGGTCCATCGCGCGGGCTCAGCCACGATGTCGATGCCCTGGTGCAACGCCCCAGCCCATGTGGTCGTGACGAACGTCGCCAGGAAGAGGACGGCGGGCCAGAAGAAGGCAGCTCGGCGGCTGTCGTGCGCTGGGAACGCTTCCGCACCGTCCCGCTTAGGTGCGCCGCCCTCAACGATCTCGTCAACGTCCGGCGACCGCTGCTGGTGCACCTCGGTGCCGCCCTGTAATCCCATATCCGTCCTCGCATAATCCTGTATCCGTCTTCGCATAATCCTGTCGTCGTCCCAAACCCGGCTGACGTACATCACGATGTACACGGCGGCTGAGAGCCGCCTGAGGGCCATCTGAGGAAACCAGGATCAGCGCGTCGGACCGAGGAACAGCACCCGGTCAGGCTCGGTGCCCGGGGGCAAGCCGGACTACCTCACCCGAACCAGAGGGATGGACCGCTCTCCACCAGGCTCAAGGACCACACGCTGATCATCGACCATGATCGTCACAGCCCCGCTGCCGCCCGGTGCGCTCGCGACGGTGAGCGCCTCTGGCGTGAGCTGCACCGCGAGCGAGTGGTGGCGGTAATGCAGCTGAAAGGAGAGCCGCTCGACCTCGTCGGGCAACCGCGGATGGAACCGGAGCTCCCCCTCAAGTATCTCGAGGCCCGGGTAGCAGCGCTGCAGCAGGTCCACTGTGCCGGCCATCGCGCCGAGGTGGATGCCCTCGCCCGTCGTCCCGCCCTGGATGTCGTCGATGTCGCTGCGCAGCGCCCGCGTGAAGAGCGGCCACGAGCGGGACCGAGCCGAGCGTGCTAGCACCCAGGCGTGCACCACCCCGCTCAGTGTCGAGCCCTCCGAGCTGCGCTGGAGGTAGTAGTCGATCGTGCGGGGGATCACGGCGGGATCGAATGGGTAGCCGAGCCGCGCGAACAAGGCGGCCAGCTCCTCGGCCGAGAACAGGTAAAAGAGCATTAGGACGTCGGCCTGCTTGGAGAGTTTGTACCGGTTTGGGGAGTCTCCTTCCGCCTCCAGGATCAGGTCGAGGCGGCCGATGTCGCCGTACTTCCGCCGGTACGCCTCCCAGTCGAGCTCCTGGAGCATCTCATAGCCCTCGAACTGGCTTGGCACGCCGTCGTCGAGGAAGGGGAGGTAGAGCTTCCGGCTGACGTCGTCCCAGCGCGCGAGCTCGGCGCGCTCCAGCCTCATCAGATCGCAAAGCTCGCGCCGCCGCTCCGCCGGTAGGAGCTCGAGCACGTCGAGCGCCCGGGCCAGGCACCAGCTGGCCATCACGTTGGTATAGGTGTTGTTGTCCAGACCCGGCGCCTCGCGGCCGGGATAACGGTCGTGGAACTCGTCCGGTCCGAGCACGCCGCTGATGTCGTAGCGGCCTCGCGTGGCGTTCCAGCGGGCGGCGCTCGCCCAGAAACGGGCGATCTCCAGCAGCATCTCCGCGCCGTAGACGTAAAGGAACTCGACGTCCTCCGTCGCTTGGTAATACTGCCACACGTTGTAGGCGACCGCGGCGCCGACGTGCCGCTGCAGATGTGTGTCGTCCCTGATCCAGCGCCCGGAGCGTGGATTCAGGTACATCACGTCCGTCTCCTCGCGCCCGTTGCTCCCGCTCTGCCAGGGGAACATCGCGCCGCGGTAACCGGCCGCGCGCGCTGCCCGGCGCGCCTCTGGCAGGCGGCGGTGGCGATAGAGCAGGAGCGCGCGCGCCAGGATCGGCATTCGCAGAACGAGGAAGGGGAAGATGAACAGCTCGTCCCAGAAGATGTGGCCGCGGTAGCCCTCGCCGTGCCAGCCGCGCGCCGGCACTCCTACGTCGAGCTCCATAGTGTTCGGCGACGCCGCCTGCAAGAGATGGAAGACGTGCAGGCGCACGATGAGGTGCGTGCCGTGGGCGGCGTCCGCGTCGACTTCCACGGCTCTTACGTCGCAGTGGCGCCAGAGCTGCGCCCAGGCGAGCGCGTGGCTCGCCAGGAGCTCGTCGAACGTGCCGGCCCGCGCGACGGCGGTGAGCGCCTCGCTGCGGCTGTCGGCGCTCGCGCGGTCGCGCGAGGTGCAGAGCGCCACGATCTTCTCCAGCTCCACCCGCGCACCCGCGTCCACGTCGAGCACGATCTCCTGCCCCACGCGGGACGGCTCGAGCACCACGCGACGCTGGGCGACGCCGCCACGTCCGCCGGCCGCGGCACGGAGGCGCGCGGCGAGCGTGACGCGCAGCTGCGACTGCGTGGTCTCCGCTTCGAGCAGCACCGTCTCGGCATCCTGCGCGGCAGTCTCGCGGACGTGCACGTGCGCGCCGGCGAACGGGCGGTAGCGGAGCACCCCCGCGTTGGTAACCTGGCCATCGAGCAGCGCCCGAACGGTCAGCCGCCCCGACCAGCCCTCGGCGACGATCGTGACCTGCTGGCCGGCCAGGTGCCGCTCGCGCATGTGGACCAGCCGCCGCTCGACGAGCCGCGTCACCCGCCCCGCGCGATCACGGAGCCGCACCGTGCGCTGGTACAGCCCGCGGCGCATGTCCAGCACCTGCCGGTAGTCGAGGAGCTCGACGGCGCCCAGGTCGAACCAGTCGCCGTCGTCGATGCGGAAGGTGACCGGGAGCCAGTTCGGCAGGTTCACGAGATCCTCGTGCTCCACCGGCCGGCCGTCGATCAGCGAGGTGCGTCGGTTGTAGCCCCCAGCCAGGTAGGTGCCCGGGTAGTGTACATCGTCGGGGCGCGACTCGGCCGCGGCACCGCGGGTGATGAAGTAGCCATTGCCGAGGGCGAGGAGGGTTTCGCGCCGCGCCTCGACGGCTGGGTCGAAGCCCTCGTAGACCAGCACCCACGGGTCGGGCTCCGCCGACGTACCGTCCTCGTCCGCATCGGCGCGGCTGCTCCAGGGGGCCTGCACACGCGTCGCGGGCTCCGCCTCGCGCGCGGGCGTGGACGGGGCGGCCGTGTGCGGCGCAGGCGTCTGGACCCACGCGAGGTCCGGCACGACGACGTCGGCGCCGTGCGCCCGCAGCGCCGCAGCGTCGCCCGCGCGGTCCACGCCGACGACGAGTCCGAACCCGCCGGCGCGCCCCGCCTCCACCCCGGCCGTCGCGTCCTCCACGACCACCGCGCGGGCGGGGGACACCGCGAGGCGCCGCGCAGCCTCGAGGAAGGTGTCGGGCGCCGGCTTGCCCTCAAGCCCCAGCGCCGCCCGGTCGTGCCCGTCCACGGTCGCGTCGAAAAGCGGCTCCAGCCCCGCCGCGCTCAGGAGTTCGGCGCGGTTCCGGCTCGCGGTAACGAGGGCGGTCTTCACCCCGAGCGCCCGCAGGCGCCGGATCAGCTCGACCGTGGAGGGATAGACGTCGACGCCCCGGGTGCGGATGTGGTCGAGGAACAGCCGGTTCTTGCGCGCCCCGAGTCCGTACACCGTCGGCTGGCCTGGACCGTCGTCCGGGTGTCCGTCAGGTAGCGCGAGGTCGCGAGACCTCAGGAACTCGCGGATCCCATCGAAGCGCGGTCGCCCGTCGACGTACGCGCGGTAGTCCGCGGACGTGAACGGCGCGAACGGGGGACCGCCTTCCCTGCTCCGGCGCTCCAGGAACTCGTTGAACGTGGTCGTCCACATTGCCTCGTGGATGCTGGCCGTGTCGGTCACAATCCCGTCGAGGTCGAACAGGACGGCATCGAACCGCTCCGGATCGAGGACGACGTGGTCGGCGCCCGCACCGGGCTGTGGTGTGTCGTTCATCGGCTCCTCTGCATTCCGTCACGCTCTCAGCCTGGTTTCGCACGATATCCGGCAGTGGCTGAGGGCCACCTGAGGGCCATCTGAGGCCATCTCCCGCCACCTGTCTTGTGGCGCGGCGAGACACCCCGCAGCACGGCTCTCTCGGGCGGCGCTGATGCGGTCTTCAGGCGACGGTCGCATCATCTCTCCTGCCGCTGTACACGCCGTGTCCGTTCCCCGGCGACCACCCGGCGCCCGCTGCCGGCTACGCGTCCGCGCCGACGGCGCGGCGTCGACGCAGGCCGAGCACATGGATGAGAATGGAGACGTTGGCAGATCTCTGGATTCTCTGGGTCGACGAGCTGGGTCTTGCCGACGTACCGCGGGTTGGTGCCAAGAATGTCTCGTGCGGCGAGGTGCTCGCGACCGGCCGCAGTCCCGGCGAGAAGATCCGCAAGGGCGCGGCGCGCGTCATCTGCACGAGTCACGCCGCCGTCGTCGTCAGCCGTGAGCGCGGGCGCGACGCGGGCATCGCCACCGGGCCGGCCCGGCCGTGAAAGAGAACTCTCACGGTTGCCTCAGCTTCCCCTCAGCGAGCGGTCGAATATTGCCGGTGAAGGCTGACGGCGGGAGGCGATCGGCCGCCCGCAGCCACCCGTCGACGGCCAGGACCCGAGCGTAGCAGGAGAGATCATGTCGTCGAGCACTCTCGCGCATACCGTGCTTCCGCTGACGGAGCTGGGCTGCGGCGGCGGTGGAGCCCTCACGATCGAGCGCCAACTGTCTCACATGCCCGGCGTCATGCACGTGTACGTGAACCCGCTCACCGAGATGGCCTACATCGAGTACGATCCGACCCGGTGCAGCCCCGCGGAGCTCACCGCCGCGATCCGGCGCGCCGGCTATGGAGGAGAGGGCACATGAGACTCACATCGCGGATGAGGATACTACTCAGCACGGTTGGGTTCCTCGCCGTCGCCGCGTTCTTCCTCACGACAGAGCACCGCGCGCACCTGTTCGGTCTCCTGCCGTACCTGATCCTGCTCGCCTGTCCCCTGCTCCACCTGCTCGGACACGGCGGACACGGCGGACACGGCGGACACGGCGCACACGGCGCACACGGACGGCCAGCGTCGAGCAGCGACCGGGCCACGCGTGAGCGTGCCGTCCACGCGGACCACATCACCGGGCGGGAGAAGGCACCATGAGTGCGAACGTGCCGGCCTACGGCCTCTGGTCCCTCGTCGTGATCAACTCGGCCGTCTTCCTGATATTCGCCTTCAGCTTCACGAAGCCGCGCACCGCAGGCGACTGGCGCTCGTTCGGCGCGTTCTCGGCCTTCATTGTCGCGCTGTTCACGGAGATGTACGGCTTCCCACTCACGATCTACCTGCTCTCCGGCTGGCTCGGTCGGCGCTACCCGCAACTCGACCTGCTGTCGCACGATGCCGGCCACCTCTGGGATACGCTGCTCGGCTGGAAGGGCGACCCGCACCTCAACGCGCTCCACCTACTGAGCAACCTGTTGATCGCGGGTGGGTTCGTCCTGCTCTCCGCCTCCTGGCAGGTCCTCTACCGCGCGCAGCGCGACGGGCACCTGGCCATCACGGGCCCGTACGCGCGCGTTCGACACCCGCAGTACGTCGCGTTCCTCGTGATTACGCTGGGCTTCCTCCTCCAGTGGCCGACGCTCCTCACGCTCGCGATGTTCCCGATCCTTACCGCCATGTACGTGCAGCTCGCACGGCGCGAGGAGCGCGAGGTGCGCGCCCGGTTCGGGGACGTCTACGTGCGCTATGCGGCGATCACCTCTGCGTTCATTCCCCGCTTCGGCCGCCGCGCCGAGGTGGCACCACCTTCACCTTCAGCCGGAGTGTCACCATGAGACTCGACTCACGCGCCTTCGGGCTAGCCGCCGGCGCCGTCGCCGCCGTGCTCTTCACGCTGTGCGCGCTCGCGGTCGCCATCGCGCCAACGTGGACCACCGCGGTCGCCAGCACCCTCATTCATCTCGATCTTACCGGGATTGCGCGCACGATCACGTGGGGCAGCTACTTCGCTGGGCTCATCTGCTGGAGCATCGGCACCGGGCTGGTCTTCGCCGCGGTGGGCGGGCTGTATAACCGCTTCCTCAGCCGAGTTCCGGCGGTCGCGCGGGCGGACGTCGCCGCGCATCGCAGCGTTTAGGCCCACGCCGGCGCCATGGATCACGCTGTCGCCCTCGTGCAGGCGTATCTCCGAGTGAACGGCTACTTCACCGTATCGGAGTATCCGATCATCGAGAGCATCCGGCACGGATACCGGACTGCCACGGACCTCGACATCCTGGCCTTCAGATTCCCCGGCGCCGGGCGGCTGGTGCCGGGGCGCGGCGCGTCGGCGGACGAGGAGCACTTCGCGCCCGACCCGGCGCTCGGAGTTCCGCCGGAACACGCCGATATGATCGTGGGGGAGGTCAAGGAGGGCCGCGCGACGCTCAACGCCGCGGCCACCGATCCCGCAGTCCTGCACACCGTGCTCGTGCGCTTCGGCTGTTGCCCTGCGGCCAGCGCCGGACCCGTGGTGGATCGCCTCATCCGCGACGGACGCACGCTCCTCCCGAGCGGCCACCGCATCCGGCTCGCCGCCTTCGGCTCGAGCGTCAACGGTGCAGGCACCGGCAAGTACCTGACGATCACGCTCTGCCACATCGTCCGCTTTCTGGAGGAGTACCTGCGCGAGCACTGGGAGATCGTTCGTCACGAGGACCAGAAGGACCTCGCACTCGGCTTTCTCGCACTGCTCGAGAAATCGCGCCAGGGCGCCGCATGACCACGGTCGCCCGTCGTGAGGCCCGCGCGGCCAATATCATGCGGCTGCGCCGGCTCGGCATCGACACGTATCAGGAGCCGGTCGTGTACATGTCGGCCGATTGCCCGGTCTGCCGCGCCGAAGGGTGGCGCGCGCAGACGCGCCTCGTGGTATCGCATGGCCGCCATTCGATCATCGCGACGCTCAACGTCACGACCGGCAATCTGCTCGGGCCGGACGAAGCGAGTCTCTCGAACGTCGCCTGGGCGCTCCTCGGTGCACGGGAGGGCGACGAGGTCACGCTCTCCCATCCGGCTCCCCTCGAATCGCTCTCGCACGTGCGCGCCAAGGTGTACAACCAGCGCCTCGACGAGGCGGCCGTGCATGCGGTGATCGAGGACATAGCCGCCGGCCGGTACTCGGCGATCCACCTCGCGGCCTTCGTCACTGCGTGCGCGGGCGGACGGCTCGATGTCGACGAGGTCGTAGCGCTGACGCGCGCGATGGCCGACGTAGGCGACCGCCTCGAGTGGGGGCACGCCCCCGTCGTGGACAAGCATTCAGTGGGCGGCCTGCCCGGCAATCGCACGACGATGCTCGTCGTTCCGATCGTCGCGGCCTACGGGCTCACGATGCCGAAGACGTCGTCGCGCGCCATAACATCGCCAGCCGGCACCGCCGACGCTATGGAAACCATCGCGCCGGTCACGCTCGATCTCCTCGCCATGCGCCGCGTCGTCGAACGCGAGGGCGGGTGCATAGTCTGGGGCGGGGCGGTGCGCCTGAGTCCGGCCGATGACATCATCATCCGAGTCGAGCGGCCCCTCGATATCGACAGCGAGGGGCAGCTCGTGGCGTCCGTACTCTCGAAGAAGCTCGCGGCCGGATCCACTCACGTCGTCATCGACATCCCCGTGGGCCCGACCGCGAAGGTGCGGAGCCCGGAGGCCGCAGCCTCGCTCGGCCTGCTCCTCTCCCGGGTGGGCCGCGCGGTGGGGCTCGAGATACGGCTCTCCGAATCCGACGGGATGCAGCCGGTGGGCCGCGGCATCGGACCCGCGCTCGAGGCGCGGGACGTCCTCGAGGTGTTACAGCGCGAGCCGAGTGCCCCCGTGGATCTTCGCAATCGCGCGGTGCACCTCGCGGGACAGATCATCGAGATGGCCGGCGGCGTCCCGGCGGGCATGGGCGCTCGCGTCGCGGGCGAGATCCTCGGCGACGGCCGCGCCTGGGCCAAGCTGCAGGCGATCTGCAATGCACAAGGCGGTATGCGCCAGCCGCCGCGCGCGGCGTTCACGAGCACCGTCGAGGCTCGGCACCGCGGACGCATCCAATTCATAGACAACCGCCGGCTCGCACGAGTCGCGAAGCTCTCGGGCGCGCCAGCGGCTCCGGAATCGGGGCTCGAGCTCTACACCCCGCTCGGTACTCGGGTCGAGGCGGGGCAGCCACTCTACACGGTGCACGCGGCGGCGCCGGGGGAGCTAGCCCACGCGCTCGCGTACGCCGAGGAAAATCCCGACATAGTGACTATCGCGGAGGACTCGTGACCACTGACCTGCCGCCCGTGCTGCTCGCGCTTCCCGGCAACGAGGACCAGACCGCGGCGCTCGCGCGCGCCCTGGGCGCTACGGTGGGCCGCCTCACCGTTCGCCGCTTCCCCGACGGCGAGAGCTACGTGCGGGTGGAATCACCGCTGCGCGGCCGCGATATCATCGCGGTCTGCACGCTCGATCGGCCCGATGACAAGGTAATCCAGCTGCTCTTGCTCGCTGCCACCGCGCGCGACCTCGGAGCTCGCCGGATCGGCCTCGTTGCGCCGTACCTCGCCTACATGCGCCAGGACCACCAGTTCCGCGAGGGCGAGGGCGTTACGTCGCAATACTTCGCACGCCTCCTCTCCGACGCGGTCGATTGGCTCGTGACGGTGGACCCGCACCTGCACCGCCGCCGCTCGCTCCGGGAGATCTACACGGCTCCAACCGCGGTCGTGCACGCGGCGCCATTCATCGCGACCTGGATCCGCGCGCATGTGGAGCGCCCGCTCCTCGTTGGCCCCGACAACGAGAGCGCTCAGTGGGCGCAGGCTGTGGCCGATGTCGCAGGCGCACCAGCCGTGGTGTTGGAGAAGACGCGCCGTGGCGACCGCGATGTCGAGGTCTCGGTTCCCGGCCTCGAGCGGTGGCGGACGCACACCCCTGTGCTGGTCGACGACATCATCTCGACCGCACGCACGATGATCGAGACGGCAGATCATCTCACGCGCGCCGGTCTCGCGGCGCCGGTCTGTGTCGGCGTGCACGCCATCTTCGCCGACAGCGCTTACAGCGACCTGCTGGCGGCCGGCGCCGCGCGGGTCGTCACCTGCAACACCATCCCGCACCCATCGAACGCGATCAACCTCACCAGCCCGCTCGCCGATCAGGTGCGGCGCGCCCTGAGCGTCAGTGACATGAGGCCGCCGTCGTCCGTCCAGCGCTCAGCCGCTGCGCCAGCGCACCCGGGATCGCGCTCGTGAATCCGGCAACGCCTTACTCCCGTCCCGGCCCTTCCCCGATCCGTCGCACGCGCGGCCGCGGTCCAGATCTCGCACCGGCATTCGACAGGAGGTGACAGCATGGAATTCCCGACGAGTCCTTTCTATCGATGGCTCGACCATGCACGCATCCGGCGCCTCGTGCACGAGATCGGCGCGCTGCCGCCGGGCGAGCGGCTGGTGCTACTGAAGGGACTGGTGCCGGGACTAGTGGATACGATTGGCCTCGAGGAAACAGAGGCGTTCCTGGGCGAGCTCACGACCAAAGCCCGGCGCTACGGCGAGGCGGAGCGCCATCCGGGTGAAGGACGCCTTCGGCGCGAGACGCCCGGCGAACAACTCGGCGGCCCCACGCCAGACGGTCACCGCCACGCGGGGGAGGCGCGCGATCCCGACCGCCCGGGAGGGCGCGCCGCCGAACGGGTACGGGAGGCTGCGATATGGCTGCGAGATGTCGATGCCGCCGCCGCTCGCTGCTACCGGGCAGAGGCGGAGGCGCTCACCGAGACCTACATCGCTGCCGGCATACTGCCCGGTGAGGCGGCGCTTGCTGCGTGGGAGACGCTCGCGCGCCTCCGCGGCCTGGTCTCCGCGGCTCCCGCCCCGAAGTCGTCGGAACTTGACGGGCTGTCGGAGCCCTAACCCTTGGCGTGCAGGGGTCGCGGTTCGCACGGACCCGCGGACGTCATCTCACCGCGCATTCAGCGTGAGTTCAGTGCGTGGCGGCACATTGGCGATTATCGAGCCGGTCGCGGCGCGACTGGCAACCTCAACTCCGGAGGACGAAAATGAAAATGCGTCTGATCCCGATCGCCGTAGCGATTCTGACAGGCTCACCCGTCGTGGCGGCAGCCCAGCAACAGACCCGCCCGATGCGCATGCAGAACCAGTCGTCCATGGTCTGCCCGATGGGAATGCACGGCATGATGATGGGAATGATGGGAATGATGGGGAACGACATGATGCGCTCCGAACAGGGCCAGGGACACGCAATGATGCGCGGCCAGCGGGGCAACCGGACTGGCGGAATGATGGACGACTCGTCCACGATGGTGCATATGAAATCGCAGCTCGGGCTCAGCGATGAGCAGATGCAGAAGCTGCGTACTATTCAGCAGCGCACCTGTGCCGCTGCGCAACCGCACATGAGGCTGGCGATGAAGGCGCATCAGGCGGCGATGCAGGCCCTGCAGGGCGACAACCCCGACATGGCTGCCTACAAGGGTCAGCTCGATCAGGCCGCGACGCACATGGTGGAAGCGCAGGTGGAGATGGCGAAGGGGATGGTCGAGTTCCGCAACTCGCTAACGACAGAGCAGCGCCGGAAGCTCGACCAGATGCACCAGCAGATGATGCGGGGCGGGATGGGCTCCGACACCATGCGGGACAGCGCGCCGAACCATTACGAGCACCACCCGGACAGCAGCGGTACCTGAAACTACTCTCCTCGGTACTCCTGGGGGCGAGCCGGGCACTCCGGTTTCGCCCCAGGTACCGACTGCCAAGCGCGATGTCGGTGATTGGGAGCGGTGATGGCGGCCGTGATGCTCAGTTTCATGTGGAAGATGTACCGAGGCCCCGGCGTCAAGATCGCCGTGCTCGCGGGTGCCATCGTGGCTGCCGCGGTCCTTCTCTACGTCAACCGCAGCCAGGCGCTCATCGGGGACATGGCTTTCATAAGGCGATGATCCCGCACCACTCGATTGCGATCAACAACGCCGAGAAGTCGCAGATCAGCGACCCAAGCGTGCGCGCGCTCGCGGACGAGACCATCGCCAGTCGGGTCCGCGAAGGTCGCGAGATGAAGCTCCTGATCGACGATATCGAAGAGCACGGCAAGCGGAGCACAGCTCCCCTCCCCGCCAGCCCAGCGGTCGTCACGCCCGACATGCTACCGAAGATTCGCGAGGCGGTCCGGTAGCGCCCTCGAGCAGCCGCATCAGGACGGACCGGTCGCGATAGCACTCGCCGCGATACCGGCACAGAAGGCGAGCGCGGATACCACGACCTCGAACTTACCATCGCGAAATGGAAGAGAGCGGGCGTCTGTCACCGCGAGGGAGATGGTGGCCGCAGCACGCTGCTGCCGCCGCACGGCACGCCGGAGCATCGCGATTTCGGGCTCGATGGCCACCACGCGCGCATCGGGCGGAGAATGTCGAAATTCCAGGCCCGTACCGGCGCCGACCTCGAGCACGTGTCCGTGCGCGCCCTGGGCGAGCGCACGCCGTCGGCGCCACAGCCCCACGCGATCCGCCGCCCCCATCACGGCGTCGTAGAGCCACGCGAACCAGCGCGCACCGGAAAGGGTGCTCACCGGACCGCGTACACCGCAGTCGTGCCGGCGCGGGTGAAAGTGATGATTTCGTAGCGGTCCTTCGTGAGCCCCTCCATCCCGGGCGACCCGTTGGGCATTCCTGGGACGGCGATCCCGGCGATCGCCAGTCGCTCACTCAACATCTTCGCGATCAGGTCTGCCGGCACGTGCCCTTCCACGGCGTAGCCGTCGACGATGGCGGTGTGGCACGACCAAAGTGGCTCGGGGATGCCGAAGCGCGTCTTGACCGGCGTCACATCACTCACGCTCTCCACGGTGACGTGGAACTTTTTCCGCGCGAGGTGCTTCACCCACTTGTGGCAGCACCCGCAGCTCGGGCTGGAGTACACAGTGATCGGTGTCGCGCCGGCCGCGATCACGCTGGGAGTCGCCGTGCGCCACCAGCGCTCCCCCAGCAGCGCGGCCGCCGCGCCGCCAACGGCGACCCCGATCCATGCACGGCGCGAGAGGGGCGCACCGCCGCCAGCAGCGGCCGCGCTCGATGGCTTGGCCCGCCCTCCGTACCGGATTGCTTTTCCACGCTTGCCCATGCGAGTCATCTCCGCTATTCGGCCGCTGCGGCCGAACGATTCGTGAGTGGCACACCGGCGACGTGCGTGCCCGCCTCCGGCGTAGTGCTCGTGCCCACCGGCTCCGGCGCGGCGAGCCCGCGCTCCTTCCAGAGCGCGTAGACGGCCGGGATCACCACGAGCGTGAGGAGCGTGCTGCTCACCATCCCGCCCACCATGGGCGCGGCAATGCGCTTCATGACGCTCGCGCCGGCACCGTTCCCCCACAGGATCGGGAGCAGCCCGGCCATGATCGCCGTCACGGTCATCATCTTGGGCCGCACACGCTCCACCGCGCCTTCCACCACCGCGTCGTACAGATCGCGCAGCGTCGGCCGGCGTCCGTCAGCCTGGCGCGCCTGCCACGCGTGGTCGAGGTAGATGAGCATCACCACCCCGGTCTCCGCAGCCACGCCCGCCAGTGCTATGAACCCGATCGCCACCGCCACCGACCAGTTATAGCCTAGCGCCCAGACGAACCAGATCCCGCCCACGAGTGCAAAGGGGAGCGAGAGCATCACGATCGCCGTCTCTCCCACGCTCTTGAAGTTGAAGTAGAGGAGGAGGAAGATGATCGCGAGCGTCGCCGGGATGACGAGCTTCATCTTCTCCTTGGCGCGCTGCATGTACTCGTACTGTCCGCTCCAGGTCATGGTGTAGCCCGGCGGGAGCATCACCTCGCTCTCCACCATCGCCCGCGCGTCGGCCACGTAGCGCCCGATGTCCCGCCCCGCCACGTCCACGTAAACCCACGCCGTAGGCAGCGCGTTCTCGGTGCGCACCACCATCGGTCCGGCCACCTGGTTAATCGTCGCCACCTGCCCGAGTGGGACCTGCGCGACCACACCGCCCATCCCCGTGGCGGCGCTGGCGCCCGACATGCCGCCAGTGCCGCCCATGGCGCCCGCGGACGCCGCCGTGGCCCCC